>FUFK010720698.1_pt1 | contig 28143 bp, 36 predicted proteins | sample 1021851 | NCBI WGS metagenome assembly FUFK01 (sample SAMEA51879418, study PRJEB19060) | metagenome
CCCTCTTGTTGAAGTTTTTAAATCAATAATTGTAATTGAATTATCGTGTAGATTTCTAAGTACTACATCTATAAATCCAATGAAGTTTACATTAGGTTTAATTTGTGCATTTAATGGTAATTCAATCGCTTCTAACTTTTGTCCTTTCTTTGAATACCACTTAGCTAATTTAGATTTGAAGAACTTCAGTATTTGTCTACCATCACCAAAGAATTCTTCTAATTCCACTTGTGTACAAGGTAGTCTATCTCCTTGTTTTTCTTTTTCTTTCTTAAACTCTTCAACTAACTTATCCTTTAACAATAAATCTAAATCAATCTCCATAGCTTGTTTCTTTGTAACATTGTACATCACATCCAAAAAGTGTTGGATGGTTTCGTGCATCGCCGTACCAAAGATTGTGTGAATATTACCTGAACTTTCACCAAGTTTATCTATGTAATTTAGTTTGTATTGTTGTGGACATGAACTCCACATTGAATATTGTGAATAAGAAACTCTACCCATTCAGTAAATCTTTTATTAGACTTTGGATGTTATCGTGATGTTTACTCCACTTATCACCCTCTATCTCATTCGTACTATGTTCACACTTTGCTTTTAAATCTCTTTCTATTTCAGAAAGGTGTGTTAAGATTGTAAGTTTTCTCATAGTACTAATATACGAAAAATAATTGAGAAATCCAAATTTTTAGACCTTTAATTTTAGCTTAGTTATATCTTTTTTATCAACACCATATTTTTCACAAATGTATTTGATATTTTGTCTACCTTCAGATGTTGAATATAATATTTCTAAGTATTCATTTGATTGGTTTTTACTACATTGAAACTCTTGTACAATTAAATCAATTAACCAATCTTCATACTTTTGAACTTTTTTACCTTTTGTATACTTTAGAAAATGTCTACCCTTTGGAATAATTCCTATGTATGTAAGATACAAAGCTTCTGGTGGAAGTGATTGTGTAAATGGTTGTAGTTCTGAAATAGTGTCTACCCAATCAGGATTCATTGAAAGGAATCTATGAATCATATAATTACTCCAAGTTTTTTTATCATCATCCGAAAGTGTTTTAAAATACTTTGGGTTCTGTTCGTTTGTAATTGCTTTAATATGGTCAAATAATGATTTAGCCATTGTATTTTATTTTTGGTAAAATATATTCATAAAAAGATTTCGCACCTTTAGGTGAAAAATGTTTATCTGCCTCTGATATATATGATTTTGTTTCAAAAATCCAATCCATAACTGAACCATTATGTAAAGAATTTATTTTATTTAATCCTTCTTTTGAATGAATACAAAATGTATATAAATTTTTGTGATTTAAAAGATTAGAAAATCCATTCCATATATTTAAAGAATTTTTTTCTACCCAATCAGTTCCGTGTTTTAATATATTTTCAGATATTGATTTTATTTTTGAACCTTCATCATTTTGTAAATCACCAATTAATATCGAATCATCTATTTGTGGAACATCTATTCTAAATAAATCAGGAACTCCAATTATGATTAAATCATTTTCGTTCCAATTCGTATGGGATTCTAATATCTGACAAATAACTGATAAAACTCCACATCCATGTTTTGCATAGTTTTTTATCTCCAAGTTAAAATGTTCAGAAATATATTCATACCAAGTATTACCATCTAAGTTTACAAACTTTCGAGTATAATCGCTTGAGAACGAATCTCCATAAATCCAAAGTTTACTCATTTACTTTTACCCATTTATCGTTACTATCAATTCTAAAAGAACCAATAAATATTTGATTCCATTCATCTGGTGCAATCAATGACAAGAATAAATCACCATTTTCTTTTTGGTATAAGTGATATGTTTGTCCTTTAATTGGTTCAAATCTAAATTCACTATTGTAAACTAATTTGTTCCATTCGTACTCTTCAATTAACTTTTTATACTCCTCTTTTATTTCTTCATATCTTGATAAAAAATAATCATTTGTTTTAATTACCTTTTCATTCTTATATGAAGTTAAATCAGTAGGTTGTATTGAAGGTGCACCAACGCTATCTCCGTAAGGCATAATAGCTTTATTCTCAGCGAACATATCTGGTTTTTTCTTAGTCACTTTTCTTATCTAACTTTTTTATTTCATCAGGTAGTAATTGCTCATTTATAGCTCCACACTCACCACATAAGTAAACCTCTATTGGTATCATTACATCTTGTGGTGTACCTGCTGCTAATCTTGATATAGTTCTAAATTTTGCTCCACTAATGAATACATCATATCCACATGATTTACATACCATGGGTTTTGAATTATTCATATCTATTTTTGGTTGTTGTGGTGGTTGAGTACCTCTTCCACCTGCTCCTATAATTTTTGCCATTATGTTATTTTAAGTATTTGTAGAATAGTTGCCATAAATGTAATCTCTTTATCTATTACTAAAGCATCTCTATATTGAGATTCTGATAATATTAAAATAACACTCGATACATTTCCATCAGCATAATCATCTACTTTTTCATAAAGAAAACTATAGAACTCTGTAAAGTCTTGTATACGAGAGTCAGCTATAGCTTTTCTAATATTTAAATATTTATTTCTTTTGTCATCTTTAGATTTTAGAATATCTAAAACTTTTGTTTTGATATCTGAGTCTAATATATTATTAGTGTCAAGTTTCAATATTCCTTTTACTGAACTAAGTTGACAAGTATTTATTATCTTTCTAATATCAGGATAAGATGAATCAATTAGAGGTACTATTGTTTGAGGTTCAAATCTAATTTGTTCTAATTTAAGAATCTTAGATATGTGAATAGCGACTTCTTTTTTTGAAGGTGGTACGATTTGAAATGTTTGACATCTACTTTGTATTGGGTCAATAATCTTTTCTACATAATTACAAGTTAGAATAAACCTACAATGTTTAGAGAATGTCTCCATTAGATTTCTAAGTATCGCTTGTGCATTTGGTGTCATATAATCAAACTCATCAAGGATAATAACTTTCAAGTCTTTGAATCCGACTGTTGATGCAAATGATTTAACTTTATTTCTAACCGTATCTACATTGTTTTCATCAGATGCATTTATAATCATATAATCACAATCTATAGATTTAACAATAAGTTTAGCCAAAGTTGTTTTACCCGTACCAGCTTTTCCAAAAAATAAAAGATGTGGAACATCTCCACTCTTTAGGTAGTTAGATACTTTTTCTTTCAAGTGAGAATTACCAATATAGTTATCAAGTTTAGTAGGTCTATATTTCTCTACCCATAATGAGTTTTGTAACTCTTCACCTTTTGTGTTTTCAAAGAAACTCATAGATTAAAAAATTTACTTGAATTTGTATTTACTTTATCACCTATTTTTGCCAATTCTTTTAGTGGTTTTACATTTACCTTCGGTGATATTTTTTTGATTTGTTTTATTTTATCATTCGAAGATTTAGGTTTAGTGTAATTCATAATTAATAACTCAGTACCTTTGTTACGAGTACCATCCTTTTTAGTACCAGCTTGTTTAGTAAATTCTTTTTGTTCCCAAACAAACTTGTTTTTTGGTAACCATTGACTTAATAAATCAAAATCATAATAAGATAAACTAAACTTACCCTTTATTTGTTTTAGTTGATTACAAAGTCTTTCATGGTCATCTCTATCAAAGTCATGATTTGAATAATAGTTTTCAGTTTTCCAATAAGGTGGGTCAACATAAAAATATGATTTCTCTGAATCGTATTTATCAATTACTTTTTCAAAGTCTAAGTTTTCACAAAAAGTAATTTTTTCTAATTTCTTTTGAAATGAATCATACTTGTCAGTAGTTAATTTTTCTCTAAATGTTCTAAACTTTGGTTTGTATTGTCCTTTAAAGTTCATATACTTACCCTTTTCAGGCATAGTACCTGAAAATACTTGAGTCAAAACAAATGCATATTTTCTTGCAACATCTTGACTATTTTCTTCAGTAATTTTAAAACCAGGTGCAAAGATTTCTTTCTGATATGATTTAAATTTATTTGTTAAATCATCTACCGTTGTTACATCATACTCATCTTTGTATCCTTGACAATCTTCTTCAAGTAATAGTTTACCAAAAGATTCATAATTACTTCCTTTTACATTTTTAAATAAATTATAGTTTAGTGGATTAAAGTCATTGTAAACCACATTTTTAAGATTAGGATACTTGGTATCATCCATACGAAAAAATACCCAAAACATTCCACCAAATGTTTCTACATATGTTTCTATGTCATTAGGAATGTAATCCCTAATCCAAGTTCCTATTTGTGATTTACCTCCTATATAACTTATCATTATGATTGTATTTCTACCAAGTAATAATCAGAAGTATAGTTGTCTATTTCAAAATGAATGTGTGCTAAACCTTGAGATGATATTTTTAATGTTGCATCGGTAGCTTCTTTGTTTGCAACTAATATCTCTTTTAAAAAGTTTGCTGAAAAAGATATAGGGTCTACTTTGTCTTTTTTACAAGTACAATCTACATCTATTTTAATTCTATTTGTGTTAATGTTTGAATAACCTAAAATTATTTGACCATTCTTTTCACCAGTACAAGTAAATGTAAAATTATTTTCATCAGCTAATGCACCTTTTGCTTTGATGAATTTAGAAATAAAGTTTGAATCTAATTTTATTTCAGTATCAAAGTCTGGTAATTGTTTTAAGTCTGGTACATTAGGAATGACTGATAAATCAGCTAACATATAATTTACTGATGTAGAACCATCTTTAAATTTTAATGAGACTGACTTCCCATCTATGTCATTGATTGAAAATTCTATGTCATCTCCTAATACTGATAACATTTTTGTAAGTTTTGTAGTATCATACACACCAAATGTTGCATCTGTACTATCAAAATCTTTCATACTAACACTACCCAAAACAGACTTATCATCTGAAATGAATGATGTCGTAAGAGAACCATCTTTAGATTCCCACTTTACAGATTCTACTAAACCTGCAAGATTGTACTTCGATACGAAGCGATTTAACGATTGTTTTTCCATTGTTTAATAATTAAAATTTTAATATACCTACTAATATACGAAAAATTTTTGACATTTCCAAATTAAAAAGTAAAAAATTTCTCTGCTACTCTTTGTTCACTTATTACTTCACCCCAACCAATTGCATCAAAGAAGTCTTGTAATTTACCTTTCAATTCTCTTTCGAATAATTTGTTGTGGTCAATGTATTTTGCTATAAAGTCTACTATTTCTTTTGGGTCTGAATATCCTGTGAATCCTAATCCATCTAATCCAAGTGGATTATCTTTAAGATAAACCCATTTTATCTTATCACCATTTTTCATCGGTTCATATTTAAATGGTGCGTTAAAGTGTTTGAGACAATCATTATAAGCGATACCAGCTTTAACATGAGCTGGTGTTCCTTTTACGAATTGAAACAATTGTCTCTTACCCTTTGGTAAATACTTAGATAGATTTTTTACTGCTGAGTTTTTAGCAATATCTTTTGTATCTTTATTTACCATATCTTTTTTAAAGTCTACAACATAATCTGATATTTCATCTTCAGTTTTACCTTTAAGAATATCAATCAATACTGTTCCCATACACTCTTGAAAAGCTTTAGGGAATGAACTTCTCTTTACATCTAATCCTTTTACATCTAATTTATCAACTGGTACTCCATTGTCTGATATAATCCATTGTGCATATCTTTTCTTAGCAATCCAAAGACCAGCTTTAGCCACATACTCTTTCTTAATCTCTAATCGATGTTTATCTTTGTCAACATTAAAAATCTTTTCGGAAAGAATATCGTAAAAGTCATTGAGATAATCTTGCATCTCTTCTGCGATATCATTTACATACTGAGCGATAGTATCTTGATTGTTATCACGCCAAGAAGGTATGCGTTTATCAAGTAACGGTGCAGCTGAAAAAAATACACTATCAGTATCAATGTAAATATTAGAATCCAACTCAGGGTCACCCAACTCTTTATTGTATTTGATGTTGGCCATATCGGCAGTTGATTTAATAACTGTCTGACCCGTTGTCGTGACTGCTTCTGCATTATCAATATCATAAAACCTAAAGGCAGGCAAGCCAAGAACACCATATAAAGAATTGAGTAAAATCTTTTGAACCAATTGTCTTTTGTGGAAGAATGCGTACTTTTCTTTGTTACCTGATTTTCCATACTTTTTCATTTCGTTTTTATACTTAACTCTTTGTGCGAACCACAAATCAAGAATACCAGGTATACATCCAACCTTATCAGTTCTATATAGTACACCATTTGATGATACTGAGAACTTACTATCTTCAAGGTACTTTTTTAAGTTCTCTTTAGTGATTGTATCATCACCTATGGTATAACTATCAACTTTTCCTTTTAAAAAGTCATTTGCATCCCAATTATTAATCTTACCGATTTTAGTTTCAGGTGAGATATTTAAAGTCATAATGATAGATGGATATAGAGAAGTCAAATCTAAATCATAAATCCATTCGTACTTACCTACTATTGGTGGTTTAACATATGCTCCAATAAACTTCTCTTCATTGTTATCTCTTATCTTCTGCATTTTTTCTTCTCTATCAGCAGGTTTATTAGGTGCAACCAAGTTTCTCCTTCTTAGGTAAGTGAGTAAAGCTCCCTCCAAGTATTTCGATGAATACACAAAATCTTCATAAGGTACATGACCAGCGTGACAAATACCACGGCATAAATCTATGAACTGAAGTTTCTTATCAAACTCTACTACTAATTCAACATCCACCAAGTTATACTCGATGAACTTCTCTATATCATCTCTCATTAACTGGTCGAGATTACCAGTATATTCTATTTTACCTCTACCTAATTCTATTTTAGCGATTGTATCTAATCGGTAGTTTGGTAATTCACCATAGTTGTAAATCTTGTAAAGAGAAATATAATCTAAATAAGAAACACCAGCTATGAAATATCTTTTTCTATATGGTGACCAAAAACATTGTCCTATTGGTGACAATCTATTTGCTTGTCTTTCACCTAATAATCTTTTGATTCTATTGTATAACATAGGTGTATCGAAGTAATCAATATTCCAACCTGTAACGATTGATGGATTAATCATTTCATACAACTCCAAATACTTCATCAACATATCTCGTTCATCGGTAAATGGTATAATAGTTTTATTACCAGTTTTTCTTTCTCTTACAGTTCCTTTTTTGTCCACCACCAACACCCAATAATCATTTGTAGCAGAATCATGAAGTGCAATTGAAGTCAATTCGTTTTTGGCTTCTTGAGGGTCTGGTAATCCACTATCCATCTCACACTCAATATCATATGTCAATACAACATGACCTTGAGATATTTCATCTGATTCAGAATACAAATCAACTAAAGCTCTCGTAGTTTCTGGTACATCAGCTTCAAATAAATCATAATCATCTTTTCTAAACTTATAAACTTTAGTTAGTTTGTCACCATAGATAGAAGTATATTCACCTCTTTCTGCACGCTCATAAGCATATCGTGTATATGGAAACGAAGAGTAACCTCTTTGGTCATCCCACAGATGGATTAAGTTTTTTTCTCTTTGATAATAAATGTTCTGATACATTATTTTAATAGTATTGTAACATAGTCAACACCATCAATATAATTAGAAATTTCAAAATCCTTTTCTAATTCCGATATTGTGTTTTCTTTGTGTGTTTTATTATGACAAGGTTCACATTGTATTTGTAAATCATTTTCTTCCTCACATCCCATCCTTTTATATGTTAAATGATGACAATGTAGTTTAGACTTTTTTCTTATTGGTTGTTCACATCCTGGTTTTTGACACTTATTCCCTCGTTTATCTAATAAATAGTCTCTCTTATTTTTCCAAGTTTTACTTTTCATATAAAGATTCCAATTTTTTTTTGGAGTATTTCCTTTGGGTGCAAACCAATAAACATCAAATGGATTGTTAACAACATCAGGTTGTTTTATCTTAAATTTCTGTTTTGTAATTGACTTTGGTTTATATTTACCTTTATATTTTAATCTTGGATTTGATATATCTAAAATATTTGATATTCCTTTAAATTTAGAAAGGACACTATTTATTGATTTAAAATGCTTATTATTTAATATTATTTTTTTCCTTATAGAAAAACTAATCATTCCTTTTACACCTTGCGGAACTTCTTTATATACATCTGAATCTTTAAATCTTTTCAAAAATTCTAAAGAACCTTTTGGTAAAGGTTTAACCTGGTTTGACTTTTTCTTCTTTTTTTTAGACATAATTACAACTAATATACGAAATTATTTTGAATTATCCAAATCATAATCAAAAAACTTTTTCGATGTTTGTTCTATTTTTTCCAATGTCTCTAACTTCTTAATTCTTTTTTGGGATGTGTTAAAATATTCTTTTGATATTTCAAATCCTAAATATCTTCTTCCTAATTTTTTTGCTGATATTGCAGTAGTTCCACTACCACTAAAACAATCTAAAACTAAGTCATCTTTAAATGTGAGAATCTTAATTGCTTTACTTGGTAAGTCCTCTGAAAATGTTGCTTTTGTTAATGACCTTGTATCAGCAAAGTAATTCCATTCACCAAATACCAACTCCATAAATTCATCTTTATCTTCTTTTTTATAAACTTTTTTAGTCTTACCAACAACTTCTACTTCTTCATAATCCCAATGTGACCTTCCCTTTTCTATTTTGGTTGGTGAGTTTTTATAAGCAAGAATAACACATTCTTGTACATTGTGAATGTAAGGACCAGATGCTGACATCCAACTTCCCCATGCAGTTGTCTTTGGTCTATGAGAAGCTGGTTCGTTTAGATGAGCTACACCGAAAAACTTAAATCCAATCTCTTTCATAATCTGCCAATACTCTGAGGATATAAATTGTCTACCTCCTTGGTCGTACATATTTACCTCGTAAGGAATGTTTATTGCAATTCGACCATCTTCCTTCAAAGTTCGAAAACAATGTCTTAACCACTCTTTACACCAATTGTAATAGTCATTTGATTTCATCTTATCATCCCACTCATCATATTCAATACCCACATTATACGGAGGTGATGTAACGATTAAGTCTACAAAATTAGCAGGTGTTTTTTTAAACATCTCTAAGATATCACCATTATATATTTTATTTACTTCCATTAGAAAAAGTCATGTTTAGTTATTTTATCTTCACTAAGTTTTGTATACTCCTCACTAATCTCACTACCAATTACATTTCTATTGTGTTTTCTACCAATCTTGTAAGTTGTTCCACTACCAATAAAAGGGTCGTAAACTAAGTCACCTAATTTACTACATGATAGTATTATATTTTCTACCATCTTTTCAGCAAAAGGAGCTGGATGATTTGATTCTTGACTTCTCGGGATGGACCATATATTTTTTTTAAACAAAGCACTATTCCTATCAAAGTAAGGTACTGAGTCTTTATCTTTCTTAATCCAAAATATCCACTCGGTAAATGGTAAAAAATATGATTTGTCTATCTTTGGTGTTCCACATTTATCCCAAATAATTACTTGTTTAAGTGGAAAATCATAAACCCAACTCGGATGAATTGTCAAGTGATTTGTCATTATATCAATATGATTATAAAATAATGAACCACTTGGTTTTAAAACTCTCAGACATTCACTAATAACTTTCTTCTGCCATTCTACATATTCTTCTTGTGGTAAATTATCATCGTATGAGGAATATTCTATCTTCCGAATGAAGTCACCTTTCTTACGAACTTTTGATTTAATCCAATAGTTTTTATTATAAGGTGGGGATGTAACAATAAGGTCTACTGATTCATCTTTCATTTTTGAAAGTGTCAGTAAACAATCTTCGTTATATATTTTATTTGTTTCTATAGGTGTGTCCAAGTTTTTTTCTTAACAATCTCTTCAACATTCCACTTACTGACCTTAAAGTTTCTTGCAATAACATTTGTTGAGAATCCTTGTTTGTACAAATCTCTTATTTGTAAAACTTGTTCTGATGTTAATTTGGAACGAGGATGTGCCTCACCCCTTAATCTATTACTAAAAAACCAAAGTTCGTTTATGTTCAAAATGGTGCTTTTATTTCTTGGTCTCTTTCTATTGTTGTTGACATCCAATCAGCCCAATGTAAGATAAACTGAATGTTAGTTTTAAGATACTTACTTTTATCATAAGTTTTATAATACTTTATATTATCATCATCAAATATACCATCGGTTAACTTAATACCAAAATATTCAGTTTCATTATATTTGATTCCATATTGATTTAAAGTAAAAAATGTTCTGTCTGTAATTGACATGAATGCAACATCTTCGTTTCTTTTGTAGTTGTCACCTCTATTCTTAATATGCCATTCACTATCATTCGTTACATAGTGAAGGTTTCCTTTTGTACCAAGTTTTCCTAAGTCGTGATGGAAAGCTGCGAATAATAATTCTTCTTGGGTAAAATCAATGATTCCACCTGCTTCTTCATACAATCTCATCATTCTGATTGCATTTCTTGAAACATTAATAACATGGTCGATGTAACCACCTTCGTAACTATTGTGATAAAACTTATTACCACTTGCTGGTGATATCATTAAATTAGCTCCTAACTCATCCGTTGAGTACATATGTAGAAGTTTTTCTAATCTTTCACCAGTAAAAGACTTTTTGATTGCTTCTAAGAACTTATTATAATTTTCTTCTAATTGTTTTTCTGTGTACTTTACCATTATATAACCTTTATTTTTACAAATATACGAAAAAAATATGAAATATCCAAATTTTTTATGAAGAAATTTCGTTTAATGCGTTCGTATATGTTAATTCAGACTGAACACCAACAAATCTATTTAGTTCTTGACCATCCTTTTCTATGATTACTGTTGGTACTGAACGAACATGGTGTTTTTGAGCCTCTTCAAACTGCTCATCTATATCAATATACGAAAAATTTACATTATTTCCAAATTTATTTGAGACATTTTCAAATATAGGTTTTAGTGCTTTACATGGTCCACACCATTTTGCTTCGAATTTTTTGACTTGTATCATTTTTTTCTCCTTTTAATTATTAACCATCACATGCAACACAATCAGGGTCAACTGCTCTATCAGCAATATCACCTCTAAGAACTGATTCAGTTCTTGTATAGTACAATGTTTTAATCCCTTGTTTCCAAGCCTCCATTGTAACTTGATTAATCCACTTCGGTGTTGCAATCGAAGGGAAAGCCAAGTTTAAAGAAACAGATTGGTCAATATACTGTTGTCTAACACCAGCTTGTTTTACCAAATCCATTTGATTAATTTCTTTAAATGTTCTAAAAACATCTTTAACGGGATAAACTTTATCTCTATCTCCATTAGTAATATCTTTACAAAGAACCATCTTGTTATCTAAGTAACACCACTTATCTAATTCTTTAATTCCTTGAACTGAGCCACCATCTTTTAAAATCTTATCCCAAGTATCTTTATTATTAATACCAGCTTTTCTTAATACTTTTATCAACTCACCATTTTTTCTTATAAATGTTCCTTTAGAAGTTTGTTCAGTAAATACATTTGCTGCCCATGGTTCAATACCAGGTGATACATTACCAGCTAATTTAGAGTTACTAACTGTTGGTGCTACTGCTCTCAAGTGTGTATTTCTAAAACCAGTTTCTTTACACCAAAGTGGTTCACCATATTCTGATGCTAAATCTCTCGAAGCTCTTTCTGATTCAATTTTTAATTGTGAGAATACTTTACGAGTTTCAAATTGAGCTTCCATACCTTCGAATGGAATACCTCTTTGTTGTAGGTAAGTGTGCCATCCTAAAACTCCTAATCCTAATGCTCTACCCTTTTCTGCTGAACGAACTGCGTTTTCGAATCCCCTCATGTTCTTTGCTTTCTGAATGAACTCAGAAAGTACACCATCTAAAAACCAAGTTGCGGTATAAATTAAATCAGTATCTCTCCATTCATCATATTTGGAAAGATTTAAAGATGATAGACAACAGACAAAAGAATGAGATTCATCAGTATGTAGAGTTATTTCTGAACATATATTAGTCATGAAAACTTTTAATCCATTCTTTTTGTACATATCAGGATTTGATTTGTTTACATTACCTTTAAACATGATATATGGTTCACCAGTCGCTTTCCTCTTTTGTAATAACTTACCCCACTTTCTTCTTGCCTCAGGTACTCCATCTTCTAACTTTCTCATAAACTTATCACCTACGATTGCACATTGATGTAAGTTAAGTGATTGTCTATTTACATCACCCTTTGGTTCTCTTATTTCTAACCACTCTTCAAAGTCATCGTGTTCTATATTTAAGTTTACCGAAGCAGCTCCTCTTCTTACTGAACCTTGGTTTGTAGCAAGGATTGTAGAATCGTAGATTTTAGCGAATGGTACAACTCCATCTGATGTTCCATTACCAGTAATAATAGAACCAGCTGGTCTAATTTGGTTTATACCGATTCCTACTCCACCACCATGTTTTGCAAGTAACATTAGTTCTAAGTTCTTTTTTCCAATCTCGTAAATACTATCGCCTACATCTATTCCAAAACAACTAATTGGTAATCCTCTATCAGTGCCAGTATTTGAAAGGACTGGTGTTGCTAAATTTAACCAACCTTTCCATATGTAATCAAAAAATTTAGTTGCTAATTGAGGTTTTTCTAATCTTTGAGCTATTCTTGTGGCCACTCTCCAATAAGCATCTTTTGGTTTTTCACCTGGTAAAAGATATCCTTTTGATATTGTGTTTACATAGATTTCTGTATTACCCCATGATGGAAAGTCTACATCTATTTCCCATCCAAATTTTTCACCATAATTTTTTACTGCCATTTTATAATAATTTTATTTGTGAGGAGTTTCCATAATTACCAAAAATTTCCTCATCTTTGTTTATATCCTTTATTGCTTTACCTGTTTCACTATCTACACTTCCTTCTTCATATTTTGTATTTAATAAACACAAAGGTTCTGAAAGTAAAAAATTACAATCCTTAGTTAGTTTGAATCTAATTTCAGAATCATCGTTAACTATTTTACTTCCAAAGGAACGAAGTATATATTGTAATACTTCTCCAGGTAAATGTTTAGTTTCACTAAACTTTAATTTATACCAATCAGTTTTTCCTTTCCATTTTGGAAAAACTTGTTCTCCTTTTTTAATATCCACTAAAGCAAATAATCCAATTCCATGAACTTCACTTACTCTCGGATATGATTTGATAGATGAATCTAAATACTCAGTTACATCTATCCTTTCTTTTTTATTAAACTCACCATTTAAAAAGTAAGTCCAACCAAATTTATGATTTTTAGGATAACCATCAACTCCCCAATTTGTATCTACTATTGTAAAATTTAAATCATTTCTAAATTTACTATATTCATACATTGAAAGAATACATCCTTCGTTTGCAATAGTTTTACAATAGTTTTCAAATGAAACATATTTGTTCCATTCTTCCTCTGATGGTTCTTCGAAGAAGTAATCTAACATCTTTTTTTGTTCTTCTTCAGATTTATTTAAATCGAAACTTTCATCTTTAGGACAAAAAGTATCCATATAAATTCCATCAAATTTTTTATCAAGTGTTGGAATTATATCAATCCAATCACCATGAATTACTTTAACATTTGGTTTATCCAAACTCCATTTTAGTGCTTTATTATAAATGTCCTCTCGAACTTCTATAATTGTTAGAGAATTTACTCCTTTATTATAAAAATAATCTGAAGTTATTCCCCAACCATAACCAACATCTAAAATGTCATTTTGAGGTGATGACATTAAATCTAACACCTCTTGTTCAAATATAACCATCTATTTAAAATAAATCATCCCAATCCTCACCTTCATTAGCCTTACTATAATCAGTAGGTCTAATAGCGAAGAAGTCGGTATGAGTGTGTCCACCAGTCAAATGGTAGAACCAATCTAAGTTGTCAGATTTTTCTTTATTATAATCAAAGATACTTTCATATCCTAATTCTTTTAACTTAGTGTTTGTTCTTGCTTTAATGAATTCTTTTAAGTCATCAGCTTTTAAATTTTCTAAATCGCCCATCTCAAACATTTTGTCTATAAACTTAGTTTCAAGTTCAACGATTAATTTAGCAGCTTGTTCAATGGAATCTTTACATTGTTCTCGTAATTCAGGATATTCTTCACACATATGTCTGAATAATTGACATCCCATCCTACTATGAAGTGATTCATCTCTCACACTCCATTTCATTTGTTGTCCGATTCCTTTTAACTTATTTCTCATTTGGAACGAATAGAGGACCGCAAAAGAAGAGTAGAGAGATACCCCTTCAGCAAATGCTGAAAAGATAGCTAAACTTCTACCAACTTCTTGTCTTGCTTTCTCATTAGTTTGTAAGTCCTCGTGTGTCCAATCTGCAGAAGTTTGTGTCAGTAACTCAAATTTTTCAGCTACTGCAGGTTCGTGTAAAAACGCTGAGAAATCATCCAATCCTAAAGTTTCATTTAAATAAGAATAAGCGGTTGCATGAATGGTCTCTTGTGAACCAAACATCATAGCCATTTGTCTTATCTCATGTTTAGGAAACCATTTAGTTACCATATTAGTCCAATAGTCAGATACCGCACATTCTGTTTGTGCGAATCCTAAGAGAATGTTACCAACTAAGTTTTTTTCTTCCTTGGTTAAGGTTTCATTCCAATCCTTGACATCCATTTGCATGGGTATCTCGGTGTGAAGCCAAAATGCTTGTGCTTGTTTTAACCAACCTTCATTGTAGTAAATCGGGTATTCGAATGGTTTGAAAGGGATTCTTTCTTGAAATAATTTGCTCATGTTTTTATAACCTTTATTTGTTTTCTTCTACAGATGCTTTTCGATAATCTGTAACTAATTTTTTAATTTCCCCAATAGCCTTTCTTGCTCTTGATTTTGCAGCTTTAGAAGTTCCATTGTGTTCTGATTCAAATTGTGTATACAATTCTTTAATTTGTTCGAAAATTTCATCTGATTTTGCCATAATATTTTTCCTTTGTTTTTAAGTGTTCGTGAATATAACTATTGTATATATTAGAAAAACTATCTTGTTTATAATTAATTTTTCAAAATGTTTTTAAAAGTCCATACTCTCCACATATTTTTTATGTAGTAATTTCTTTCTTTCTATGTTTCCACTCGCTGCTTCTTTGGTAGAAAGTATACCCTCAGCAGATGTTCCTTCATAAACTTCAATGAATCCTGTATTAGTATCCATCTTACATGGAAATGTAATTCCATCAGGTCCAAATCTATTTTTCATGATGTGACATCTTGCGGTGTTATTAAGTTTATCTTTTGATTTTCTACTCCAACTCATGATGAAATCTGCGTTCATTACTTTAGCATAAGAGTCAGCTATCTTATCTGCTTCAATTACCTCTGAATCTATAGCTGAACGATTAGCTTGTGATGCAGTCCAAATAGGAATACCAAGTTCACCACTCATACCTCTCAAATCGATGTAAACACCACCTTGTTCAGCATATGTTGAATCAGTTTTGTTTGAATGTGATAGTAATAAATCAGCATAATCAACAATGATTAAATCTGGTCTATTATCAGTAGCTATCATCTTTTCAATATGTTGTTGTAATTTTTTTACGGATACACCTTTTGGTGGAAAGTATTTAATTAAAAGTTTTCCTTTTAGTCCTTTGATTTTTTCTTTAACATAATCCTTTTTGGATTTTAAATCAGAGGATGGTACTTTTGAAAATACAGTATCATATCTTGCACCAACATAATGTTCAGATAATTCCATAGTATAATGAACCACACTTAGTCCTTGTCTTACCGCAGATGCTCCGAGTGCAGTTAGTATCCAAGTTTTACCAACACCTGATGGAGCTACTACAACTCCTAATTCACCAGGTCCTATACCACCATCCATAAGGTCATTTATTGGTGACCAATCTGATGGAACTGTATCTCTCTTAACTTCTTCTGCTCTCAAGTCAAAATCATCTAAATAGTTATGTCCTAAATCAGTCTCAGTACCAACTTTCATAGCTTTGTCTACTAAGTCTTTTATTCTATCGTAAGAGCCAGCTTTAAGTAAGTCTACTGATGCTAATATAACTTGTTTAAGATTTTGATTTCTACAAAAAGATGTAAATTCTTTTTTGATATAATCTAAATCAACATTACCAACTTGAGTGAAGATATGTCTAAGTTGTTCAACTACAGTGGTTTTTAAAACTTCATTATCTAATTTAGATATCTGAGCTTTAAATACATCCATCGTAGGTGGTTTTCTAAACTCCTCGTGATAGTCAAGTATTTCACCAATAATCCACTTATTGGCTTCTGATTCAAAGAACTTTGGATTTGTAATCTCACTTAGAGTATCCAAAAACTTTTCATCTGTAAGTAATGCAGAAACTACTTTACTTTGAAATGATTGTCCAAATTTTGATAAATTATCTTGTGTTTCTGTCATTCACTTATTATGTTTCCAAATGTTGATTTTAACCAATCATTGATATTACCAAAATTATTTACCACTTTATATTTAAGTAAAATTTTCATGAAGTCCATTTTATTAATAACGATATCATTTTCATCATACTTTTCTAAAACTTTTAATTTTACTTGACCAGATATGTCTACATCATCAAGTTGCATCAAATCTTCGTTAAGTAATATTTGTTTTTTAGATTTTAAAATATCCTTATAGATTTTTATTTTACCTTTTGTTTCTTCTATTTTAGTTTCACAAAGTTCAAATAAATCATCTATGGATAATTTCTTTTCTTCAGTAATTTCTGGAAATCTTTTAACTAATGTTTTAATACCACACCCATAAACACCAGGTATGTTATCTGATTTATCTCCATCTAAAACTCTATATAGTAATAAATTTTTTGATTCTATACCAAATTCTTCCTTTACTAATTTAGTATTGTAAAGTTTCTTTTTGGTAGGAGACCAAACGATGGTCGTATCATCTACTAACTGAAGGAAATCCTTATCAGTAGACATGACCACCGCTTGTTCGTTCTCTTTAAGAAGTTGTGTGGATATGTAAGCCATTATATCATCGGCTTCAACTCCATCATATATCATGGTTTGTATTGGTAAATAATCTAAAATTTCGTTTAACCAAACATACTGTCTTTTCATCGATTCTCTTTCATCTTCATCGTTCATCAAGTCGGCATACTGTCTGTTAACTCTTAATTTATTAGATTCTCTTTGTGATTTGTAACCACTAAACCTTTTTTTTCTTCTTTGAGAACCCCCCTTACCATCGAAAACTACAATGACTCTTGTCGGTTGAGTTTGTCTAATTGCGTAACCTATTGATTTAAGAACACCAGTTACACCACCAACATGGTCACCATCATCATTCATTGTAGGAATAGATGACCAACATCTGATAAATGTATTTAACCCATCAATAATTAAAACTCTATCGTTTCTTTTTCTATTGATATTACGGGTGTGTTCTTTTTCAACCGATTGTAGGATGTCTTTGTAAAGTTTTCTCATTAAGTAGTTGTTGTTGTGTAGGTTGGACCTTCATTTAAAGTATCTTTACTACTAAAGTACTTTTCTAAAGTTTCTAACCTTTCATCAGCTGATGCTAATAATTTTAAAGCTTCGGTTGCATTATCCCAAAAATCTTTTGTAGAATGGTCTCCGATACCAGCGGGAAAATTACCAAGTAATTCCAATGATAATAAAGCTTTGTTTTTATCAGCTTGAGCTTCAGATTTCAGCATTTCATAAATTTTTTTGTCTATCTTTGCCATAATTAATCATTTTCGCCAGGTGCCTCTGAATCTACCTCCATAGCATCTATATCAAGTGTATCATTTTTATATTGAAGAATAGTAGCTTCACAAATTCTTTTATAGATTTGTTCTCTAACATCTTCTCTTTCTTCCATCAAAGGAATAAATTCTTTTGATTGGAATTTAATAATCTCACCAGTTTCGATATCTGTATAGGTATACCAAGCACCAGCCTGTTTTAACAATTTATTTTCTTTCATAACTCCAAGCCACGAACCATAATTATCAATACCTCTTTCAAAGTATATCTCGAAGTCAGCCGCCCTCAAAGGTGGCCCCATTCTATTTTTTACGATTTGTGCTCTCACCTTAATTCCAACAGTTCTATCTTTACCATTTACTTTGGTTTTAATCTGACCCATATTTTTAAGTCTGATTCTAACAGAACTATGGAATGCTAAAGCTTTACCACCACTCGTAGTCCAAGGGTCACCAAACATTACACCCATCTTTTGTCTGAGTTGGTTAGTAAACACAAGAGAAATCTTTTGTCTACCAATCATGTTTGTGATTTTCCTCATCGCCTTCGAGATGATAATAGCTTTATCAGTTGCATATCCATCTTTGTTGTAATCCGCAGCTAACTCGTTTTTAGTTGATGCCGCGGCAACTGAATCTACCACTATAGTAACTAATTTGTTTCTATCAGCAGTTCTAACCTTTTCAATTATAGTTTCACAATAATCAAAAATTTGTTCTACTGAATCAGCTGATACATAAAGTAATTTTGAGACATCTACACCGATTGCGTCTAAAAATTCTCTACTCACTGCAGTTTCAGTATCAATAAGAACGGCAACACCATCTTGTTTTTGTGTTTCAGCAAGAAGGTGAGCTGCCAATAGAGACTTACCACTCTGTTCTAAACCTGTAATCTCAGTAATCCTTCCTACAGGTAAACCACCATATGGTCGATTGGATATTGCAACATCCAACATAGCGGTTCCTGTCGAAATCCAACCTTCAACATTTGTTGGGGCTTCATCCGAATCTAAAAAGAACGCGACTTTTTGGTCTTTTGCTTGTTTGTTTAGAGAATCCGCGAGNATATCTGCTAAATCCAATTCTTTTTTTGCCATAAAGTATTATTAATTGTTAAACAAATCATCAAATGCAGCCGCTACATCATCAGTTTTTTTAGATGTTTTTGGCTTGTCATCTTCCACATCGAATGGTAAATCATTTACCTCTTCAGTAGGTTTCTTAGAAAGTGTCTCTTCTGCTACAGAAGATTCTCCTTCTTCGTTTTTAGAAGTTTTACTTGGATTTAACCAACCTTCTAATACATCTTTTAATTCATCGTAAGATAACTCTGAATATAAATCAGTAATCTCGGTTTGATTTTCCAACAACTTCTGTACTGAATCAGCTGATTCTGCCAAAGGTGTCTGACTTGGTTTAACTCTAAGTTGAGTGGTTGGGTATGAAGCACCAGCTTCTTCCGCTGAAATGTATTGGATAGTTAAGTCTCTACCTGATTGTGGGTCAGTAATATCACCATAGTCAGGGTCAGCTATATATCCAAGTATTTCTTGGTAAACTGTTTTTCCAAATCCCCAAAATTTTACACCATCAGCTTCTTGACCTCTAACAATAATAGGAACAAAAGTTCTTAACTTAGGCTCCATTTGTTTAGCTGCCTTCCAATCTTCTTTATCACCCATTCTTTTTAGTTTATCCGCAAACTCTACAATAGGGTCTGGTCTACCAAAAGATTGTGGTGACAAATAAGTTTTGTTATTGATGTTGTAGTGAAAATAAAGTTCGATGAAAGGATTATCTTTGTCGAACTTGTAAGGTACAATCCTTACTTGATGTTTCCCAGGTGTGGGTTTCCAAAGACTCTCAGTCTTTTTCTGTGTGTTTTGTAGTTTGTTCAGTCTACCTCTGATTGCATTAATATCTATGCCCATAATTTACTCCTTTAAGTTATTAAAAATTTAAGTTTTACAGTTTAGTTTAACATGCGTTTCTTACATGCGGTGTACATATAAATATAGCGTTTTTGTGAAAACATAATATTTATTTTGCCCATTTATTTCGGGNAACAATTTGTGATATTACACCATAGACAGACAAGTCTTGGTAGGTATCTTCAATAGCTTCACCTACCTCATCAGGTTGTCCTTTTACCACTAATTGTTTTAGTCTTTGAATCTTGTCATTCTTTCTGAACCAAAGTCCATTAAGTGCCACATTTCTATCTTCTTCAGTTTCCAAACTTGAACCAACTGATATATTATCAGGCCCATAGTTTCTCTGTTTCTTACAGAAAGTGTCATACATTTCATCAAGGATTTTTTTGAATTCTTGTGTAGTTTGTGGGAACTTTTCCTCACAATACTCAGTTGCAGTTTGCTCTTTTGCCATAACTTTTTAAAATATTAGTACTAATATACGAAAAAAAATTGAGAAATCCAAATAAAATTAAGAAAATTTTATAACATCGAATACTCTTGTGTTGATTTTTTTAGTTCCTTCAACATTAGTCACTATAATTGAGTTCTTAAATTTTTCCCAATCAACTGAAAATGTCTTATCAATCACTCCGTTGTTTTCTTCTTTAATTAACTCGTTAAGTGCGTTTATCGTGTACAATGTATTAGATTGTTTTTTTCTATGAACTAATATAGTATCCTCTAAGGGTTTCTCTGGTTTATATGCCGTATCTATATTATATGTTACAAACAATTCATCCAAACTCGACTTATTTTGAAGAACATAAATGTAGTTATAAACTATATGATATGTTTCTCTAATTTCTTGTAAGGTTGTCTGCAATTTTTCTTTTGTGGTGAAAGTACACAATAATTGAGTTTTCATTTAATCCTTTAAAATTATTATTTTTATTCACCTATAAATATAAAATAATAAAAGATTACCTACTTAATCTGACCATCCTTATCTTTGTAAGACCATACCTTCTTGTATCTTGGGTCATTTAAAATTGATTCAGGTATACCATCTCTTTCTCTTATATACTCCACAAAAGCATCCTTTTGTCTATCACCAGTTCGGATTTCCTCAGAATTAGCAAATTTTCTTGCTTCGTTCCAAAGTTGCTTAAGTTTTTCTTGACCTTCTTTGTCTTGGTCAGCAATAGCTAATGCATATCCTCTATAAAAAGTATCACTTGAAATTGTATTTGTTCTTCTATCTGGTGCCATAAGATTACCACCCAATCCTAACATTGTAATACATCTTTTACCCATTTTAGTTTTTATTTGAGCGGCTTTTTTCTTATCATTTCCATCTAATTGTTCAGATAATGTTGTTCTAACTTTGTTAAATTGCTCATCCTCATAATCAAATTCTTTCTGTAAACTTTCGAGAGTGATGGATTCTGAGAATACTGCATCTTTAATTTTAGGATTTCCTAAATCAGTTGTTGTTAGTTCAGGTCTTTGTGATTCATCCATTTCCAAATAGTCTGATTGACTTATTGAGCCTCCTCCCTTAATTGAATACATAACTTCACCCATAAATCTGGCAACAGTTTGTTCTGTTCGTGGTTGCATAATACCAACTTCTTCAATAGCACTTTCCATAGCCTTAAAATCTTCATCACTTTTTTGTTCTAATGGTGTTACTTCTCTTTCATAGAATTCATTCATATTTAAATCTTTTTTTCTTTGATTGGCTCTTGTAGTAGTAATTACATGATTTCTTTCGTTCTCTCTATTAAGTAAATCTTCCTCAGTTGGGGTGCCTTTATCTTTATTCATGATTCCAACCACATGCTCTAAATCCATAGATTCAACATCTAAAGGTAATCCTGTGTATGCACACATACCACCTTGTTCTAAATAAATTCTCCAAACTAATCTTGCTCTATCGGTATTTGGAATACTTCCTCTGACTGGTATTGGATTTCCGTTTTCATCTTTTTTTGATTCTTCTATATTAGATGTTATACTTCCATCTTCTTTTTCATATCCAATAAAATGATTTTTACCAACTACTTTACCAGCTTGACCAGCACCTTTAAGGTATGTTTTTAATTTTGGTGGTAAAGTGTCATAAGATTCTCTTACAAAATCTTCGGATACTTTTGTTGAACGGACACTTCTAACAAACTTTTCAACTAATTCTGGTTTAGCATCATTATATCCTTTCAACAAATTTTCTTTATTTGCAACTAAAGTATCTCTATCTTTTAAACCAAAATTGTTTTTACCAAAACCAGCATTTGACCTTCTACCAAATAAATGACCTCTTGCTATTAATTGTTTATATCCCTCTTGTAAATCAGAAGGTAATTCTTTTAGAGAAGGGATTTTAGATAATATTTCTTCATTTAATTTTTCTTCTTCTTTAATGTCTTGTTCTACTTCCTTTTTTATCTCAGGGTCGGTAATTCTATCTTGTATCGTATTTTTAACTTTTTTTACTTTAATGTCTTGTTTAGGCTTTTCTTTATTAATATCAGGTGCGTGTTGAAAATCATCTGCTCCGCTTATTTTAGTTTTTGATTTTTCTTCACTTTCCTCTCCATCTTTGTCAACTGGTGAATATTTTCCACTATCATCTTTTTTAAATGTTTGTGCATCTTCTTTATCTTTGTCACCTATCTTTACATAAACACCTTTTCCTTTGTGAAAATATTTTTTATCTTCTTCTTCATCTTCTTTCAGTAAGTTCTTGATAAGTTCATATTTTACATTAGTCATTCCCCACTCAGTAAGTATTTCACTCAATATCGTGATGTGTTCTGGTTTACTGAAATCAGGATATCCCTCATCTGAACGATAAGATAATTCTAATAGTATATCTTCAAAAAGTTGGGTATTATCTGCCATACTTATAAGTATCCTTAAATAATAGTTTTCTCTCTTTTAACTTGACAAACGATTTCATATTCACTCCAATGTTTTGTCGGAGTTGAATTAGGAAAATAAAAACATTCTCTATCACCATTTGGAAATGTTATATGTTTCCAATAACCATTTGGTACATGACCACCTGTAGGTAATATTAAATGGTCTTTTTCAAAATGTAAAACAACTCTTACTTTTANAGTTCCGTATCTTTTAGCCCAAACTCTTTCTTGAGCTTCCAATTCTCTCCATGCTCCTCTATTTAGTTTATCAAATTGTAGAGAACAATTCAAGTAAGAAAATGTTGTTTTAAGTTTTTCCTTAGTGTCAGTAAAAGCCGCGGCTGGTGCCATATGACCTTTATCCCACACATTGTTTTTGTAATCGTTGTTGTCTGATGTATAAACACCTTTTGGTACATAGAAGTCCATACTTCCTCTATCAAATTTTTTAATGATATTTCTGACTTCGTACTCAACCCAATTTGGTTGTTCTAATGTTTCGTTGTAGGAAACACTAAATACATCATTTTTAATTCTAACATCTGTTCTATCTTGTCCAAAGCTACTTTGGAACACTCCTACGCATAATAGTAGGGATAAGCCAATAATAATTCTTTTCATATATATAAATATTTCTTTATTCATCAAACCAAATTTTATATATATCATACATTTTTTCTATTTTTCTTTTTGTCTTTGGTCCTCTAAAATGAATAATAAAATAATCGTGAGGATTTAAGTCTTTTTTAATTAAACCTAATCTATTAAATCTTGTATCTAAAAATTTTGTTTTAATGTTATTTTTTTGTACAAACCAATTAAATGGAACTTGGTCCAATCCTCTTCCACGATTTAAAGACCAATCAAAAATATCTTTAAAGTTTTTTTCAACCCAAGTTTTACATTCATTTAAAAATGATTTATGTTTTTTATTAAACATCATTACACCTGAATTAAAAAATTTTGACTTATCAATTATCTGAGGAAATGACTTTTCAAATTCATCAATTGCTTGTGACATATTTTTAGATATAATATAATCAAGATTACCATAATCTCTAACTACTGTAAGTTCATCATCAAATACTTCCAATAAGTTTGGAGAATTTGGATTTATAATAGTATCTACATCTACGAAAATAACTTTTTCTGAATCAACTTCTTCAAACACACTTAGATAAGCAAATTTTGGATGTAAGTATTTATCCTCAGTTAATATTTTTATTGGTATGTTCCACTTATCACAATATCTTTTCCAAGAGTCGATACAAAAGTTTGAGTATTCACTACTCCTAAATTTGTCGTTTTGAATATTTGTGATTACTACCATTATACCTCCGAATAATTTTTACCGATGTTCATCTTTGTCGGAAAACCAAAACTTTCTATGACATCTTGAATTTGCTTGATAGTATCCACCTCCGAATCATCAACTTCAAATAAGAATGAATCATATGTGTACAAAATCGGTAAGGGTAACCCACTATCCTTCAACTTATTCAGTACCTCAATGTTAAACTCAGTCTCAGTAGCTTGTAATAGGTAATTAAAGTACTTTTGTGCAGTGGGTTGTTCAATCCACCCCAAAGGTATTCTTCTACCCTTTGGTGTTTTAAGATAACCCCTTTCAATACTTTCTTGTTGTACCTTTGAAATAAACTTATCTACTTTATCAAAGAATGGTATCTTTCTATCTTCATCACTTACACCACCATAAAGTATTCGGAATGTTCTTCCTTTTGAATCATCATACGAACATCCATATTGGTCTGCTAACCATTGGTGAGCCGATGTTGAGGGTAAATCATACTTGACCATCTTACCAATCAATCTTACATGGTAAGCATCGTAATCGAATTGTATAAACTTCTTTCCCTTTGGTGGAATGAATATCTCTCTACTACCATCCTTCTTATTAAGAGCGGAGTAATTGATACCCAAATGTCTATTGGATGGTCTACTTGTTATTGTATATGGATTGTATTCGGTAAAGGCACGAGAGAACCAAAGTGACTTCTTATTATCTTTCCATCTATCAAAAAATTTTCCCCTATCGACCTGAATTCCCAATCGTTCTATATCTGAAAGGATAGGAATCATTCTCTCATTTACCCAATTTGTATTATCTTTTGAGTACAAATTACTATCAAAGTCACCCCATTCGTTTAAAATACCCTCTAATACCTCTATAAACTTCATTATAGGGATAGATTTACCTAAACCATCTCTTATACCCAAACGAGTGTAAAAACTCGTTAAACCTTCTATTTTCTCTCTAAATGGGTAAATTTGATTTTTATTAAAGAAAAGATGGGTTTGTATATCTTTTTGATTTTGTATTCCTAAATCAGTTTGTAGTAATGCTTTTTTATTCCATACCCATTTTGGTTGTGTTGATTTAGATAAATCTATTTTTATTGATTCACAATCATTGTGTTTAAATGGTACTACAAAATGTAAATTTGCAAATGCAACATATAAAAAAGAAACATCACAAGTCATTGGATGTCTTTCTAAATCTTCCCAAATAGGTATAACTATTGAGGGTTCATTACCCCAATAGTCAAGAAATGTGTCTTTCTCACTATGTGATTCAACTATAATCATATATCAAATATACGAAAAATATTTTAATTATCCAAATCTTTTATCAGAAATCGTATAATCGTATAATCTACCACAATCATCATCATCATCTACAAGATTTTCTGTAACTGTTAAATAGCTTGGTAAAAGTTTTTTAAGTCCATCTAAATCAATGGAATTCCAATAACCAAATCTAATTGTTAGTGCATTTGTATCATATCCGATTTCAAAATCAGATGAACCATACCATTTTTTAATTTCTTTAAATTTTTTATATCCTATTCTCATAATCCTTGTGATATTGCTAATTTAACTTTATCTTCAACCCCTTTACCCATATAGGTAATGTTATCTTCTAATTTTTCACCAAGAGTTACAATCTTGTTATACCAATACTCAACTGAATCCCATTTAGGTTTGTTATTTATAAAGATATAAGAAGGAAAATACTTTAGTGGAGTACCATTATCAGTAGTTGGAGAATCTTCTCTGTATTCATACAAATCAATCATACCATTCCAAGTACCACCTTTTAATTTGTATTCCCAATTTTTAATGTTATCAAAGATAATTGGGTCAACTGATGAACCATCTTTATTAGAAACATGAACATCAACCGAAGAACCACCACTATATACTGAAGAAGTAGCCCATACTTTGATATTAGGAAAATATTGTTTTACATATTGTTTGATTATTGAAGCCGCTGATTTAGCGTTCATATAGATATATTTCTCTTTGTTATAAGAATCATCTCTTACTTGAGAAATAGGAAGTTGGAACTCAGTTCCATCAATTGAAAATTTAAACTTTTTACTCATACTTTTAAGGTTTAATTATTAATCATTTACATAGTAAATATACGAAAAAAAATTGACATTTCCAAATTTTTTCGTACTTTTTTTTACACATATGAACTCAAATCTTTATATCCTACAAATTTATAGGGAACATCATCAACCAATCCATTTTTTACTGCGAATGGATAATTATCATTTAACCAATAGTTTTGAACATTTTCAACTTCGGATAAAGTATCTAAATAAAGGTCATCAATACTAAATCCATCACCATATTTGATACCTCCACATAAATCCATTAGTTCATTGAGGTTATCCCAATTATTTTTATTTTTGTTAATTGATTTGATGATATTGTTTTTCATCATATCTGCTACCTTGTCATTGTAGTCATACATATCTTTTGACCAAGGATTTGTTACTTTAGGTTTTATTAATACTTTCATATTTTAAGTTAACATCATTAATTGTTTATCAATTTTATTCAAATCAGTCAGAGCATCTTGAAGAGAAAATCTTACATCATCAGACTTAGGAAAATCTTTTCTCATCTTTCTAAGAGTAGATATTTTGTCTACAATAATAGGTCTTTGTTTTTGTAGTTTCCTTAATTTATTGTTTTTTATTTGTAGATGGGTCATCATATCTTAATTATTTACATAGTAAATATACGAAAAATTTTTGACATTTCCAAATTTTTTGACCACTTTTTTATACTTATTTGCATGAATGATAATCCTAATCCCCACCATCCTAAAATAACAAATAACCAAGCCGAGGCTATGGTTAGATTTATAGGTGGATTTTATATTTCGTTTATTTCTATTGTTTTATGGATTTGGTGGAATGGTGGTGATGATTTTCAACCTCCTCAATGGATAGGTAAAATTATTAATATAATTAAAGATATTTTCTTATAAATAAGTTTGTAAAGATTCCTTTTTAACTTTCATCCAATCTTTTATATTTACTTCAATTCCAAATGAATTTGCAAATCTTAAACCTTTATCCCAAGCATCTTCTTCATTTTGATATCTATAGGATTTAAATTTCTTAGGTTGTTTATCTTCATCTATTGTTTTAAAAAGGTTATCTTTTTCATCTTGAAGTACATGACCTAATTCGTGTAAAAGTGAATAAAGTCCATTCTTTTCTAAATTATGATTATGGTGTATAAATATTTTTTTATTTTTATGACCCATAAATGCAGTAATTTGTCCAAGTAAAACATCTATTTCAAATTTCTCCTTGAGATAATCTGAAACCCTTTTAAATTGTTTTGGATATTTTTTATTCATACCCAAATATACACAATTTTTTTTATAAATCCAAGGAAAGTTGAGGAATTTTTGCTGAACCTACATCNATTGGTTTTCTTTTCATATGTCCACCACTTGCAAAGTTTGAACCCCATTTAAGATATCCACATAAAAATGCTTTTCTAAATCTATCAGAGTCATTTGTTTCAGAACCATGTACAACATTTGAGTGTAAAAATACAACTTGTCCTTTTCTTAAAAATCCTTCTACAAATGGAAAATTGTGACCTTCAGGCATTACACATGGTTTACCTCTTTCATTTCTCCAATTTTTAGGATTGGTTCTTGTTCTTTCATCATCAACTTCAATTGGTAATACACCTAAGTTGTGAGAACCTTCATAATACCATACTGAACCATTTTGGGGGTCATGGTTATCAAATGCAATTGAAACATTTAAAACCTCATTTGATTCACATTCGGTATAAAAAATATTTTGATGTTGGTCTCTACCTAATTGACCAGGTGGTTTAAAGTAAGCCCAAGTTTGTAATCCTACTATTTCTCCACCTAATAGAAGTTCAGTTGCTTCTATTATTTTAGGATGTACTAATAATTCTTTTAAGATATCTGATTCCTTGTGTGGATATTGATATGGGTCATACTCTCCCCATTCACCCTTTACATNATTTTCTTGTCTTTCTCTTCTTATCCTCTCAAGTTCAGCTGAATATTTATCTACCTCTTCTTCAGTAAGTAGATTTAAAACTGATACACCTTTGTATCTCCAATCAAATTTTAATTGTTGTTTTTCTAATTCGGTAAGT
>FUFK010036566.1_pt1 | contig 28142 bp, 23 predicted proteins | sample 1021851 | NCBI WGS metagenome assembly FUFK01 (sample SAMEA51879418, study PRJEB19060) | metagenome
TTTTGCGGAAACGGCGATAAACTATAATAGAGGTTCAAAATGTCAATAAATAAGTTAAATACTGAAGTATATGGAATTTAAAGCTTTTAAAATGGATGGTCTTGGAAATGATTTTGTAATTATTGATAATAGGTCAAATAATGTGGAATTAAACAAGGATCAAATTATTAAAATTTGCGATCGAAACTTTATTGGTTGTGACCAACTAGTCTATATTAACAACAGTGATAATGCTGATGCTGATCTAGAGTTTTATAATTCTGATGGTTCGGCAGCTGACGCATGTGGAAACGGTACAAGATGTGTAGCCTTTTTATTATCAAAAGAAAAAAATACAAAAAATATAAGCGTTCAAGTAGCATCAAAACAGTTGAATTCAAAGTTACTTGATGATGGTCAAGTTGAAACAATAATCGGTGTACCAAAAACTAATTGGAATGAAATTCCTTTATCTAAAAAACTAAACACTAAAAATTTAGGAATTATTATAGAAGATAACAATAACCAAGCAGTGAGTGGCGGTACAGCTATTAACGTAGGTAATCCTCATGCTATTTTTTTTGTAAATGATGTAGAAAATTTCAATTTAGAAAAAATTGGACCTGAGATCGAAAATCATGAATTTTTTCCGGAAAAATGTAATTTCACCCTTGCTCAAAAATTAAATGAAAATCATTATAAAATTAAAGTTTGGGAAAGAGGTGCAGGTTTAACGAAAGCATGTGGGACTGCTGCGTGTGCAACAGCAGTGGCTGCAAATTTNGACAACATGNTNNAAAATTCTAAAACNGAAATTGAATTGTCATCNTTACTAACTAANAAGTTAGCTAGGTTTGGATCAGTTTGTACGNATTTAAAATTAAAAATTTCATTNAANANAAGCTCNATCANACTTAACGNAATTTTATCTTTTTTCGACTGATTGAAGTTTACAANAGAGGATAACTCNTGGCCCTCCAAGAACGACATCGTGATAGTTTGATCGGTTGTTAATTCACCGTACACTTTTGGTACNTTAAGANNNGAAAAATTTTCTAGNAACTTTGAAAAATTATTNATATTTGCAGCCTCTAACTNATAGTCAGTTTCNTGCCTTAATAGTTCTCCNCATTGCGANATATAATACTCAAGCGGAAAGTTAGCCGGTAACATTCCTGAATTTTTCATTACAAATTTAAGAGTATTCAAATCATTATCGATTGACTTTTTTACCCCAGGAAATTGTACCTTAATCGCAACGGTCTCGCCTGACTTTAGTGTAGCTTTGTGTACTTGACCAATTGAGGCTGCCGCAAATGGCCTGACCTCNAAATTTNTGAAATTTTTTAACCAACCTTCTCCCCAATTNTCATTAAGCACTTTTTTCAACTGNCTNGGNGTCATGGAATATCCAGACGACCTCAGTTGAGCAAATATNGCCGATAACTCTGGCGAAAGAATTATTGAGTCGTCTAATGATACTAACTGCCCAAACTTCATTGCTGCACCGCGCAAGTTTTTTAACGTGTTCACAGTGGCAGTCACATTTTTTTTTGATACTAAAGCTGATCTCAGATCTGGTTTTTTTACTGAAATAATATCCGATAAAAGACTTTGGGATGTATTGAGACCAAGGCGAAACAATAACCCAGTAGAGAGCGTGGTTCGCGCCAAAGAGCTTATTGGCAAACGCTTTGCGTTATTTTGTTCGATAATAGTCTTCATTTTAAAATCTACGGCGGAACGCTCCTCTGTCGATTACTATTTAGCTGCAAAAGCTAAAAGTCGAGCGCTCTTCGAGCAAATATGAAAAAGCCAATGATAAAAGCGTTAAATCAGATGACTCTTGGCTCTTGAAAATAACAAAAGAATGCATAGCTCAAGCAAATGATTAGGAGACTATAATGAATACTTACACGCAAACATTTGAGGCTGATACAGGCAAGATTTTGAATATTGTTATTAATTCGCTGTATTCAGATCGGGATATTTTTCTAAGAGAATTGTTATCAAATGCATCAGATGCGATTCAAAAAAGAAAGTTTTTGGGTCAAACAGACCAATCTCTTTTGAATAACGAAGCGGACAGCATTGAAATCATTATAAATACAAAAAAGAAAACAATTGAAATTGTTGATACAGGTATTGGACTTACCGAAAACGAGCTCGCTGAAACATTAGGAACAATTGCGAAATCAGGAACTTCAGCCTTCTTACAAGAAATGGAGGGCGAGGAGAATTCAAAAGACGCCGCAAAGACCTTAATCGGTCAATTTGGTGTCGGCTTTTACTCCGCTTTCATGGTGGCCGATAAGGTGGAAGTTTTAAGTAGAAAAGCAGGAACTAAACAGGTTAGCTCATGGGAAAGTGATGGGCAGAGTGGATTCTCAATCGATAAATCTGACGAGAAACAAGCCGTTGGAACAAAAATAAAATTATTTCTGAAAAAAGATGCTAAGGAATTTGCGGCTNCTGATAAAATCAAAACNTTAATAAAGAAATATTCTGATCACATTAGCTTTCCTATTAANATTAAAGAAGCAGATGGAGAAATTGAACAGGTAAACTCTGCGACAGCAATATGGACAAAGTCNGCCTCTCAGATTTCAAANGAAGAATATAAGGAGTTTTACAATTCAACCTTTGGGACNTTTGACGAACCGTTTGCAACGTTGCACAATAAATCNGAGGGNACTTTAGANTTTACNAATNTACTATTNNTTCCCAAAACAGCNCCGTTNGACCTTTTTGATCCAGAAAGNAAAACAAAGATCAACCTTTATATAAATAGNGTTTTCATCAGCAACGATTTAGACGGNGTTATCCCTACTTGGTTAAGGTTCATCAANGGTATTCTCGANACCACAAGTTTAGATTTAAATGTCAGCCGAGAAATGGTCCAAAATAACCCNGTGCTGAAGAAAATCTCAAAATCACTTACAAAACGCGTTCTTTCAGAATTNAAGAAAAGATTAAAGAAGGATGAAGAAAGCTACAATGCCTTCTGGGGGCAATTTGGTAAAGTCCTCAAGGAAGGGCTATACGAAGACATAGAAAACAAGGACAAAATAGCAGAAATTATAAAGGTACATTCGTTTAAAGGGGACAAATTAATAACACTTCAAAGCTATATCGNCTCAATGGTGGAGGGGCAGGATAAGATATTTATCCTCACTGCTGATACATTGGCACAAGCTAAATCCAGTCCACATCTTGANGGCTTCAAAGCGAAGGGCATTGATGTTTTATTAATGACGGATCCAATCGATGCTTTCTGGACTTCTCAAATGAAGAGTTTTCAAGAAAAAGACTTCGTCTCTATTTCCAGAGAAAAATATGANATTGCAAAACTAGGTGATGTNAAAGATGAAGACGTTGAGGCAACCNAAAGTAACGATGAAACTTATACACCAATTATAAAAGAAAGCCTTGGTGATTTAGTCGAAGATGTAAAAACATCCAAGAACCTTGTGGACAGCCCTGTGCGCTTAGTAGCCGGTGAGGGTGGNTTAGACTTTAATTTGGAAAGAATTCTCAAAGCNCAAAATCCTGATTTTGAGGGNAGTAAAAAAATATTAGAAATCAACAGCAACCATNAATTAATCAAAAAGCTGCCAACGCTTACATCCGAACTCCAGAAGTCTTTATCTCGTGTATTATTTGAGCAAGCAAGAATTCTTGATGGTGAAATGCCATCTGATAGCCAGCAGTTTTCCAAGGATTTAATAGCTATNGGTTTGAAACTTGGGTAACTATGCAGAAATTAAACAGTAACCAGCCGAGCTAGTTTTTATTAAATCAAGAAGCAATTGCTAATTTTGGAATAGAGGCAAATTTACTACTTCCAAACCAGCTCTCAAAGGTCTCTATTAATTTTTGCGACCCCTCTAGTTGAAAAGAATTANCCNTAGCTTCACTTGTGTGAGAGCCTTCTCCCAGCCATACCTTTGTCAGGGATGAAAGATTTGTTTCTATATAAAGATCTACATCTAAACTAGGATCAAGATACCCAACATCTGGTCGCTCTTTTCCGTTGAAAACAAACCACCAATTTGACGTTTTCTTAGGTGCATCTGTAATATGAATTTGCAAAACAGCCTCGTTCATNGGAAAGTTTTCTATCCTCAAGTTACGCCGGATATCCCAAATCAGTAAATTTTCTTCAGCACTATCAAGATGGTGCCTCATATCTATCCATCTCTTACCCCAGCTGCCAATCGCATGGATAACTTCGAAAAGCTCATCTCCTGCCTGCGTAAGAACATACTCGGTTTTACGAGATCCTCCGGGACTTTCTACCCGTTTAAGAATACCATGCCACTCAAGCTCTTTTAACCTCTTTGAAAGAAGTGTTGGGGACATTTTAGGCACACCTTTACGGATATCGTTGAAATGTTTAGATCCTAAACACAATTCNCTTACAATGAGTAGAGTCCATCGCGATTCTAAGACTTCTGCGGCCATCGCTACCGGACAAAATTGCCTGTAAGACGCACTCATTGCTGATCTCCCTCACGCCCAATCCTAATTTATCCCTTATAATTACAAAGCAAAAAACTGGCCCAANCTNTAATTACGTTGGGTTATTTANATAGTGCNTAAATNTTAATCNGTAANAANANTNNTTTTGCNNGNTNGACTNACCTGNCAATTTCNNATANCCAACGCCGTATAGTATCTGAAATGATTTTGCGCAGCTATTTTTATGAATAACTTCAATGATATGGTATACTACATAAGTAGCTTTAGCCTAAGGATGTTTTTGATGTCAGCAAAAATTGAAATTTTAAACTGGATAGAAAATGAAAAACACGAAATTATATTATTTCTCCAGGAGTTTATTCAAGCGGCGAGCCCTAACCCACCCGGAGACACAACAATAGCAGCAAAAGTAATAAGCAAACTTTTAGAAAAACACAAAATGCCATTTCGTTGGGTTTCACCACAAAAGACGATGCCCAATATTGTTGGCTCAATTAATGGAAGTAAACCAGGCCGTCATTTAGTACTAAACGGCCATATAGACGTATTTCCTGTCTCAGATAACTACTCAGAGGAAGGGTGGATTACGCCTCCTTGGAGTGGTNAAATTATTGAAGNTAAAATATACGGCCGCGGTTCAACTGATATGAAGTGCGGGACGAGCGCAAGCATTTGGACCTATATAATTTTGAACAAGTTCAAAACAAAATTTTCAGGAAAATTGACTTTGACCTGTGTATCTGATGAAGAAACTTTTGGACCTTGGGGAAGTCGGTGGCTTATTGANAATGAGCCTGAAGTACTTGGTGATTGTTGCCTGAACGGAGAACCCTCAAGTCCCTTTACGATTAGATATGGCGAAAAAGGACTATTATGGCTNACTTTTAAAGTCCNAACTGATGGTTCACATGGCGCTTATACCCATTTATCAAAATCTGCTACCTTAGTAGCCACCGATCTAATTCAGGAATTGAAATCTTTAGAGGCTTTAGATGTAGAGGTTCCCCATGAATTGCGTAANGCACAGGAAAAATCTGCAACCGCTTTTGATCAGGGTATGGGAGTTGGTGCTGCCAATATAGCACCAAAGNTGACCCTNAATATTGGTACAATTTCTGGTGGCTTGAAGAATAATATGGTCCCGTCTGAGTGTTCCTTTGAAGCAGATATTAGACTTCCAGTGGGCTGCAATTTAGATAAAATNTTTAATTCTATTGCCGAAATAACTAAAAAATTCCCAGAAGCTTCAATGGAACAAAATATGCTTAACCCACCATCACATTGCAATCCAGATGGNGATATGATGCAGATNTTGAAAAGTAATGTGCAAGATTTGAGAGGTTTTCAGCCAGAGCCAGTAGTCAGTCTCGGTGGTACCGATGCAAGACTTTGGCGATACAAAAATATTCCCGCATATGTATACGGCCCAACACCAACTGGCATGGGCTCGGCTAATGAAAATGTCCCAATTGATGATTATCTACATCTAGTAAAAACACACGCATTATCAGCCTATGATTATTTAACCAACTAATTTGTAATAACTCTGATTATTTCGGCAAATCAGCATGCCAATTTGAACTTGCAACTGGCAATAGAAAGAATAAATGTGTTTACAAAANACACACCANCAGAATTCTGAAGGAACNCTTTATGGAAAAACTAGACTTCTANATTAATGGAGCTTGGGTAAAACCATCCACTAGTAAAACCCTTGACGTGATTAACCCAGCGACTGAAGAAGCTGTTGCGAAAATNTCATTAGGCTCTGAAGTCGATGTTAATTTGGCAGTGAGTGCTGCCAAATCTGCTTTCGACGGTTATTCACAAACACCGGTTGCACAACGCATCGAACTACTCACGACAATCAGAGAAATTTACAAACGGCGAATTGATGATGTCGCAGATGCAATTCAGACTGAGATGGGGGCCCCGACAAGTTTGGCAAGAGGTGCCCAAGCAATGGTAGGTCTAGGGCATTTAAAAGCTGCAATACGATCTCTGAGTAACCATGAATTCGAATTTAAACATGGAGAGTTTTTAATAAGGCATGAACCAATTGGAGTCTGCGGCTTAATTACTCCGTGGAATTGGCCCGTGAACCAAGTTGTTTCTAAACTCGCTCCCTGTATTGCAGCGGGATGCACTGCCGTCTTAAAACCATCAGAAATTGCACCTCTGTCATCTATGGTTATAGCAGAAATTTTACATGAAGCTAATGTTCCTGCAGGCGTATTTAATCTGGTAAATGGGCTAGGTCCTGAAGTGGGCGAAGCAATGTCTTCTCATCCTGACATCGATATGATGTCATTCACGGGTTCGACACGAGGTGGAGTTGCAGTAGCTAAAGCATCAGCAGATAGTGTCAAAAGGGTGAGCCAAGAGCTGGGTGGTAAATCTGCCAATATAATTCTTGATGATAATCATTTTAATAAATCAGTAGAAACTGGTGTTGAGTTTTGCATGAATAATACAGGTCAATCATGCAATGCTCCGACGCGTATGTTAATTCCAGAGAATCGAAAAGAGGAAGCATTCGCAATAGCAATTAAAAAAGCGGAAAACACTATCGTGGGCGACCCAAAGGGTGATAACACCACAATCGGCCCCCTGGTAAGCGATATTCAATTCGACAAAGTCCAAACTCTGATTGATACCGGAATAAGCGAAGGCGCCACGCTTCTGGTTGGCGGTACTGGAAAACCTGAGGGTTTGAATAAAGGCTATTACGTTAAGCCCACGGTATTTGGTGATGTAACAAATGATATGACAATCGCACGCGAAGAAATTTTTGGACCAGTTCTATCAATAATAACATACAGCGATATTGACGAAGCGGTATCCATAGCAAATGATTCTGAATATGGCTTAGCTGCTTATGTTGCTGGGGAAAACAAGGAAGATTTAACAGCTATCGCTAGGCGACTAAGAGCCGGTCAAATTCATATAAATTATGGCTCTGGTGGCGCAGATGCTCCGTTTGGCGGATACAAACAGTCTGGGAACGGTCGAGAGAAAGCTGAATGGGGATTTGAAGAATTTCTTGAAGTTAAAGCAATTATGGGTGGGTAAATTTTCTAAAATTTGTTTTTCCACTGCAAACATTGAAATATAATAGGCAAAAATATGGTTAGCCTTCCGGTATTCAATCTCGGNGGATTNGAGAATTCAACAGGAACCTCTAGGAAAAGCTACTGCACAAAACTGGATAANTTTTGCAGTGAGATTGGGTTTTTATTAATAGAAAATCATGCCGTGCCAGATAAAATTATTGAATCCCAATGGAGCGCGGTTAAACAATTTTTTTCTCAGGAAACAGATAAAAAGGTGAAGGTAAGCGTGCCCTACCCTGGTTATCCATATGGCTGGATCGGACCAAATAAGGAAGCATTAGCAGCGTCAAAGGGAGAAAAGACACCACCAGATCTGAAAGAAAGTTTTAATGGTGGACCATTACAGACCCCCACAAAAAAAATCAAAGATGGGCGTGCTTATGAATTCTGTTATCAACCTACAATTTGGCCAGAAATTGATGGCTTCAAAGAGGCATGGACTAACTATTATCTAGAAATGGAAAAATTAGCTGCCAGAATTATGTCTGCATTTGCTGAAGCACTAAACCTTGAGCCATATTTTTTTGACAAATATCTCAAATGCCCAATATCAGCATTACGCGCGCTATATTACCCTGAAACGACTCACGTGCCAGAATACGGTCAACAACGAGCCGGTGCACATACAGACTATGGTTCCTTGACAATTCTACTCCCACAACCGGAAACCTCAGGATTACAATTAAAATTAAATGGTAAATGGATAGACGTGCCGACAATTAAGGATACTTTCGTCATCAACATCGGAGACCTNATGGAACTTTGGACTGGTGGGAGGTGGATATCTACGTTACATCGTGTTGTAGCAAAACCAAACCAACCAGGGCGAAAGAGTCTTGCATTTTTTCATCAGCCAGATTGGGAAGCAAAAATTTATCCTATAAATGCAGTCAAAAATGAGCCNGTGATTTCTGGTCCTTATCTAATGGAAAAGTTTCTAAGCACAGGCACCTAAGCTTACAAAANACAAATTATTAATNGATTTAAATAATTTTAGCAAAATTTCTAATATTCTAGCTACACAAAATTGCAATAAATNGATATGGTCCTCATCATAGCTTTCGAGGAATAGATGCTAGAAGTTAACTCACCAAAAAAGAAACCGAGAAGATCGCGGCCAGTACTCGTGGCTGATGCAATTAAAGAGTGGGTAGTAAAAAGAGATTTAAGTAGTGGAGATAAGTTACCTAACGAAAGCGCTATGATTGATCAGTTCGGCGTGTCAAAAGGAACTGTGAGAGAGGCTTTGCGCATTTTNGAGGCACAAGGATTAATCATCACAAAAACAGGGCCAGGCGGTGGTAGTATTGTTGGGGAAGTCTCTGTAGAACGCACAAGGGCTCTTCTAGCAAACTATTTCTATTTTCAAGATCTCTCCATCGCGGATATTTATCAGATGAGAAAGTCTCTAGAACCAGAGCTTGCTGCAAGTCTAGCAGGAAAATTAANTAGNGAGCAGTTGGCGGAGCTACGGATGCTTGCAAATCAATTTCCTAAGCCTGCAGAATCTGCAGAGGAAGAAAAAGAGCAACACATTGCATCTTTAGCATTTCACTCAAAATTATCCGACTTTGGAAAAAATAAACTNCTAGGGTTCATTATCGGTTTTATGTCCCAAATTCTTACCGAATTAACTCTNTATAAAAAGTTGTATGAGCCACCAAACTTTGAACTTTGGAGTAAAGGTAGGGAACACCAATTGCAGTTAATTGACGCGTTAGATCGAGGAGACCCTACAAAAGCTCGAGAAATTATGACATCTCACATGCAGATTGCAGAGACATTAATGAAGCAGCAAGAAGCTCAGATTGTTAGACGTTTTATAGCAGAGTGACACTGNCTATTGTTAATTTGATTGGGTCTTAAAATTCCTAAAAAGATAGATTAACTAAATACCACCCCGTATTATTTTTCCTTCCGCCATTTCATTTTGTTACTCAATACAGGGACTTCATCCAGCCAATTTACATATGGTGCTTTTTGTGAAGTTTCATACAGCTCGTTTAAAGCTTCTATTGGGCTTCGNTGAGAATCTATGCGTAAATCTAAAGGTGGCCTATCTGGGTCAAAAACTAACAGAGCAGCAGACTTCAGACCTCTTGTATCTCCCCCTTTAGAAGCTCCTGCAGATAAGATTTTTATTAAGTGCTGACCAACCAAAGATATACTTTTACTTAAGGTCTCTTCCATTGCCAGAAGCACCTCACGGCTCTTCAGCATATTTCCAGAAATAACGTAATTCTCACCAACCAAATGGCCCGCATATTGAATACTTTCAATTCCAGTAAAAGCNGCTGGCAAACCATTTTTATCAATTGCCGCTACNTGCCGATACCCCTTTCCAGCGTCATTACCAGTGGCTTCATCAATCGCAAGTCTAGACGATTTACCCTCATACATACGCCGGATAATATCATCACGCCAAAAGGTGCTGGGAGAAGTTCCCTGGGAAGCAACAAGACCTGATTCGATATCACCGCGCAGCACCCATCCACCTACACAAAGGTTCCCGGTAGCAGCAGCCGCAGCAAAAACGCCTGTTTTCTTATTAAAAGTGAGAACAGAAAGTGTCATTTTACCCACCCATCACATTGTTCTTGATTTTATCATGATAATTTGCGTGAATGCAATTCATCATGATAAATTTATTTGGAAAGGAATAATACCATGGCACTGCTAGACTATACTCGCAGGGCGATGTTGGCTGCAGGTACAGCAACGGCTATCGCCCTTTCCGCAATTTCAGTTACTGCTCAAACTCCAGATGACGTGTTAGTAGTTGGTCAAATTGCCGAACCAAAGGCGCTAGATCCAGCCGCCGTAACAGCTGTTAACGATTTTCGCATCTTAATGAATCTCTATGATGGCCTTGTAAGATATAAAGATGGCACCNTGGAGGTTGAGCCCGCATTGGCAACCTCCTGGAATATCAGTAACGATGGTACAGAATATACATTTTCATTAAGGCAAGGTGTTAAGTTTCATGACGGAAGTGATTTCAATGCTGACGCGGTAAAATTTAACTTTGATCGTATGTTGGATGAAGCGCATCCTTACCATAATACTGGCCCGTTTCCTCTATCATTTTTCTTCTCAGCAATTGTTTCAGTAGACGTTTTGGATCCTATGACGGTGAAATTTACACTTAATGCACCGTACGCTCCGTTCTTGTCGAACCTTGCCTACCCTACCGGCCTAATTGTTTCTCCAGACGCAGTTGCAAAACATGGGACAGATTTTGGAAGGAATCCCTCCGGCACTGGAGCATTCAAATTTGGAGAATGGCGCTCGAACGAAGCCGTCGTAGTTGAGGCTAATTCAAGTCATTGGGAAGGCGCACCAAAGTTACAGGCCGTTGTCTTTCGTCCNATCACAGACGCAAATACCAGAACCGCAGAAATGCTAGCGGGCGGTATAGATATGATGGTTGAAGTGCCCCCAGTCGCATTAAGCAAGTTCCAAGGTGATGGCTACACTGTGCACGAGCAGGCCGGACCACATGTTTGGTTTCTCATCCTGAATGCGAAAGAGGGTCCGTTTTCAGATGTACGCGTACGTCAGGCGGCAAACTACGCTATAAATAAAGAGGCTATTGTTAATGATGTGTTGGAAGGGACTGCTGCAGTTGCCGCTGGCCCAACTCCGCCAGCATTTGCTTGGGCATATAATAATAGCCTAGAGCCATATCCATATAATCCTGAAAAAGCTCGACAACTTATATCCGAAGCTGGAGCAGATGGAGCAGAACTTACTTTTTTTGTGACAGAGGGTGGTTCTGGGATGCTAGATCCGGTGGCTATGGGAACTGCCATTCAAGCTGACCTTCAAGCCGTTGGCCTTAAGGTTAATATTGAAACTTACGAATGGAATACCTTCCTTGGCGAAGTAAACCCTGGGTTAGAGGGTAAAGCTGATATGGCCGAAATGGCTTGGATGACAAATGACCCTGATACTCTTCCTTTCTTGGCACTTCGCACCGAAGCTTGGCCAGATAAAGGAGGGTTTAATTCTGGTTATTATTCAAACCCAAAGGTTGATGAATTGTTAGAAGCCGCACGTGCTTCAACAGATCAGAGTGAAAGAGCACGTCTGTATCAGGAAATGCAGACAATTGTTCAAGAGGACGCTCCATGGGTATTTGTTGCAAATTGGAAGCAAAATGCTGTTACATCCGATCGTGTGGGTAGCTTTTCATTGCAACCATCCTTTTTTCTATTGTTGAATAACGTAGACAAAAATTAATTAATAACTGGCGTAGCTTTACCGAATGGTTTAGCTCCGCCAATTCCTCCAGGGCCGGCAATGCTTGGTTATATTTTAAAAAGGCTGCTATCAGCCATACCGGTTTTATTAGGCATCTCAATAATTGTTTTTTTAATTATGGCTATGATCCCGGGTGACCCTGCTACCGCCATTTTAGGATCTTTTGCAACGCCAGAGAATGTAGAAAAGCTCAACCGAGATCTGGGCTTAGATAAAACTCTATTTCAGCGTTATTTCATCTGGCTAGGAAATATTTTGCAGGGAGATTTTGGCAGAAGTTACTCTTTAAATAAAAATGTTATTGATGAAGTGATTGAGAGATTTGGAGCAACTCTTATTCTGGCCGGCACCTCTTTCATTATGTGCTCACTCATTGGAATTTGCGCCGGCGTGCTATCTTCTGCCAAACAATTTCAGTTAACCGATAAGCTAATTACCTTCATAGTTTTATTAGGTATATCCATACCTTCATTCTTTCTTGGTATGATGATGATATTATTGTTCGCTGTTCATCTTAGATGGTTTCCAGTGTCTGGTATGTGGCCCATATATGGAGCTCGCGACCTAACTGCACTAGCAAGCCACCTAGCACTACCTGCCTCAGCATTAGCTGTCGTTGCGACTGGGGTAATTGCCAGATTATCAAGATCAGCAATGCTAGAGATTTTAAGACAAGATTATATTCGTACTGCCCGTGCCAAAGGTTTGGATGAAAAAATTGTAATATGGCGCCATGCACTCCGAGCGGCGATGGTCAGTATACTTCCAATTTTGGGAATTCAGGCAGGATTTGTTTTATCAGGTGCAGTTTATATTGAAATGGTTTTCCAATGGCCTGGCGTTGGAAGAATGCTTGTCGATGCAATCTTAAAACGTGACATTTTACTCGTTCAAGGTGGTGTTGTATTCGTTGCAGCTTGCTATGTAATTTTCAATATTGCAGTTGACGTTGCTCAACACCTTTTAGACCCAAGGATTAAAACATGATTGGGTTTTTGAAATCATTATCTCGCAATCGTTTATCCCTCGCTGGTTTAGTTGTCATAACAGCAGTCATATTTNTAGCCCTAGTAACACCTCTATTACCTCTCCCTGACCCAGATGTTATTGATACTAAAAATAGATTTAAAACACCTTTTACTACTGACGCTTTTTTAGGGACAGACCATCTTGGCCGCGACCTTATGAGTAGATTACTATGGGGCACGCGCCTCTCACTTGCAGTTGGTTTTTGTGCCGCATTTTTGGCAGCTTTAATTGGATCTTCAATAGGAATAATTTCAGGCTTCTACGGTAAACATGTGGATAATATACTCATGCGCGGCATAGATATGCTAATGGCATTTCCCTACATCTTACTTGCTTTGGCCATTGTTGCTGCATTGGGGCCAGGCTTGTTTAATGCGCTAATTGCTGTCGCAATAGTGAATATTCCCTTTTTTGCCCGAAATATCAGGGGAGTTACCGTAGGCATTACTCATAAAGAATTCATTGATGCTGCAAGGCTATCTGGAATGACAGATACCCGTATCATTATCACTGAAGTATTACCTAATGTGTTTCCAGTAATAGTAATTGCAATGTCGACCACCGTAGGCTGGATGATTTTGGAAACTGCGGGTTTAAGTTTTTTAGGTTTAGGGTCCCAACCACCGCAGGCAGATTTGGGCTCAATGCTTGGTGAAGCACGCGCAGCATTAATAACCAGTCCCTATACATCAGTAGTCCCTGGAGCAATGATCTTAATAATTGTGATGGCAATCAACTTACTTGGGGATGGTATACGCGATGCGTTGGATCCAAGATTAAAATCAGGAGTACTNTCTAGCCCGAGGCCTAGAACTCTAGTAGCAGATTATAGTAAAACTAAAAATTTAGACGCTTCAGAACTACTTTCAGTTTCAAACTTAAAGACACAATTTCATATCGATAATCGAAATTATAAAGCTGTAGATGGTGTTAGTATATATGCAAAAAAAGGAGCCTGCTTAGGAATTATTGGCGAAAGTGGATCCGGAAAGTCCGTGACCGCATTAAGTATTATGGGGTTAGTTTCTTCTCCACCTGGCATTATCACTGAAGGTTATGTGAATTATAAGGGTATTNATCTTATACAAACAAATGATCAAAAACTTCGATCTTTAAGGGGTGGTAAAATCTCCTATATTTTTCAGGATCCTCTATCGTCTTTGCATCCACTTTACACAGTTCAACAGCAACTGGAGGAAGCAATTCTAGCACATCAAAACCTGTCAAAAGAAGAAGTATATCAGAAATGTATTGAGCTTTTGAAATCAGTTCGCATACCTAATCCAAAGCAACGTGCTAAAGATTACCCACATCAACTTTCTGGTGGCATGCGCCAGCGCGTTAGTATCGCTATGGCTCTTGCAAATGACCCAGAAGTAATAATTGCAGATGAGCCTACGACAGCACTAGATGTAACTGTCCAGGCGCAAATTTTATCATTATTGAGAGAGCTTACCAGTCAAAGAGGATTAGCAATTATTTTCATCACGCATGATTTTGGTGTTGTATCCCAAATTTGCGATGAGGTGGCTGTAATGTACGCAGGTAAAATTGTGGAGTATGGTCCATCAGAGATGATTTTAAATCACCCAGCACATCCCTACACTTCTAAACTCATGGGATGTGTACCAGAAATTGGTAAGGGCAAAAGAAAGCTAGCCTCTATTGATGGGCTGCCCCCAATGGTTGATAANCTTGGTCAGGGCTGTGCCTTTGCTCCTCGCTGTCAAAGCGCAATTTCTGAATGTTTAACTAATGATATTAAGCTCAGAGATGTTAACAGAAATATGCAAGTTAGATGTATTAAACCCGAAACTCATCTCTAGGACCACGTGATGCAACCCATACTTGAAGCAAAAAATCTCCTAAAGAATTTTCCATTAAATAGGGGAATTTTAGAAAGGAAAATGGCACAAGTTCATGCCGTTAGGTCCGTTTCGCTCAAAGTTAATAAAGGCGAAACTTTGGGCATTGTGGGAGAATCGGGCTGTGGGAAATCCACACTTGCAAGAATGCTGGTAGGACTAACTGAACCGACGAATGGAGACATACTAATACAAAATAATAAACTAGACAAAAAAAGCCAGAAATCTAGCCTACCTAGGGTAATTCAATATGTATTTCAGGACCCTATTAGCAGTTTGAACCCTCGAAAAACTATCAGACAAGTCATGAACGTTCCACTTACTCACTTACAAAAGTTATCAGAAAAAGATCGAGAAAAACAAATAAAAAAATTATTTAAGGCTGTGAATTTGCAGGAGGAATTTTTAGAAAGATATCCTCATGAATTTTCTGGGGGCCAAGCGCAACGTATAGGAATTGCCAGAGCTCTAGCAGCGAGTCCAAGAATTCTAGTTTTAGATGAACCAGTTTCTGCATTGGACGTATCAGTACAGGCTCAAGTTCTAAATTTACTATCAAGTCTCAAAAAAGATTTTGGTTTAACATATGTCTTTATCAGCCATGATCTTGCGGTTGTTGAAACTATAAGTGACAGGGTGGCAGTAATGTATTTTGGAGAAATAGTGGAGATCGGGCCAGCCCAAGAAATTTTCACAAAACCCAAACATCCTTATACAAAACTATTGGCTGAAAGTGCTCCAAAGATTGGAACCAAGTTGCAACTAAACGAAAAATCAAACACAGATTTACCAGATCCAACCCATCCACCAAAAGGTTGTGCATTTTTTTCGAGATGCAATCACTCAACCGATAAATGCCTAGACACACACCCAGAACTACAATCGGACGAAAATAGTGTATTCGTCGCTTGTCACAATCCATTAGGGTAAAAAGTTAAACTTTTTTTTGCTAAAAATAAGATAAACCGGTTTTAATTATGAATATAAACTCGAAAAGATTTCTATCTGACCTTCATGAACTTAGAACTATTGGTGCGGCAGGTGTCGGAAAGGGAGTGATAAGACCNGCCTACTCGAAAGCTGACATAACAGCAAGAAACTGGCTAGCAGNTAAATTTGCCCAAGCGGGTTTAACGCCTCACTATGATCCAGTAGGCAATCTTTTTGGACTAGCTCAAGAAAGTTCAATTTTAATTGGATCACATTCAGATACCCAGCCTCAAGGAGGATGGTTAGACGGTGCACTTGGAGTTATCTGCGGTTTAGAGTTGGCACGGCTATCACGCGAAAATAGTGGACCAGCAATTTCCGTCGTCAGCTTTCAAGATGAGGAAGGCCGCTTTGGTGTAACCACTGGCAGTGCTATATGGGCAGATATCCTATCACTGGAAGAAGCCGATAACTTGATTGACAAAGATGGCCTCCAGTTTTCTAACGAAAGAAAAAAAATTTCCAAAAATTCTCTGGATTTTGTTAATCCAAACCGGTTCACTGGTTTTATAGAATGTCATATTGAACAAGGACCGTGGTTATACGAAGCGAACCATACCGTAGGCATAGTAACAGATATTGTTGGTATTAGAGACATGCGCATCACCTTCAATGGACAACAAAACCATGCTGGCACCACTCCGATGCATAGACGCATCGATGCCTATCAGTTAATGTTAAGCTTCAGCCAGTTAATCAATGACCGCTTCAGAAATGTTGTTACCCCTTCAACTGTATGGACGACTGGCCATGTCAAAATAGAACCAGATGCTCACTCAATAGTGCCAGGGAAATGTACTTTTTCCATGCAATGGCGCGATGGCGACGACCAGCGCTTAGACAAAATGGAAAATATAATACGAAGCACAGCACTTGAAGTGGCTGACAGAGATGGCGCCTCAGTTGATTTTAGTAAAATGCACGGACTGAAGCCAGTGCAAATGGACCAATCTTTGCAAGACATTCTTCGTAACGCTGCTGAAAATGCTTGCCCAAACCGGTGGAGAAATATCCAATCTGGAGCTTTACATGATGCAGCTAATGTAGCGAAACTAATGCCAGCAGCAATGCTGTTTGTACCATCCATAGAGGGTATCAGTCACGATTTTTCAGAGGACACAAATGAGCAAGATCTAATAGATGGGTTAACCGTTCTGGCAGAAGCNATTTTAAATTGATTTNNGTTCTGAAAATAAGAAATCCATCAATTAGNATTAAACANTCAATTNATCGTGAGAAACGACTTNATCAGTCGCAAATATATATGAAAGTTTAGGAAATACTTTCTATCGTAGGGCTATAGTCTTTGTGNGGTAAACCAATGTCTCGTGTTACTGTTGAACCTGGCGGCACAGTTGTCCAATTATGCTTAGGCAACGAAATAATGCGATTTCATGCAATTTGGCTNCGCGATAATGCACAAGACGATGAAACTCGCGATCAAATAAATGGCCAACGACTTATAGCTTTAAAACAAATTCCACGTGAAACTTGGGTTTCTGATGCTCGAGTAGAAGCTGATAGTTTGTTAATAACATTTAACCCAGAGAATAAAGTAATACGTTACGATTTTGACTGGCTCATGGAAAATAATTATGACGAGGTAAAAAACTTAAAGAGAGGCTGGATATCGCAAGATCATGAAACGTGGGGCTCTGATCTAGCGTTTGTACCTAGCTGTGACTATGATAAGCTAATCAAAAGAAATATATTGACATTGAAATGGTTGGGGGATGTACGAAAGTATGGTTTTGGTAAAATAACTAATGGGCCAATTACAGAGGGTGCATTATTCAAAGTTATTGAACTTTTCGGCTACGTTAGAGAGACCAATTATGGAAAACATTTCGAAGTTAGAACAGAAGTAAACCCTAGCAATCTTGCTTTCACAGGTCTTGCTTTACAGGCACACACTGATAACCCCTACAGAGATCCAGTACCAACTCTTCAGCTACTTTATTGCTTAGAAAGTTCTGCAGCAGGTGGCGAAAATATGCTGGTGGATGGGTTTAAAGCCATAACGCGATTACGCGAGGAGAATGAAGAGTACTTTGATCTATTATCAAACTATTCTGCCCGTTTTGAATATAAAAATAATAAAGACGTACACCTTAAATCAAGACGGCCGATCATAGAACTATCTTCAAATGGAGAGCTACTTGCAATTCGTTTTAATAACCGGTCAATGTCGGCTGTAAATGATGTACCATTCGATAAAATGGAAAACTGGTACTCCGCATATAGGCGCCTTGGTGAAATAATCGACGATCCCGATATGGAAATTACTTTTCGATTAAACCCCGGAGAAGCTTTCATCGTCGATAATACTCGAGTTCTTCACGCACGTAAGGGTTATTCTGGCACTGGGAAAAGATGGCTGCAAGGATGCTATTCCGATAAAGATGGTTTAAATTCTGCATTCTATAGTCTTGAAAAAGCTTTAGCTGAAGAAAGTTCACATGAAGCGTAGTGTTACAAACCTTAATGCCAAAAATATTGTCGATTTTATTGGTTCAATATTTGAAAAACGTGGGGATGAAGAGTACCTGGGTGAACCGGTAACAATGGGTCAACATATGTTGCAGGGGGCAACTATGGCCGAACAAAGTAGAGAACCTGATGAAATTATAATAGGCACCCTTCTTCACGACATTGGCCATTTCACTAGTGAATTTGGGACTTTTTCGATGGAGGATACAGAAGACCGTTACCATGAAGATGCAGGAGCAGCAGTGCTTGAGGAATTTTTCCCAAAGGTTATTACTGATTGTTGCCGACATCACGTTGCGGCTAAACGCTATCTGTGTGCTACGGATCCAGAATATTTCCAAAAGCTTTCAATAGCCTCTATTCACTCTCTTAATCTTCAAGGCGGACCAATGTCCGAAGCAGAAATAAAAGATTTTGAGAAAAATCCAAACCTCAAAAAAATACTTAAAGTTCGACTATATGATGATGCTGGTAAAATNCCAGACATGGTTACCCCATCATTTTGGCATTTTGCTCCTCTGGTCCAAAAGATGGTTGATAGTCATTGTTCAAAGGAAAAATAATAAAGATTTTAATCATCTTTTTTGTTCTGGATCATACCTGCAGAACCTGGCATCGGGACGCTTGAGGTTGTCTCAACCTGATTAATCCTTTCTCTATAAATTACATAAATTCCACTGGAAATTATTAGCGACATACCTATCCATGCTGTAGAAGAGGGATAATCGCCCCAAATCAAGATCCCCCATACAACGCTGACAGGGATCGCAACATACTCAAAAGGAGCAATCAATGAGGCTTCGACATTTCTGTAAGCAAAAGATGATGCTAAGGATAAGAACAATACAGCGCCAGCACAGATTGCAATGTATAAAACGTCAATAAATGTAGGCGATACCGTGGCACGCAATAAGAAATCAAAAGACATATTCCCAGTAGAGCTTAAGCCACCACTCCAATTATATGCGAGAAGAGGTAATGCAGAAAAGAAATAACACAGATGTTGGATTGTTATTAAAGCCGGCAAATTTCCATCTGATTTAAGACTACGTGTAAAAATTTGAAAAATTGCATAGCTTATTGCAGATCCTAAAGCGAGCAACATTTCCGGATGAAATTCATTCGTTCCTGGCTTCATTACAAACATAACACCAATCAACGCGACAATAACGGACGTGATCCTATGAATACCAATCTTCTCTTTAAGTACTATTGAGGATAAAAAAGTAATCAAAAGCGGTGATAGAAAAAATATAGAAACTACAGTGGATAAGGGTAAACTTGCTAATGCAACAAAGAAAAAGTACATGGCGATTACCAAACACATACCTCTAATAGCAAACAAGATTACGGTACGCCGTGGAAGTAGTAAAACTTTTTTAGCACCCTTTCCTACTATTGAAATTACCAAGATACAGAATAAAGCACGGATAACTACTATTTGAGCAAGTGGATAACGCGAACTCAAAAGCTTGATTAGTGAGTCATTTAACGGAATCAGCGCCATTCCTAACATTAAAAGTAGGATAGACAGTTTGGTGAGCCGATCGTTCATTTTAAATCCAATTAAAAATATCTCAAACTAAATTAGCCTGAGTATTCAAAGTACCAAGGATAGATGTATTGGCGCGNTCAATAACGCCATTCAAATTGTCGTAAATGGATCTGAAGCTTGCTGAAAAATCAATTAGTTAAGTATTTTAAACTTAATGAACTTATGTTTTAACCTTTTCCAATTTAGGATCATAAAGCGGTTTTAANCAAACATTTGCTCTTACTCTTTTCGTCGCCACCTCAAGTTCATAATCACCAGATAATACGAAATCGTGATCGATGTAGCGGTCACTACGGACATATCCCATTCCAATAAATTTTCCTATTGTGTGACCGAAACCGGCAGAACTTAGCCAACCACAACGCTCGCCATTACGATAAATTGTTTCTCGACCTGATAGAATAACATTACTATCAATCGTGAATGTAGCCATTATCTTTTTAATGCCCTCAGCTCTCTGTTTTGCTATTGCATCACGTCCTTTAAACGAAATATTAGATTTCATTTTAACTGCCCAACCTAAACCTGCTTCATCGGGAGTATGATCGGGACCAATATCTGACGACCAGGCACGATAACCTTTTTCAAGTCTAAGAGTTTCAAGTGCTCGATATCCAGCATTTCGTAAACCCAATGGTGATCCAGCTTCAATTAATTTATTGTAAACGGTTTGTGCATATTCAACGGGAAAATGCAGTTCCCAACCAAGTTCTCCAACATACGTAATACGCATAGCTAGAACTAGGCATCCCGCTATACTAATTTGCCTTGCCGATCCAAACGGATGACCATTATCTGAGACATCGTTTACAGTTACTACCTGTAAAATATCCCGTGCTTTAGGCCCAAAAAGCGATAAAACCGCATTAGATGATGTTACATCAATCAATTGAGCATTTAGCTCAGATGGGATATTTCTGCTAATCCAATTAAAATCGTGAGTAGCATACCCAGTACCCGTAGTTATATAGTACTCGTTAAACTTTGTACGAACACAGGTTAAATCACACTCAATTCCACCATTATCATTGAGCATTTGAGTGTAAATTATAGACCCAACTGGCTTATCAACACGATTGGAAGCAATCCATTGAAGTGCCTGTTCTGCATCTGGGCCAGTTAATATATATTTTGCAAATGAGGTCTGATCGAACAAAACAGCTGCTTCTCTTGCTGCTTTGTGTTCACGAGCTACTGCACTATGCCAGTTAGGCAGTCCGAACGTATATATATCACGCGGTTCCTCACCAGTGTCGGCAAACCAATTCGCTCTTTCCCACCCAAGTTTTTCACCAAACACTGCNCCGGATGATTTCAAAGTATCATATAATGGCGATCGACGACATGGTCNCCCAGTTNTGTGTTCCTCAGATGGCCAAGCCATCGTATAATGTTTTCCNTAAGCCTCTAGAGTACGCGACCTTACCCAATTTGTATCCTGATGTGGGCGCCCAAACCGGCGGATATCAACTGGCCAGAGATCAAATGGTGGCGCTCCATTTGCAACCCACTCAGCCAAAGCCATTCCTGCGCCACCACCAGCTGCAATCCCATAGGCATTAAAGCCTGCGCCTATGTAAATATTTTTTAATTCCGGGGCTTCTCCTAATATAAAATTGCCATCAGGCGTNAANCTCTCTGGTCCGTTCAATAATTGCTTCACACCAACTTCTGAAAGTTTNGGAACACGAGGCAAAGCAAGCTCCATCAATTGCTCAAAATGATCGTATCGCGACTCTAGTAATTGGAAATCAAAAGGTTCTGGAATACCGTCAATGGCCCAAGGTATCCCATTTGGTTCATAACCTCCCCAAACCAACCCCCCAACCTCCTCTTTATAATATGTAAGNCTGTCAGGGTCCCTAAGGGTTGGTAAGTCCGATGGAACACCAAATTCTTCAGTTATCATATATTGATGTTCAACTGAAACGAGTGGAACGTTTACCCCTACAGTTGCCGCAAGATCACGGGTCCACTGACCGCAGCAGAGGACAAGTTTTTCGCAGGAAATGCTACCAAGTTTTGTCTTAACTCCAACCAAATTTTCATTTTCTGTTATGATCTCGGTTACTACACAGTTTTCTATTACTTTGGCTCCAGATGTCCGTGCTCCTCGGGCTAAAGCTTGAGTTATATCAGACGGTGAGGCCTGTCCGTCAGTCGGCAAAAAAGCAGCGCCCACAACATCACTAATGTCCATAAGTGGCCACAAGTCTTGTGCTTCCTTAGGTGTTAACAATTGCATTTCTAGNCCAAATGAACGCGCTGTAGTGGCTTGACGTTTGACCTCAGTCCAGCGCTCGTTATTACATGCTAATCTCAAGCCACCATTCATTTTCCAGCCAGTTGCAAGACCTGTTTCAGCCTCCAATTGATCATAAAGATTTATTGAGTGCCCTAACAGCTGAGTGATATTNGCATTTGAACGTAGTTGNCCAACCAAACCNGCCGCATGCCATGTAGAACCTGAAGTTAGTGATGCTTTTTCCAACAATAAAACTTCATGCCCTATTTTAGCGAGATGATAAGCAGTAGAGCAACCGACAATACCACCTCCTACAATTATAACTTTTGATGAAGTCGGTAGACTCATTCAACACCCCTAGGTATGTTTGAAATCTGACATTGCCACATTAAATCGACTTAAATTCTCTGCGGTGTATGCCGCATAATCAAAGTCGATTTCAGAATATATTTCAGAAACCATAGACCATAAGGTTTCTCGCATTAGAGAGGCGCATTTCATCGCATTATAAGGGCGCCAATAGTTCTGCCAATCTTGCTTAAAATATTGCCCTAACATTTCCTGTTCCTGAACAACAGATAAACCATTATTTCCTGCAAGACCTGCTAAATCAAAAAGTGGGGTATTAAAGCCACCATATTCCCAGTCAATCAACCAAAGTTGATCTCCGTCATCCAATATATTTGCAGCCAAAAGATCATTATGCCCAACGACTAATTCTACTGGCCCCGTAGCTATTTCTAGTACCTCAAGTTGGCGTTTCATATCCACAAGTTTTGAAACATGGGNTGANCCATCTTTTTCTAATCGGGACATATAAGTTTGATTAATTTGAAATGGCCAAAAAGTAAGAATTGGAGAATGCAAACATTTTCCAATTCCTCGGTGTGTCTTCGCCACAAGGTTTATNATTCGTNTTAAATTTTTCGGCTCACGAACGGCTGCTTCGTCAAGAGTGTNTGCATCAATAAACTCAAGAACTAAAACACCTGTCTTATGATAAATGACTTTAGGGGAAATACCCAACTTATACGCTGCTTGACTGAGTGCTAGTTCATTCCAACGCATTACACCATGCTCTGCAATATCACTCCCAATACGAACGACATATTTACAATCTTCGTCTTCAACAGTCACATTGGTATTGGTAATTCCACCACCTAATGGGGTGATATTTGATGGGGCTTTGAAACATGGTAAGCCCGTAATAAGTTCTGTTAGATCACTCATAATTAACGACAAACCCTACGTGCCTGACAATAATATACAAGTAATTTTTTATAAAAGAAGTGGAACTTCCAGTATTTTAATTTNTANNACGCCCGAGGCCACCTTAATGGTCTNTTATGAAATAAGATGGCCTCAAATTTAAGCTTAGCTGGCAACTTCCGTCACATACAAAATTTCCTGCATGTTGAATAAAAGAAAACCATAAAGAACTGTGAATACCAAAGGAGCAATCCAAAATTCATTGGTCATTTTTACTCCCTCGACCTGTGCCCATTCACTGCTGAGGATTCTAAAACCAAATATAATTCCTAAAACTGATTGAACGAAACTATATGTTAAAAATGCCCATGCGTATTGAGGGCCAGAAATTAAAATTACAATCCCCATTATGAAACCAGCACCGGTGAAGGTTCCAATTAACACTAATGGGAAAGCTGCTCCGTCGCCAGCACCATATTGATCTATCATCCCTCTGGTTCCAAAGAGGCATCGATATGAATAATACCCAGCGCCAAGTGTCGCAATAATCCATATAATTAAATTTAAAGAACCACCAAAATTTTCTACCATTTTTTTCTCCCTTNTTGGCTGGAAGTAAAGTATCACATCAATTCTNNCAGGTGGAGNNAAATATAAATTNAGTTTTAAGTTGTAGTATTTTTATTCTTATCTCTNNTTANTCNCGATTAAAAATTGGAGATAATGTTTCTTTATCAAAATTTGCCCCACATANAACTACTGCGCTTATCTTNTTTTTGTTGTTNGAAGCATCTTCTTGCCAAGCCGCATAAGCCAAACCAGCAGACCCCTCGACTAGCATTTTTTCACTCCAAGCAATCTGCTGTAGACCCACCTCTATTTGGCTTTCAGAACAATCAATCAAATCATCAATAACTTCTGAGCCCAAACCGAGTGTTATGGTATCATTATCAACACCGCCAGCACATCCGTCCGCCAAGGTCTCATAATGGTCTACTTTTACCATCTTACCAGCCCTGATACTGGCAGCTAACTCAGCTGAATTCTTAGCACTTACACCAACGACCCTTGTTCTTGGTGAAAAGGCTTTCAGCACACACCCAATACCCGAAATCAAACCTCCTCCTCCAATAGATACATAAACCACATCTAGCCGAGGAAGTTGATCTAGTAACTCAATTGCTAATGTTCCTTGACCCGCAATAATCTGTGGATCGTTGTAAGGTGAGACGTATATTTTCCCCTGTTCTTTGGCTAGTTTTTGCGCATGCTGTTCAGCAACGCCGGAGTCATTTGAGTGCAANATGGTTTTAACNCCAAGGGCCTTAATTTTCTCCAACTTCTCCCGCGCTACTGTTTCAGGTAAAACAACAGTCAAATTATGACCTGTTAATTTTGCAGCAGTTGAAAGACCCAAACCATGGTTTCCAGATGAGGCAGTGATTGCNGGNACGTCGGTTGAAAGTGAAGTCAATTTCGATANNGCTCCCCTAAATTTGAAGGAACCAGTTTTTTGGAAATTNTCCGCCTTNTAATAAAGTTCAGTTTTTTCTTCAAACACCTGTCGTGANGGAATGCATGGTGTTGGGCTNAGCCAAGGCTTAATTCGACTATATGCTGATACNGATAGAGCNGCTTGTTGAAGCACTGCCGAAGATGCACTCATAAATAATATCCCTTAATTCTTTTTTCCTAAAGCCGCAGCATCAATAATTCCTGTTGTGATTGCAATATCTTGAGCAGCTATGCCGGTAAGATCTGCAATAGTAATATCATTATCAGAGGTTCGACCCACACAACTATTAGACAGAATGTTTCCCAATTCTAGTACCTTTTTAGATAGATTAGTATCATTAATGGCCTGAAACTCACCATGGTTGAGTGACTGTGAGACCATATCACAAACTAACAGNGAGGCGCTTTCGAGTAGACTTGTTGGTAGCTCTTGTTTACCGTGAGTATCAGCTCCAATAGCTGTAACATGGGTCCCAGGCCGGACCAAATTGTCTCCAAACAAAGCAGATGTCGCAGGAGTTGTGGTAATTATAATATCTGATAAGGAAATTTGTTGATTTAAATCTAAAGCAAGATCTACANTTAAATTGTGACCTCGAAGCTCTTCCACAAGAGTCGCAGCAGCATTTTTATTTCTTCCCCAAATAAAAAAATTAAATGACTTTTCAGGCATCAAAGCCGCNAGGCAATTAGCTTGAAATCGCGCCTGTATACCAGACCCAATTATTAAAACTCTTTCTGCATTTCTAGACGCCAAAGCCTTGGTGGCTATCGCACCGCCTATACCAGTTCGCATATCTGTGAGCCAACCTTCATCCCTTAAAATTGCAGATGGTTCTCCTGTCGTGGCAGAGAAAGCTAACATCATGCCGTTTGAAGATGGAAGTCCATTTGACGGATTATCGTAAAAACCAGATGCAATTTTTACAACATATGTATCTGTATGACGAATATGACCTGATTTGATATGGCAATCCCCATTCGATTCNGGAAAACGTAAGTGGACGACATCACCGGTCTGAACATGTCCAATAGACGATGCGACATATGCTTCGCTTATAACTCTTGCCGCAGTGTCAAAGTGAAAAAGCTCCATAATCTCAGACTTATTTAGATCATACATAAAACCTTAAGTCCTTCTCTTGGTGTATATCCTAAACAAAACCTGATTTAACTCGTTAAACAATTTAGATATTTTTTAGATACTCTGACACTCGGCTCAAACCAATTTTTAATACCTCTGGATTATTCGCATAACCAACTCGGATGAAACCTTCCATTCCCATAGCCGCTCCTGGTGTAAACATTACCCCCGTATTCTGAAGTAACTTTACACAAAAATCATAAGATTTGATTGGTAACTCAATTTTTATCAAAGCAGTTGTGCCAGAATTTGGCTTGACCCACGAAAGTTTTTTTTCACCATCTACCCAAGAAGCCAGATAGCTCAAGTTCCCACGGGTAATTTCATGTGAACGCTCTAATAGTCGATCAACACTCTCTAATGCGATCGTAGCAAGATAATCATCAATCATGCCAACACTGATTGTATCATAATCACGATGGATCATCACATCCTCAATAAGACTGGTGGGAGCCGTCACCCAACCAAGCCGTAGTCCGGCCAAACTGTAAGCCTTAGACATTCCTGCCGTGCTTATTCCTTTTTCATATATATCAGCGATTGAGGNAGTCATGCCGCTTCCNTGCTGATCAGTGCCACGATAAACTTCATCACACAGTATCCAAGAAGCTGCAGTATTTGCTATGTCGGCAATTTCTTTCAGCATTACCTTGTCAATTAATGAACCTGTTGGGTTGTTAGGATTTGTTAACGCAATTAGTTTTGTTTCGGGAATAACGAGCCGTTTGAGCTCATCCAGATCAGGCAACCAATTATTCTCTTCCCGTAACTGCAAAAAGTGCACATCGGCACCTATACTTTTTGGAATTGAAAAATGTTGTTGGTATGTTGGTACAATCGAAACCACACGATCACCATTATCCACCAGTGTTTTATGAACTAACATATTAGCGCCTATCGTACCNTGAGTAACAAGCACATTTTCAAGAGACTGTTTCTCATACAAAGCAGCTATTGCTTTTCTGAGCCGATCAGAACCTTTAATCTCACCGTAAGTCATTTTAAGGCTCAGTATTTCAGATAAATCTTTTTTATTTTTGCCTGTAATTTGGAACAGCTGATCAATTGTCAAACTTTCTACACACGTTTCAGCCAGATTGAATTCACACTTGGTTTCCCATTCATTCATCCACATTTCAACGCCAAAAGTATCTATTTTCATCTGCTACCTCTTAACTGGCTTTCTTGCNCGAATATGATGTGGGCAATGTTCGCCACTACTTAAAACAGGAACCATTTTTGACCATGCAGTGATTTGATGATCAATAAATTCTTTTCCATACTTTGCTATAAGCTTATTCTTTTTACTTCCTATCAACCACTCAAGCTCTGTCCGNGCCACCTTTGNNTACCAAGAATTCCTGTTAACNAGCTCAACTTCCACAAATCCAGCAGTCTTCATTGCTTTTTCATATCTAACTGGTGATGCCATAGCAAAATCAAGACCTTCTGCTTCAAGGTAATCAGCCATTTCAGGTGAAGGATTGTTGTCATGACTGATCAGCCAATCTGATGCTAAAAAATAGCCTCCCGGCTTGAGAACACGGTAAACCTCACAAGCCAGCGTTTCTTTATCCGGTATATGNATTATGGAGTCCTTTGAAAAAACTATATCAATNTNTTCATTACCAAACGGNAANGGCCCAGGNTCNACTAATTTAATNGTTACCTTTTCAGAGNCTCCATCTANTTGTACTCGNTCTATTGCAGCATCGCANACGGGCTTTTCGACATCGATGCCTACCACGTTTTTAGCACCATAATCTTTCGCTAANAGTATTGCACAAGCCCCCGAACCACAGCCAATATCAATCACTGTCTTACCTTCAATGGAAACACCGTTTAAGATGCGATGCACCTCGTCAACCCCACCTGGAGATAGAAAACCATCACCCCAAAGTTCTTCTAAAAATGCTATGACTTGTTGATCGTAGAGCGCTTCATCAGACAAGAATTATTCCTCACATGCTACATCTAAGTTCAAATCACTGTAAACCTATACTGAGGTGAAAAAACTACAAGCACCAGCATAAATTACTTGACCAATAAGATTAGGAAAAATCTTGTTGAAATGGAAAAGGACCGTTTGATAAACAATTGCTGAGCTTAATAGATTGAAAACCTTCTATTGGNGCTTAGATGAACTTAATGCTTAGGCTTTATTCAAACCCATGGTTTAAGCACGATCTTTGGAGCTGCAACAGTGTTTGCCAGAAGATCTCTAAAACAATACTCACCTTCTGAAAGTGGGCGCTTCTCTATC
>FUFK010039866.1_pt1 | contig 28135 bp, 28 predicted proteins | sample 1021851 | NCBI WGS metagenome assembly FUFK01 (sample SAMEA51879418, study PRJEB19060) | metagenome
ATTTTGATAATTCTGCTACTACAGACCAATGTGTAGCTGTTGGTGCTCTTACTATGAATGGAGCATTAAATAATGCTGATGGTACAGTTGCAATTGGATATAAAAGTTTTAACGCATTGACTTCTGGGTCAAAAAATACAGCAGTTGGTTACAAATCTGGAGAAAATTTAACATCTGGTGGTAATTCAGTTATGATAGGTAACGAAGCTGGTAATGGTGTCTCTACTTCATTCAATCATGTTTTAATTGGAGACCATGCTGGTCATAAAACATTAGCAGACCACGGAACTACAGCCGTTGGATATTATGCTTTATCAAATGCTACAAGTGGTGGATATAATACAGCGATTGGATACCAAAGTTTAGAGGATAACGTAGCTGGTGAATTTAATGTAGGATTAGGTTATCAAACTTTAAAAGAAGCAAACTCAAGTCAAAATACGGCTATTGGCTATCAATCTGGAATGGATGTTACATCTGGTGGAGCTAACACATTTGTGGGTAGTTCAAGTGGATTAAACATTAGTACAGGTGGAAATAATACTGCTATAGGAGATAGTGCATTAGCAACTGCAACTGATTCTAATAATATTGTAGCTGTAGGAATATATGCTGGTTTAGCTATAAATCATTCAGATGCAGATGGTAGTGTTTTGGTTGGTAGGAGTGCTGGAGAAAAAATTACTTCTGCAATAGGTAATACAGCTATTGGGTTAAACGCTTTAGCAGAAAATACAACTGGTGATAACAATATCGCTATTGGTCACAATGCAATGAACTCTCAACAAGCTGGAGGTACTCAAAGCGTATCGGCAACTTCTCATAATAATACATATATTGGTGTAGATGCTGGTGGTGGTAATTATGCAGATGTTCAAAGTAATTACAATGTTGGAATAGGTAATGGTTCAATAGCTGGTGTTTTAAGTGGTTCAAATAATAATACTGCTATAGGCTATGCTAGTTTAAATGCTAATACTCAAGGTGATAATAATGTAGCTGTTGGTTATTTTTCTATGGGAGTAGGAACAACTACAGGAAGTAATAATGTAGCTATAGGTAGGCAATCTCTTGAAGATGCTACAAGTGCAACGGATAATACAGCAGTAGGACACCAAGCTGGTGCAAATATTACAACAGGAAACACAAATGTAGCAGTTGGTAGAAATGCATTAGTTCTTGCAACTGCTTGTACAGATGTTGTTTCGATTGGTGCTTATTCTATGGATGCTGTGACAACAAGCACAGACGTAAATGGAACTGTAGCGATAGGAAGAGATTCACTTGGAGCATTGACTTCTGGCCCAGAAAATGTAGCAATAGGCTACCAGTCTGCTGATGCTATAACTACTGGAGGCTATAATACAGCAATAGGACATGGAACTTTATCTGCTTTGGTGGGTGGTAATTTTAATACAGCACTTGGTAGAAATGCTTTAGCTTCTGTTGGAAATAATGAAACAAGCAACGTTGCTCTTGGTGTTAATGCTATGGTTAACTGTGATGAGGGAAGTGGATCTGGTAATCAAATAGACCAAAATATTGCTATTGGTGTTGATTGTTTAGTTGGTGCAGACTTTGGAAGTACAGGAAGCAGAGTTTTAGTTGGTAATATAGCGATTGGTGGAGATGCTCTAAATAGCACAGGAACTAATTCACAAACAGGTACTGTCGCTATTGGTTTTGGTTCTTTAACAGCATTGACATCTGGAGCTTCTAATGTAGCAGTTGGGTATCAAACTTTAGATGCTTGTACAACAGGAGCAACAAATACAGCCATAGGAACAGGTGCTTTAAGTAGCACAGATGACGGGGTAGGTAATGTTGCTATTGGAGCTTGGGCAATGAATACGGGCAATGCTGGAAATTACAATATTGCAGTAGGAGAACAAGCCCTAACTGATATAGCTGGAGGAAACAACATAGGAATTGGATTTCAGTCAATATTTGATTTAGTCAATGGAGCAAATAATGTTGCTATTGGTCATCAAGCATTAAAAACTGCGAATGGAGTAGAATTACAAAACATTGCTATTGGTTCTTATGCAATGTTGTCTGTAGATGAAGGAGCTTCACAAAATGCTGATAATAATATTGCTATTGGCTATTCAGCTTTAACTGGAGGTGCAGTTTCTGGTGGAGACCTTAGTGACAATATTGCTATAGGAAGAGAAGCGATAAATAGCACAGGAACTAATCCACAGTCAGGAACAGTAGCGATTGGTTCTTTTGCACTTACAGCATTGACTTCTGGTACTGGTAATACAGCAGTAGGTTTTGAAACTTTAAAAACTGAAGATAATGGAGACAGAAATACAGCAATTGGATATAAGGCTTTAACTTCATTAAATGCTTCGTCTGGAAATGGTGAAACTACAGCAGTAGGTTTTGAAGCTGGAGCAGATGTCTCAACAGGAANAGCAAACACTTTTGTGGGAAGTAGGGCTGGAAATCAAGGTACAAACGATATTACTACAGGCTCTAATAATACCATGATTGGTAAAGAGGCAAGAGGTAGCGCAGATAGTGCATCCAATCAAACTGTCATAGGTGCAAGTGCTGTAGGACAAGGTGACAATACTGTAACACTTGGTAATGCAGATGTAGATAATATTTATATGTCTCAAGATAGCATGGCAAGGATTCATTGTTCGCAAATACAATTTCCGGCAAGTCAAAACGCAACTACAGGTGCAAATGTCTTAGATGACTATGAAGAAGGTACATGGAGTCCTGTTTTTTGCAATTTAAGTGCAACTGGTCAAGAAATGACTATGAACGGAGAACAAGCTGGTACTTATGTAAAAATTGGAAGGATTGTTCATATTAGTATTAATGCTGGTGCGAGTGGAAATGGAACTGCAACTAATAGCGATATGGCAATAAAAAACTTGCCTTTTGCTTGTGGAGGAAGTTCAACTACAGATAGAGGTTTTAGAGCATCTTTTCATGTTTCAAGTGGTGGAGGTCTTAATCTACCAGATGGAAATTTTCTTGTTGGTTTTTTAAATTCCGCAACACAAGTTATAGAATTAAGAAAAGTAGATGCTGTAAATGGTACAGATAGTGGAAATACATCTCAAGTCTCAAGAGATGAAATAAGCACAGATGGTGGCTTTATAATGAGTGGCACATATATTGCTGATGCTTAAAATATTTAATTGGATAATTAAAAAGGAAAAATAATATGGCTTTATCAAAAGTAGAAAAAGATGATTATGAAGTAAGAGGTGAGTACAAGCATATCAATGTTCGTACCAAAACATCCATTATGGAAGATGGTGAAGAATTATCTTACAAATATCATAGAAGAGTTTTACATCCAGATGCAGATATAAGTGCAGAAAGCGATGAATTAAAGGCACTTGCTGGTGCTTTGTGGACAGATGAAGTGAAGAAAGCATGGGTAGATAAACAAGCTGAAGAAGATTAATTAACAAACAAGGAGTCAAAAATGGCTAAAAAACAAAAAGAACAAAAGCCAGTCTTGACCTTAGATGATAAAGAATATATCATTGAGGATATGACTGATGAGCAAAAAGTAATGGTAAATCATCTTAATGATATACAGAATAAGCAGAGAACAAATCAATTTGTAGCTGAGCAGTTATCAGTTGGACATAGTGCATTTGTTAATATGCTTAAAGAATCTTTATCTAAAGAAGAGGAATCAGAGGACAAATAAATGCTGATAAGGAAAAGTTCTCAGGGTCACGATCTAAAGTTATATAGAAATACAACTCCTAGCTCTACTCGTACAAAGAAATACCCAGATGGTACAACAGAGACCCTGACTTATCCTTCTAGATATAAATACTTTTTAACATTCAATGGTGAAGTTATAAAAAGAAGTGACAGTTGGGATACAATTGAACAAGCTTATGTTGATAAATGCGATGATGAACATGGTGGTGGTACAGGAAGAATGTTAATAGGTAAGCATGAATTAGTTAATAACGTTATAAAGGAAATATGAAGAATCCTCTAGCAACATTAGTATCATGGCAATATAGAACTGGACANTTAGANGGATGGACTGCTTATCANTTAGCNGCTGGAGCTTTCTTATGCAAGATATTCCAATGGTTAAGTTGGACAGATTTCTGGTGTGTAATGGGTGTGTTTATTATAGGTGTATTGTGGGAAGTATTTGAGTGGGTTATTGAAGGTGACGAAGAAACTTATGGAAGTAAAAAAGCATGGGCATACAATACTATGGCTGATATTGTTGTTGAGACAGGAATTGCATGGTGGATGGTGCTATGAATAAAGTAATTAAAACATTAAAAAANGGAGATTTTAAAGTTGTTAGTACGAGTTATGACATTCCTGTTAATTATGTCAGGGATACCAAGTTGCAATCAAGGTTGGATCGTAGGGAATATCCCTCTCACACCGCAGGATACAGTTACAAATACAGTTTTTACCGAGATAGTGGATGCTGATAGCGTTACACATTGGTATCATGGTAGTGTGTCTAGTTATTCTAATTGGTGTTATCTACACAACGATTGGGAAAAAGTCGAGGTAAGGTGAGTGCAAAACCAGATACCGCTAGAAGTTATAGGACTACTATTCTTGATGACAACGCCATTGTTAGCATTAACCTTAAATGGCTTGGCCAGATTGGAGTTCTTATCGGAATGTTGGTATATGGTTATTGGCAAATTGAAAGTCGTATTAGAAAACTTGAAGATAAAGTTACTCTTGCAGATGAACAAATTGGGAGCTTACTTGATAAGCATATCTTGGAGGAAAGGACTGAAAGAGAAGAATTGGCACAAAAGGTAGCTTTCTATGAAAAAGAATTTAATATTAATCCTTTAAGTTGGGGTAAAAAGAAAAAAGGTAAGAAATAGTGGATTTTATGGCAATATATGGCGAAGCAGGAATGATTGGAGTAGTAGGTGCTATGTTCGTATATTTAGTCGTATCTCTTAGCAATAAATCTGCAAGGCAACAAGAACAATTAGAAAATTTAAAAATTGAAAATAAAGGTCAATCAGAAACATTACAGAATATGGAAGGTATGATTATAAAACTTATTAATAGGTGGAATCAATCCGATGATAAATTAGATCGTAAGTTTGATGCATTAACAAAAGAAATAAATGATTTAGATAATCAAGTATCTAGGATAGATGGATCTCTTAGCAGGATAAATGGTAAGCACTAATGCACACATTAATGGATATATATAACAATCAATATCAAAAGAAAGATCCAAATTCTTTAGTTGTAGAAGTACCTCAAATAGATTCTTTATTAAAACATTTAGATTTATTATATTCAATCGTATTGAAAAAACAAATGGAACAAGAACAGATGCAAAATACAATATCATATTTTAGTGCAGGTCAAGGATCTAAATCACAAGCAGATAGTGTAAACTAATGGATAGTTTAAAAGTAACAGGATTAAGTACAAGTTTAGGAGTTGTTTATTGGACAGATTTACTATCTGGTGTGCTTATGTGTATAATGTTTGCAGTACAAATTTACTATTTATATTTAAAAACAAAGAAAATAAAGGAGAGCTAATATGTTAGCAAAACTAATAGCAGACGACTTATTGTCAGATGAAAATGGTGCAGAGATAATTGCTGAAATTAATAAAGCAGTTGATATACCTATTATTTCAGAGAATACAGAAAAAAAGATACTTGAAGCACTTTGGAAAGTTATTAAAGGTGTGTTACTTAAGAAAATTGGTGTATAATGGCAACAACTAAAAAAGAAAAAGTTGTTGTTAAAAAACAACCTAAGAAGTCTTGTGAATGTGAAAAGCATATAGAATTTATATATGAAGAATTAGAAACATTAAGAGATAAGTTAGAAAAAGTATTAATAAGGATGGGATTATAAAATGGCTCGTAAGCAAGGTAAAATGCCAGCAAGAAATAAAAAGAACTTTCGCCCTACTAAATCTGGAGCAGGAATGACCAGAGCTGGTGTAGCAGCTTATAGAAGAATGAATCCCGGTTCTAAATTAAAAACAGCAGTCACAGGAAAAGTAAAGCCTGGTAGTAAGTCTGCTAAAAGAAGAAAGTCGTATTGTAGTAGATCTGCAGGTCAAATGAGGATGCATGGTATTAACTGCTCGAAGACTCCAGATAAAAGAATATGTGCGGCTAGAAGAAGATGGAGGTGTTAAATGTCTAAAAAAGATGCTTGTTATTATAAAGTTAAAGCAAGATATAAGGTATGGCCTTCTGCTTATGCTTCAGGAGCTCTTGTTAAGTGTAGAAAAGTAGGAGCTGCTAATTGGGGTAATTCAAGTAAGAAAAGGAAAAAATCATGAATAAAAGTGTAAGAGCGCCTAAAGGTTATCATTGGATGAAATCTGGTAAAGGTGTAAAACTTATGAAAAATCCTAGAGGTGGATATAAAGCACATAAAGGTGCTAGTCTAACTGCTTCTTTTAAAGTGCAAATGACTCCACATTCTAAAAAGAAATAATGGCAAAAGANNGTCTAAGAAAATGGTTCTCAAGGAATCAAGGTAAAGGATGGGTAGACTGTAAAACTGGTAAACCTTGCGGTAGACGTAAAGGTGAGAAGAGAAAAGGATACCCTGCTTGTAGACCTACAATGGCTCAATGTACTTCTGCTATGAAAAAGAAGACTAGTAGCAAAAGGATAAGTTGGAAATAATGGCTGACGTATTTGGATTATCTGATGTGGCATCTCCAGACACAGGCAGAGGAGGATCAACAAATCTTAAAACTGGAGGAATGAGAAGGAAATATAATATGAAAGGTAAAATGAAAAAATGTCCTGCAGGAAAAATGTATGATATGAAACTTAAAAAATGTGTAACTAAAAAAGGTGATCTTAACAAAGATGGTAAAATGTCTAGTTATGAAAGCAAACGATCTGCAGCTATTCAAAAATCAATGAAAAGGGGTATGTAATGCCAAGTAAAGCAAAGTGTAAAATGATGGTAGGGCCTGGTAAGAAATATAAAACTATGTCTGAGTGTATGAGTTATGGTGGTAAAAAAATGGGTAAAACTCAGAAACCTATGGCATCTGCAAAAGCAGAACAAGANATGGTTGGAACTGCTATGGCTAAATCTAAAAATGTTAGAATGAAAAATCGTATTAAAAAGAACTTAAGTANAAGTGGTTANTAGTGGGTAANAAAATAAGNNTAGANNTNTTTAGTAATGANNTTGGTTTTGGNGANACAGTTAGTCGTGCAATCAAAACAGTAACTAGAGGAAAAATAAAGGAGTGCGGAGGATGCAAGAAAAGACGAGATATATTGAACAGGATGATTCCGTACAGGAACGCTACGAATCGGGGGTAAGAAATGGTGGTGCTATATCTGGATCTGAAGGTGGACTTAGATTAGATATATTTGACCATGATGTAAACTCTGAAGTAGACTTTACGGAAGATACTTGTTCTTTATGTGAACTTCCAGAACACGCTCAAAATCTTATTATAGAAGATATAGAGTACGAACAAAATGCCTAAACAAACTCATGTTATAGATAAATTTCATGGAGGTATAAATTCAAATGCTGATCCAAGAGATATTGAAGATAACCAATCTCCTTTAATTGAAAATATTAAAATAAGTAATTTAGGAAAACTTGAACTTGTTGGATCATTTCAATCTATAGATATTATATCTGGTACAAGCGTAGGAATTTTAGATGGTCGTGGTTTAGGTGTTTTTAAGTCAGATAAAAAATTAAATGGATCTAATTCAAATGAAACTATTTTAGCTTTATATGATGATGATACAAATTCTATTGCTTTAAAAGATAGTTCAGGGTGGATAGATGCTAAAATAACAACGTTTGATAGTGACTTACCTGTTTTCCATGTTGCTGATGGTAATTTAAGAGTAGGAGATGGAGAATTTGATGATGCAATTAATAACAAATGGTTTGGATATATTGAAAATCATAGATTCGCAGGTTTAAGAGCTGGATCATCTCAACCAGAAATAACTTTTATTTATTGTGTAGCTGATACTTCAAATAGTTTAGATGGTAAATATTTTGATATATATGGAGCTGACAATCATAAATTTCAAATATGGATAGATGTAGGGAACACTGGTACTTCTCAACCTACTGGTAGCGGAAGTTACGATCATAATATAGAAGTAACTGGAATATCTACAAATGATACAGCAGCTACAGTTGCAACACAAATAGCATCATCTATAGATGCACATGGTGAATTTTCTGCTACTGCTTATACTAAAAGTGCCGATACTAGTTTTGTTCCTTTTATAATTATAACTTCTTCTACAAAAGAATCNCTTACAGATGCAGTTGCTGGTAATACAGGATTTACTATTGTAGTTGCTCAACAAGGAACATCAGATGGAAGTGTAGGTAAAATAGCATGGACTCAAGCTGATCAACCTATAGCATCTCCAACGTTAGGTACTTGTATAATATCAACTCCCTACGCAGGTAGTAATGGATTAACTGATTTAAGAGCTGTCAATTCTACAGTTTCAGAATATTATGGAAACATTGCAGATAATAGTCCTCCAGACGCAGCGACTATTCAAAGTGTTAATTTAAGAGTTGGTTTACAATATAATGAATTATTAAATGTTTCAGGAGCAAGCGGGTTAGCTGGAACTAATGCAAGTTTATCTGATGATGTTACTGAAATTTATCCTCTTATTGCAAACAATAATATAAAAGCAACTGGAAGCGGTAATAGCACTATTGTAGACGTAACGGAAACTTCAATGAATTATAGCATAGATGAAGAACGAAGTTTTGTTTATGCTTTTTATATTACATCAAGTGAATATGAAGATTTAGTTAAAGTTACTATTCAACATAGCACTAACGATACAGGTGGAGGAGGTAGTGCTAATACTCTTAATTATACATTTTTAAAAGAAGAAATAAAATCAGATTGTTGGAATTTATTAGTTTGTTCATCTACTAATATTGATTATGCTACTGCTGCTTTAGGAGATACTTTTACACGATGGGATATAAGTGTTTTAGATAGTGATTCTGGTGACACTGCTCCTACTTTTTATTTAAGTGGGCCTGTATTAATACAAAATGTTCCTGTTAATGGTTTTCCAATAGGTACATATACGTTTCATCATACTTATTTATATGATGATGAAAAACAAGAATCTTTACCATTTAAATTTGCAGATGTAGGATCATCTTTAAGTAAGAATGTTAATAAATTAAATATATTAGGATCTCCTCTTCTTTTAAATTTTGATTCTTATATTAATCCATGTGACAATTCTAGTGTTTATAGTTTTAATAAAAGAATAACTGGTTCACGATTATATTATAAATTAGAAGAAAATGATAATTTCTTTTTAATAGGTGAATTAGATTTTGTAGAAAATGGTTTTAAATGGTTTCCAGAAGGAACTGAAATGTCTTATAGTATGGTTAATACAACTGGAGCTGGAAGCGCATCATCAGAAACGTTTTTTAAAAATGCAGTTATAGTTAAAGGAATTACTCCTGTTGAAGCAAATGGTATAGATACATATAAAAACATAAATGGATTTGGAGGTTTTGATAAACATATAAATGCTAAATATAAAACATCAGTTATTCATGGAAGAAGAACTTATATAGGAAATATAAGACAACCTGCTAATAGCAATGGTATTAATTATCCAGATAGAATGTTAAAAAGTTCTATAAATAAATTTGATGTATTTCCTAGTGAAGTTGGTAAGATAGATGTTGCAATTAACGATGGTGAAAGCATAATTAAACTAGAAGCATTTGCTGATAGGATATTGCAATTTAAAGAAAAAACTTTATACATTATAAATATATCTGAAAACGTAGATTTTTTAGAAGATACAATTAGAGATAAAGGATGTGCTTTTGATTATCATGTTGCTAAAACAGATTTTGGTATTGCATGGTTTAATAAGTTAGGATTGTATTTTTTTGATGGACAAAAAGTAATAAATCTTTTAGAAAAAAATGGACAAAGATTAATTAATCAAGATGATTGGAGAGCATTTTTAGAAGATGGAGAAGATGGAAGTTCAGATGATTTAGATATAAGTTCTGCTCATATAGCATACTCACCTGAAACAAGAGAAATTTTTATAAAAAATGAAAATACTGATATGTATATTTACGATTTTGTTTTAAAGTCATTGACAAGAGCAATACTAGTATTTTTACCAATTGGGAATCATACAAATTTTATTATAAATAAAGATTCTAAGATGTCATATATTACACAATCTTCAAGGAGAGAATTAGTTTGGGATAATGATGCACAACATTATGATGGATTTGTTTATGTTACTAAAGATATTGATTTTGGACAACCTTCTGTAAGAAAAAAGATTTATAAAGTTTATATATCTTACACCTCAACAAGTGGAAGTGTTCCTTCTTTTACTTATGGAGTTAATGGAGATACTGCGTTAGCAAACACTCCAGTTACAGTTACTGCTTTTGCACAAAATCAACCTCAATGGACTCAAGCAGAATATAAATTTAATTCAGATGCAAATAATTGTTTTTCTATTCAATTAAAAATTGGAACAGCTGCTCAATCTATAAACACTGGATTTCAAATAAATGATATAACAATAGTTTACAGATTAAAAAGACCTAGATAATGGCTTTAAATAGAGAAGAAAGAAAGCTATTACATCATAAATCTAGAAAACCTACTTTTGGTGTAAATAAACCAGATCCAAATGAAGGAAAAAATGGAGATATATCTTTTAGAAAAATACAAGGTTCTGGAACTGTTCAATATATAAAAGATAATGGAAATTGGTTAGCAATAAGTTCTTCTGGAAACTTACCTCCTCAAAGACAAATTATATATAGTTCTAGTTCTTCTTCTTCTGGAACTTCTTCTTCTGTAATAAATCATGGTGATTTGCTTGGATTAGGAGATGATAATCATACTCAATATGTTCACAATACAATCGCCAGAACTATAACTGCTGATCATAACTTTACAGGAACTCCTGTATTTGCTTCTCCAGATATTAATGGTGGAACAATAGATGCTATAACTTCTTTAACAGTTGCTAACAATGTAGATATTGGTAGTCACGATTTAAGAGCAGCTACACTTACAGCAGATGGACTTACAAGTGGAAGAGTAGTATTTGCTGGAACAAATGGTGTATTATCAGATGATAGTGATTTAACATTTAGTAGTGATACATTAACAGCTACAAAGATAGGAGCATTTACAGCAGCTGGAGCAATTAATTTTGACAATCAAGACATGACTAATGTGGATATTGATAGTGGTGCTATTGATGGTACAACTATTGGTGCAAATAGTCAAGCTGCTGGTGATTTTACTGCAATAGGAGCTGTTGCCGCTGGTACTATAGTAGGAACAACAATAGATGCTACTACTGATTTTACTATTGATGGTTTAATTATAACTGCAGATACCATTACTAATGATGCTGATCTTACAATAGATGGAGCTGGTGATATTGCTTTATCTGCTGATGGTGGCAATATTACAATGGATGACGGAACTAATACTATTTTTGATTTTGATGTTGATAATACTAAACTTACTATACATGACGATCAAGACACTGGTGATAAAGTTGAAATGACTGTATCTCAACATGGTGCTTTTACTATAGCATCTACGGATGATGATGCTACAGCAGCAGATATTACTCTTGATGCAGATGGTGATGTTATATTAGATCCACATAGCGATGAAGTCAAAATATTTAAACAAGGAAGTGATCATGGAGCAAAATTAATTGTAAGAGACAGCCCAGCTTTTATAATACATTCTGGTAATGGTAGTAGTGAGGGTGATCTTATATTAAGAACAGAAGGTAACACTATAGATATGAAATCTTATGTTGCTAGTGGCCCAACAGAAACTACAAGAATAAGTTTTAAATTAGATTCTACTCCTGAATTAGATGCCACAGGAGATTTTAAAATAGATGGAAGTGGAGATATTACATTAGATTCTGTTGATGATTTTTATGTTATTACTAATACTAATCAAATAATTAAAGCAAATACAAGTGGTAATATATTTTTTCATGCATATCTTGACAATTTAAATTATAATAATTACAAATTAAATGTTTTTGGTGACACTTATCACTTTACAACTGGGCAAGCAGACTTTAAACAAAACTATACTATAGTAAGTTTTTTTGATGAAACTGTAACGCACGAAACATATCCGAGTTAATTATGGGTGTATCAACAAATAATAAAAGAGTATTTCAAGAATTTAGATATATAAAAATACCAGATAGAAGACTTATATCTGGTTTGTTATATGTTAATGTTATTAATCATAATGACAACGATAATAGCGATGATTTAATTCAAAAGTTAAGTGATGCTAGTACAATAAGTAATGGAATAAAACATTCTAATTCTTTTAGTAATGATGGCTCTACCGCAGGAACATTTCAAGATAGAGGCAGAATAGGAATGAAACATAGTTTTGCTGACTATGATTGTTTTGTTTTTCATGTAGCTGGAGGAATGACTTTAAGTGGTGGAATAATAGGCCCTACAACTGCTAATACTACTTATACAGGTTCAACTGCATTACATAATAACAATTTTGCATCTAGTGGAAATTGGGTAGATGGAAGTGGATCATTAGGAACGGATGCTGATTTAACTTGGAAAACATTAAATGACAATTCAGGAGCAAATCCATTTGGAGATGCTTGTTCTCATTTTATAAAATATCATTTAATTTCTAGAATTAACAATGCTTCAGGTCATGGTTTAAACCAAGCATCTAGACCAAATTTTTATAAAAGTAGACCTATTCACACACAAACATACACAGCTCCTGCTGGTGTAGTTAATTTAGCTGATCCATCAACTGTAACAAATCAATATGTTTTATCTCATGGTATATATGACGATAAAGATACTTTAGGTGAAGATTTAGGAATGGCTTCTTATGGTCAAACAGGACATGGTTCAGCTGAACCTTTTACAAGAATAGATTCAAGCGTAAGAACAGCAGGTGAAAGTCAAGCACCAGATGGAACAATAAGTAATAATGATGGTAATACATATTATTCTCCTGTAGATACAATTAAAATTTATGGAAAACATCATTTAGTTATTGAATCACATAGAAATAATATTACTGATACTAATGATGCTAATTATAGAAAAATATATGCTGTTAAAACCCACATAACAGATTTTTGGGATTTAGTTATTGATATAGGATTAAGAGGAAATAATTCTCAAGGAGCATCAACTCAAACAGGTAATCCTGACAAAGCAATTTTAAAACCTCAAATTAATGTTTCTTTTCAACCTTTTGGAGAAACTGCTAGTTTCGATGTATCTACTTCTATACATACATCATAATACTGTTGGATAAAACAAATATGTTAATTAAATTAAATAGTAAAACTATATAGTCAATATGTCTACAGCCTCAAAAATTAAATCAGCAATTCGATCTGGAGGAAAGTCTCGAAGAAAAGCTATATCAGCTTTATCGGATGTAAGTAGCAAATTATCTGAAGCTGATTATAGTTCAAAATTATTTGAAATCAAATCTAAACAATCTGAAGATTTTTTTAATACTGTTTATTCTGGTATTGATACATTAGCTACACTTGCTGGTGGATTAGAGCAAAAAGCTGAATTAGAATCAAATATAAAAATTTTAGAAGGAGAATTAGGCGAAGGTCAACAATTTGAAATAAAACAAAAACCTAGATTAATAGATGTTTTTAAAGAAGATGTTACTTTGTCAGATTATTTAACAGGTGAAGATCAGTATTTCTTAGGAGAAAAAAGTTTTGGTAGTAAATATGATGTAGCAGCTTTAGGTTCTAAAATTAAATCAGAAAGAGATGCTGCTGCTTTGTTATCTAAAAGTATAGAAACAAATACAATTTCAGAAGTTGCTCAATCAACTTTAGAAGAACCTAAAATGCCTTCTATAACTGGAGGCCCTAGTCCTATACCAGATTATTCATCTATTGAAAGAAAAGGCGGTGGAGGTTTAGAAACTCCTAAAACTCCTAAAATGCCTAAAGTAATAAATGAAATTGAAAAAGGTATTCTTAGTAATGTAGATGATAGTATGGATCTTAGAGGTCAAGAAGATCTTTTCGGTTTTGGTGAAAATCCAGAAGAACTTAATATTCTTAATATGTATGATCAAGCTTTAGTTGATGATTTTGAAACATTTGCAGATGCTGGATTTGTAAGATAATGATGTATAAAAAATTAGCTAAAAAAGGTAGATTTGGAGACAATAGAATAGCAAAAACTTCTAATGGTAGTTTGTGGCATGTTAATAAACAAGAAAAAAAATTAATAGATGATTATGGAGTAGTAGGAGAAAGGATTGTTGATATGATTGGATCTGGAAGTACAAATCCAGAAACAGGCTTAAAGGAACAATTTTTACCAATGATAACAGCCGGATTAGCAATAGGATCTGCGGTAATGGGAGCTGTGCAATCTTATGGTCAAACAAAAAGAGAAAGAGAACAAGGCGAAATGCAAGTAGGTTTTGCAAACCAAGCTTTGTCTTCTTTATCAGAAGCTGAATCTTCTTTGAAAGATTCTTTAGGATCTAGTTTAGCTTTACCTACATTAGAAGCGCAAAGACAAGTTGAAGACATATCTAAAAAATCTCAAATTGGAATAGAAAATCTTAAAAAAAGACAAGACATTATGGTTGGCAAAACTGGTTTTGCTAGTACAGGCATAGATAATACAGAAGTTATTACTCAAGCTAGAGATGAATATAGAACTCAACTAGAAGATGTTGATATAGGTTTAAATAAAAACCTATCAGAAGTTTTATCTAATTTTGAACAATCTCAATCTGAATTAACATTGCAAAGGCAACAGTTAAATCAACAAAAAAAATTAGCACAACAACAAGCAAACACTAAATATTTTGGAATATTTTAATAATGTCTAGGGCTTTAGATTCACTTAATAGTATTTTAAAATACAGACAAGCTAGAGAACAACAAAAAATAGATAGATCTTTAGCATTGTTAGATTTAGGAACTAGATTAAAACAACAACAATACGATAGAGAAGAGCAATTGCAAAGAATGGAAATTGCTAGAGAAAGAGAAAGAGACAATAATGAAATAAGAGAATTTCAAAAAAAATCTTTAGATCCAGAATTAACAAAAATGAAAAAAGAAAAAGCTGCTATTGATTTAAAAATACAAAAAGTAGCTTTAGACAATGCTATTAGTAATAGAACAGAATCTAATGTTACTAAGTTTTTTACAGGAATAAGTAATCAGCATGCAATGACAGATTTAGCTAATGTAGCTAGAATAAAATCACAATCAATAATTCCTTCACAAGTTTTTGATTATATAGAAAATAATTACACTGGAAAAGAAGATTTAGATGAATTAAAAACTAATATAAAAAATTTAGGTACAAAAAAAGATAAACAATTAATTGAAGAATTTTATAAAAAACCTCAAAGTCAAGCAATTGTTAATTCAATAATAAAAGCTGAGGTAACTAAAAGTTCAACAGGCAATCCAGACTACAATAGTTTTTTAAGATTATTTGAAAATTTAGATAAAAGTTATTTTGCAAATCAAATTCCTTATATGAATAATTTAAAAGATCCAATTAAAAAACATAATAAAAATAAAGATTTTTATTCTGAACAAAAAAATATAGTAAATATAAAAAATGCTATGGAAAAATTAAGTAGAGATCAAATAACGAAAGAACTAGAAGGAACTTTACAATTTACTGAAAAAGACCAACAAGAAACTATAGAAGATTATATTCCTTTTGATATAAGACAACAATTATTAGAAGAAGGTTTTTCTAAAGAAGACGCAGGATTATAATATGCCAATGTCAAATGCAGCTCTAGAAAGAGCTAAGCAATTATTAAGACAACAAAATTCAAATCAATTAAATCCAAATGCATCTCTTAATGTTTATGGAATATCTCAAGCAAATCAAAATCAACAAAAAGAATTAACTCAAAGAGAATTATTTGAGTTAAGAAAAGAACGAGAAAAACAATCTCTTTTACAATTAGAACAAAGCCTTAATCAACCACGAGAAATACCAACTGAACAAAACTTAGGAATACTAAGAAATGTAGGTGAATCTTTATATAAAGGTGTAGCTGCTGGTGGGTATGAATTTATTGAATCTGCAGGTTTTAGTATACCCGGTTTAGCAGAAGCAGGTTTAGAAAGATATGCTGATGTTGATTTAGGTATTCAAGAAACTGCTAGAAAATTTCAAGAAGAAGATAGATTTGCTAAAGTAATGGGAGGTGTAGGAACTGGTGCTGGTTATTTAATTGGAGCTCCAGTTAAATTAACTTCCGCTGTTTTAGGAAAAGGATCAGCTGCAATAGCATCTAAATTATTTGGTATGCAAACTACATCAGCAGCTGTAAAGAATGTAACAAAAGCAGCTGACAAAGCATCTAAACTTTCTAAAAGTATGAAAAAACAACTTTCAGATGAAGTGTCTACTGTTGTACAAAAAACTGCTTCGTCTGTAGGTATAAAAACATCTACAGCTAGTAATACATTTGCTGATTCATTTGCTAGAAATATTAATTCTAGAATAAGAGTATTAAGATCATCTGGTCAAATTAATTCAGCTCAAGCAAAAGCTATGAGAGATATGGCTAATGTAGTTGGATTAAAAGGTGTACCAGTTAATACATTGCAAACTTTAGCTAAAAGAAGATTTGGAGAAGGTTATGCTGGTAGATTTATGGGAGAGTTTCTTGAAGATGCTTTTGTATTTTCTATTGCAGATGGTGTAATGAGTGTTAGTAGACAATCGCAAGAAATACTGAGAGGTGAATCTGATTCTTTGAAAGGTGGGTTTAATATCTTTGATGAAAGTTTTTTAGAAGCAGGTAGTGTTGCTAGAGAAATGTTGTTTGGTTTTGCCGCTGGTACAGCAGTTAATGCTACAGCTGCTGCTTTTAAACCATTAAACAAAATGATGCAATCAAGAGTAGATTTTATTCAGGGAGTTAGAGGTTTATTAAATAGAAATGCTTACAAAGGAAAAGACTTAACATATCTTACTAAACAATTACTTCATTATGGTGAACAAAATAGATATAATAACTTTTCTACAAAAATGAATTTTACAAAAGATGGAGCAAAAGATTATATTGATTTACATAAGTTTAAATTAGCTAATGGAAAGTTATCTGAATCTAGATTAGAAAAACAATTAAGAGATGAACTTGGTGATGACGCTGAAAAAGAAGCAATAAAATGGTTGATGTCTAATAAAAAAACATATTCTAAAGAAATAATAAAAGAAGCAATAAGAGAGGGTCGTAAAAATTATAGAGTTTTATTTAGTAGAATGATGGCGACTGGATTTGCTATGTCTGGTACTCAAGGTTTGCAAATGTATATAGACTCTGAAGGTGAATATGAGTTTAATGATCCTACTGATTTTATATCAAGTTTTATTATCGGTGGATTTACAATGAGAAGAGGTAATTTTGGTAGAATAGATATTGATACTAAAATCAATAAATTAAGAGAAGGTTTAAGTAAATTAGGTATTAATTCTTCAAATACATTTTATTCCTCTACTTTATCTAAAGGCAATGAAAGATTTGGTGTTGGTTTACTAAGAGACAATCCAGAACTAACAGATTATTTAAAAGAACAAGGTATTGTAAGTGATGATGATGAAACAATAACTAGTTATGAATTTAAAGAAAGAGAAAAATCTTTTTATAATTTTGATAAAGCAGTTCCTACAGATCCATACGGACAAAGAATGAATGTTTTAGCAGGATTAATGGATACTGATTTTAATTACCATAGAACATTAGATCAAATTACAGATAAACAAGCTTCTGAAATTATAAAATTACTAGAATCTCAAGGTCTTAAAACTGTTGAAGATTTTGATAAAGCGATACAAGATAGAGTTGATGAATCTACTCAGAGTATGGAAGAGTCTTTAGTTAATGTTTTAAAAAATATAACTAGATCAAACCATGAAGATCTTTCTTCTAGAGAAAATAAAAATGGAATTACTATACCAGCAAATATAAAGATAAGTAATGAATTGCTTGAAAAAGCATCTAATGGAGAGTTTAAAGAATGGTTATCTGGTAAAGAAGGAAACGAAGCAGAAGAAGAATTATTAGATTCTATGAGAAGTTTAGAAACTGTTATAGCTGTTAGCGAAGGATTAGGTAAAGCTTCTTTTGATACATCTTTAAGTGTAAACAAAATTGAAAATGCAGAAACATTAAAATCTGTATATGACGTTATAAGAAAAGCAGAATCTATTATTGATGATAGTGTAGCAAATAAAGATGGAAGAGTAGAATTTAAATTTACAGAATTAGAATCTTATATTGTTCCTATGATGAGAAATATAGGAAACAACAATACTAAAAAAATTATGAATGTATTGTCTGAAAAAAATATGGATTCAAAATTAACATCTTTATTTCTTGATGCTGGTATTTTAGTAAAAGAAGATGAAAAGATTAAACTTATAAATGATTATAAAGATATTAACACATCTGAAGATGCTGGTAAAATTGATCTTGGTAAAATACATGGCATATTAAAAGCATTAGGTGAGTTTGAAATAACTCAAAATGCAAATCCAAACGTTGTAGAAAAAACACCTATTTCTAGTTTAAAAAATCAATTAGATACTTTAGGAGTTAAAGTTGATTTATTAAATAAAAAGAATATGGAATATATGTATCAATTAGTTTTAAATGATATAAACAAACTTAGATTAAAAAATTCTGTAGTAGATCCAGCGGATATAGATTTCATTATACAACAATCTGGCAATCCAAATTTTAGTGTACCCGGTGTATTAGACGATAAAGGTATAAGAAATTTTGTTTTAAGAACTGTTGAAATACCAAGTGATTTAGATTTACAAAATAGATACAATAATAAAATATTAAAAAGATTAGAAAAAGATTCTAAAGTTGTTAGTATTCTTAGTAATCCTATTCAATTAGATAAAGAGGATGCATTTTTATTAAGAAGAAAATTAAATATAATTTATACAAAAGATAGAACCAATGATAATAGGAAAATAGAAAGTCTATTTGAAATGATGACTAATACAAATTTAAATAGTGTTAAAAATCAAATGCAAGAACACATATTAACTTTTGGAGATGAAGCAAGAATAGATGTTTTAAATATGTTAAATCAACAAAATATTATTAAAAGAAATGTTAATGGTGATTTAGAAATTGTAGAAAAAAATCTTACTATAGAAAAATTTGAACTAATAAGTAATAACATAGATAGAGCAGGTTTACCATCTGATGTAGTACAAGCAAAAATTGATGAAAGAAAAGAAATAAGAAGAAAGTATATTAAAGATTCAAGTGATGTTATAGATGAGAAAAATGCTTCATTAAAATTAGATGATTTCTTTTTAAGATATAAATTTAAAAATACATTAGATGATGGAACAATTGATTACGCTGATTATTCTAATCAAGACAACATTGCTAAAAGAGATTTTTTTAATGAATTAATATTTGAAGATAATCCAAAAGCAATAGAAGGTCAAAAAGTAGAAGAATTAAAAGTTATTAATAAAGATTCTATAAAAAGAATAACAGATAAAATAGTTTTTAAAAACATAGAGTATTCTAAACTTAATCAAGACCAGAAAGAAAAAGTTTTACAAGATATACAACAGATAGCATTTGGAACTAAAGATAGGGTAGCAGTTAGAAAAATAAGTATTAGAAACAATGAACTCTCTATTGACGATAACAAAGAACTTATGCAAAACAATCCTGTTCATAAGTATTTTAAATCGTTAGGGTTAGATTATGGTATATTTGACAATAGTGTTGTTTATACAGAATTTAATAGAAGTGGTAATTTAGTAGAAAAAACATACAATATTCTTCAAACAGAAAACGTACCTAAACAATTAAGATCTAGGATAAAAGAAACTAGAGATAGGGTATTAAGAACTTTAGCAAAGAAAAATTTAAACAATAACGATGTTGCATCTATGGAACCTAATGATATAGGTGTTAAGAAATTAGATGTTTATGATGGTATGGATAGTATTTTAATAAATACAATTGACCAACAAAAAATAGTAGATGACTTTGATAGATTTCATAAAGAACATATAGATAAAGTAGATAGCAGAACAAAAAAAATATTAAACAATATTAAAAAATCATTTGACGAAACAGACAGTATTTATAAATACGATGATGAAAAAATAGAACANGCTACTAGGTTTTTAATATTTGAAGTAGGATTTAAAAGCAAAGAAAACGAATTATTTTATAGTATACTAGACGAGACTAGTCCAAGTAGAGTAGATAAATACATTAAAAGATTAAAGTTAATTACTACAAAAAACTTTGTTAGACCTACAGGTGAATATTTACAATCTTTAAAAGAAGTTAGAAGAGCATTGTATGATAATCCAGATAAAGCAAAAGAAGATAGGATTATAAAATTAATTGATTCTAGAATTAAGAAAAAAGGACACAATGTTTTAATATGGGATGATGAGGGTACGGAAACCATGTCTCAGATTATAAAAGATTTGAAAGAAGAATATCCTGAATACGAAGGAATTAATTTAGAAAATACTATAGGAACTGCTCATGGGCAAGTTTCTGGTTTTGATAGTATTAGTTTTATTTCTAAAGATGCAATGTCTGAATATCACACATATATGGGTCACGATCCATCTTCTAGAAACCCAATTAAACCAGTTATATCTTCTCAAGGCAAAGAAAAAACATTATTGTATGGTAAAACATTGTTTGTTTACTCTCCTGCTCTAGATGGTTTCTTTGAAAACAATCCAACAGTAGATATATTATTAACTAAATCAGGTGCAAAAGCATATGATGGTATAGACGATCCAACAAAAGATGATTCAAATCTTATTAAAAATAAAAGATGGTTTGAATTAAACGAAGGTTCGTATTCTAACTTAATTAAAACTGTTGATATTGATGCTTTAGGTTTAAAACCACAAAAAGATGCAAACTTATTATCTGGTAGTGTGTCTGATGCTGATTTTAATTACATGAATAACCTAGAACATGAAGCTGCTTTTTTAGAAATAGCAGATGAATTAGATTTAAATTTAGATTACATGAAACAAATCATGTATGATCCTTATAAGTTAAATGCTTTTATGAGAACTAAAATGTCTGAGGGTAAGATACCAGAAGATTCTAGGGAAGGTGCTTTAAACAATTTAAGTAGTTTAATGTACTATTTAAAAATAAGTGAATCAGCAGATCCTAGAGACTATAGTACAAACCAAGTTCAAAAGTATTTAGCACAAGAATATATAGATACTATTTTTTCAGACAGAAGAGCAGTTGTAAATAGAATATATAAAGATGTAGAACCAGATTCTTATAGGTATGGAGGGCAAGCTGAGTTAGTTGTATCTGGTAAAAGTCATTTAGGTGAAAATAAAAAAACAAGATTGCTACCAACTCTATTTAATAATTTAAATAAAATGGTAGTTAGAGGTCAGATGATGCTACCTTTCAAAGAAAGAGATTCTAGATTATCTGAGTTGGGAACTAAAAAAATAAGAATTGTTCAAAATGATAGAATATTAAAAGTAAACGAATTTGTAGAAGAGGTAAGTGACTTAATAGGTCTAGATAAACAATCTAAAGATATTCTTGATAGACTAGAAGAAGAGATAGAAACAGATGCTACGTTAGGAATTTTGCATGATAGAATAGAATCTATAGCAAAAGAAACAAATACGAGATATGAAATAGGAATTATATCTAGAAGAAATCCAAGAACAAGACCTAATGATATAACGTTGTTAGGATTAAAAGGATTTTTAGACGAAGGACAGGGATTGGGTGTAGAAATAAATAGTTTTGATGTTGCTAATGTATATGAGGGTGATTACGATGCTGATAAAGTAGATTACTTTTTTGCTCACGATGATTATATGTTTGATTATATTAAAAGAAACCAAGCGTATTTTGTTCAAGGTATTGATCCTTCAGATTTGCAAGGAAGTCCAACATTTACCTTTCAAATGGAATCTAGTGCTTCTAGAGATGCAGTATTATCTAAAATAGGCAGTTCTATATCTTATAAGCAAGGTATAGGGATAGTTCAAAAAACTCCTAGAAAAATAAATTATTTACAAAACTTAGGTAATAATGAATATTTATTTGAACCTGACCAAAGAGAATTGTGGGATAATGAAGTAAGAAGTAATCCAGTTACCGATGAACTTATTGGCCCTTCTATTTTATATAAAAGTGGTAAAAATGAATTTGTAACTATTGATACTGAAACTTTAGCTTATTTTCAAAGAGCAGCTTTAGAAGTTCAATACATTGTAGATGGATCTAATCAATTAAATCCAAACATTGCAGGGGATATATATGATTGGACAGATAACTTTTTGTTTCCTTCAAATTCAACATCAATATCTCCTAAACAAGCAAATGCTAAAGATCTAAAAGAAATAATAGAAAATGGTCAAACTGCTAATGGTAGTAGGGTAAGAATATTTCAAAAGTTTAAACTAGATAAAAACTCTAATAAATATAAAGTTACAGAAGATTTAAATGATGCTGATAAATTAATTATAAAAGAATTTTTAAATCAACAAAATAAATTATTAAATGCATTTGGCGATAAAACATATACTGAAGGGTCTCCAAGAAAATCTACTTTTTATGATTTATACAATGGAAGTAGAATATTTAGAGACTTTCATAAAAATATATATAAAGGATTAGACAAAGCATTAATATATAAAAGAAAATTTTTATCTAGTGGTGATAAAAAATATTTACAAAATTTATTAAAACCTGACAATAAAGCATTTGAGCGTATAGAATCAAACGTTCAAAATATATACGATGGTCAAGGTGGTGGTTATTTAGATAGAATGGCTGTTGCTATTGCTAAAAGTGAATTAATGGAAGATAAAAAGCAATACAATTTAGATATAGAAATATATACAGAAGTTGATAATTGGTTTAATTCTTTACTAGGAGATGCTTCTGATGAAAATGGCGACTACAGAAGTGTTTCAAAGAAAAAAATATTAGAACCTTTTTTATCTAAAATAGATAATCAAATTAAATCTAAAGCTGATACTAGAGCAAAAAAAATAATTAAAGATACTCAACAATTTAATTCTTATATATCTACAATTAAAAGATTATCAAAGAAAAAACAATTTATTGAAAAAAGTTCTTATCATTGGAAATGGAAAAAACATAAAATGGATGCATTAGATTATGTTATAAATAAAATGCAAAATAATGTACAAGAAAAATATGGTAAGAATATTAAAAAAATTAATCCACAAAATTTAAATTATAAAAAATATGTTTCTGTAGAAGATAGTGGTATAATAAAGTCTATTATTCATAAACATTCTTTAAATGCTTTTTTAAAAAAATATGGATCTGAATATGATAGTTGGACTGAAACATTAGGAGGTAAAGATAGTCAAGCAAGAATAGACTTGCAGGCTGTAAAAGATTTTAATGCTAAGATTATTGGTGGTAATACACTATTAGATGAATTGATTCCAAATAATAAAAATACAATTTTAGACAATGATATAATGTTTAAATTTATACAACAACATGATACTGGAATTAGTAATGCATGGGAATTAAGAGAAAAGTATTTACTTAATAAAGTAAACGAACATGGAATTAATTTTTTATATGCATACATGGAACCTATTAGAGATAATGAATCTATAGGCGTATTTAACAATAGACCTGTTGCTATTCCTTATAAAGAATCAAAAAGATATTCGCATGGTATACAATTACTAACAAAAATGGCTCAAGGAAATACAAAATTATTTGAAAATTTAAAAGAGGTAAATAAAATTCCAGGCGCAGATTCTTCTGCTGGGTTGCAAAATACAGCATTTACAAATTTATTAGAAATATCACAAGCTAATGAACATTATAGAAGGTTTTTTGAAAAAGATACTGAATTAAGAGATTTAGCTAATCCTTTATTAGATAGGTATCCATTAATGGATTTTGGTAGACCAATGGAAAAAAGATTAAATACTAATAATGATTTTAAATGGTCTGCTCAAATGTTAGCATCTGATCCATTATCAACTTTAAATAAATCTACTATAGAAGTTTATAGAAATTTTGCTGAAACATATACAGATAGAACAAATGAAGATTTTATAAAGTTTGTTAATGATTTAAATGATTTGGATGAATTTTCTGCAAGACATGATTATGTTAATCCATCTAGATATATGCAAAAAAGACTATCTTTAGATGAAGGTTTTAGAAAATTAAGTAAAAAAAGTTTAGATGTAGTAGGAGCTGATGGTAAACCTACTAATATGCTAGATACAGAAAATTATTTAGGTAATAAGTTTTTTAAATTTAAACCTAAACTTGTAAAATCAGATCAAAAATTAATATCTATGTTAAAAAATATGAGAGAAATGAAGAACGAATTAAATAGAAGTGTAAGAGATAATCCTGTAAGAGATACAGGATATGAAACTTTTAGATTTTTAAAGGAGCAAAAAGATTGCCTATAAATTGTAATGATGTAAAGAATCCATTAACAGAAAGATTGTTAGATGGTATTGATAAATGGGCTAGCAATCAAGAAACTGTAGATAATATAGGTATGCCATATCAAGCTGCTATATCTATGTTTGAAGCTAGGTTTAATATTCCTATAGAAGCAGCTGCTTTACTAGGTGCAAAACAAACTAGAAATTTTTTAGGATTAGGTGCTATAGAAGCATTTAAGTCTGATTTAAATAAATATACACAAAGAGTAAAAGATGGTAAATTAACAAGTTTTGAATCATTAGAAGGATTTATGACTGGAACTGTGTTGGGTAAGAAAGATCCAGTTTTGCAAAAAACATTAAAAGGAATTAGGGATATTGTTAACAGCGATTCTCTTAGAGAAAGTAAACTAAATAAAAGTTTTCTTAGTGTCATAGATAAAATAAAAGCATCTGGTGGTTTAAGTTCTAGAAATTTAAACAAAGGATTGAAAGAACATAGAAGATTGCAATTAGAATACATTAAAGCATTAGATTCTAAAGATGGTGATCTTATAAAAAAAACAAATAATGAATTACAAGAATTTGAAAAAGGTGGAGTTGTTAGTTCTTTTGTTGATTTTATAAAAATAATAGAAGAAAGAGTACCTGAAGCAATTAAATTAAAATATGAGAGTGAAAAAGCATTAGCTGATTCTGGTGATAAAAAAGCTAAAAGAAGAATTAAAGATTATGATTCTGGTAAAGATTTAGTAAAGTTTGAAAACGAACAAGAAGCTAAAGATTTATTAACTAGAGTTGGCATAGATGATTCTTTATTGCCAGCAGTTGTAGAATATAATAATTTAATGGATGAGTCTTATAAAACATTAAGACTTGGTATAAATAAAAAAATAGATACAATTATTTCTAAAATAGAAAATAAAAGAGGATCTCAATTCACTATTGATAGATTAGAAGAAACAAAACAAAATTTAAAATCTAAATTAATGCCTAAGTATATTGAGGGATACTTTCCTCATTATACTAATGAATTAAATATAAAATTTATGGATAACTTAATGCCATATTTTGATAAAATGGAGACATCTCAAATTGATGGTAAACATGATTCTTTAGACATTGATGATATTATAAAAAATTTAAATGATGCTATTCCTTCTTTTGGAAAATCTAGAACACAAGGAACTAATTATGAATACAATAAAAATTTTATAGATGTTGTTAGTTCTTATATTAATCAAATAAATAAATTTAATACAAATGCTTTTTTAACTAATTCACATTTTGAATCATTAGATTTAGCTAGAAAAATGTATGGTGAAACACAATACTCTGATTATTCTGCTAAAGTGGTAAGCACAATAGAAAGTTTATATGGTTCTATGAATGGAAATAGTAGAGTAGATGGGTCAATGAATGAAATAAAAAAAGCATTATTATCGTATCAGTTTTTTAACAAATTAGGTTTTAGTTTTAGATCTGCTTTAAAGAATTATACACAGATATTAATGAACCTTCCTACGTTTGGAGTATCTGGTATGTATCAATCTCTTAAATATATAAAAGATAATCCATTAAAGTTTAATATAGATAAATTTTTAAAAGAATCTAACTTATACATGGATACCTCTGAAGCAGCTATTGAATCTGGTATTAAAGGTTTAGATAAAGATCAGATTAGAATTAGAAGAATGGATGACAAAGGAAAAATAGTTTATTCAACAGAAGGTAATTTTGTATATAAAGGTTTAAAAGTTTTTTCAAGTGGAATGAGTTCACTTGCACAAATAAGTTCTGTATTTCATAGGAAAGCTGAAAATGCGAATAGAAAACTTACTGCTAAGATAGCATACGGTCAGATACAAAAGATAATGGATGAAAGTCCAAGATTTGAAAGATATATACAATCACAAATAGATAGTGGTCAACTAAAAGGATCTATAAACGATATTAAAAGAAGATATGCTAGAAACTATGCTAAAAGTATGGTCATACTAAATCATTTTGATTATGAATCATATGCTAAAGCAAAAAATATGAAAGAAGGCATAGGTCAATTTTTATTTCAATTCCAACATTATGGTATGGAATTTTTAGAAAGAAATTATTCTGTAGTTAAAGAAGCATATTACGATCGACAGGTTTTAAAAAAAGAAAAAACAAAATTTTCAGAGTGGTTAAAAGATGCTAAAGGTGTTCATAAAACAATGAACATGACTATGGCTTATTTTATAGCACCTGCTTTAATTAGTTATATATCTGGATATAATCAAACTTTAGTAGAACACACTGGTGAAGAAATACTAAAAGATTTATGGATGTTATTTTCATCTGACCTTGATGATGAAGAAGATAGAGAAAAATTAAATAGGCAATTTTTTGGTAAAGGTGTAGTTACTTCAAAGTTAGGCCCGACTGTTGGAACTATAATTGATGTAGGTGTAATGACAGAATTAATAAATGCTGATAGTGAGTATCTTGATAATATTGCTTTTTCAGTAGGCGAATATTCACATGATGATAATATGGATATTGCAATGCAACAAATAAAATTGTTTAATCAATTTCTTGGTAGGTCTGCTGATAGATATATTCCAATGAGTACAAAAACTCCTTATGGATTTTTATCTGCTTTTGGTCAAGAAGCTACTCTTTATCCTAAAAAGAAAGATGAAAGAAGATTTATAAAAGATATTGAACCTGTGTTAAAACAAGTTGCTCCGTCATATTATTTTGAAAAGTTAAAAAAAGAATCTAGATCAAAAAGAAAATATGGCAATCTACCTTTAGGTTTAAAAAACTCATTGAAATATATAGAAAAAGAGGGTAAGCGTAAATAACTTACCCCCTTATTCTTTTAGCCAGCAAAGGAGATTATGCTGTAAATTTAGTCTCTTCACTCATTTGAATTAATTTTTCTAATTGTTTTGTTGCGTTTCTAAATAATTCTAACATCTTTACAATAGATTTATCATCATGTCTTTCCATTGCTAACTTAATTGTTTTGCATACATTTCCAGATGTTCTTATCCATAATTCTATGCTATCTTTATTCTCCATTTTGTCTCTCCTTTTCTGTGTACATTCCGTACATTGTTATTAATACAGCATCAGCATTCCATAACGTTGCTGGTTTGTCTGTGTAAACAGATGCTATTTCTTTAAGTTTATTTTTCCTATCTTTTTTTACTTTAGGAAACTTTTCTCCTATTTTACTTTCCCAAAACTTCATCCATTTTTGTGGTGATACTTCTACTATTTGATTTATAGTATTCAAGGAATGTAGTATACCTAACCATGCTCCATAGTTTACTCCAAACTTAAATAAAGAACTACGACCATCGTGAGGCATTGCATGAACTTTTTCTATGTATGCTATTGTTTCATATGATCTATAAGCATTAGCAGCCATAGAAGCAGTTACTCTTCTACCAGCAATTGATGGATGGCATTTATATGTATACATATCTTTCTTTTCTGAACTAGTAAAACATAATGCTCCACTAGCGCCAGGGTCTATTCCTATTACTGTTATAGGTCTCATTGTGCATCCTTTCTATATGAATAGTTATGTGCGCTTTTCACATACTTTTTCTTAT
>FUFK010058178.1_pt1 | contig 28132 bp, 27 predicted proteins | sample 1021851 | NCBI WGS metagenome assembly FUFK01 (sample SAMEA51879418, study PRJEB19060) | metagenome
TCCGTTGGTTTAGAAGATCCCGATACTTTAAAAGAAAAATTTGAAGCGGCCCTCAAAAGTATCACACGGTGAACATGGATTACATCAGTGTTATTGATAATTTTGTAGAGACAGTACGCACCCCAATACTCGTAATAGACGATCGCTCTTATGTAATATCATCTAATAAAGCAGCCGCTGATTTATTAGGTAGTGATTTTAAAGATCGACATTTTTATGTGGCAATAAGACAGCCACTAATTATTAACCTGGTTGAAAATGCCTTTACTGCCAAGGGGAACGAAAAAGAGAATTTTTATAAAACCGTTTCAGGCGTTGAGAGGACCTATGAGGTAACGGCGGAGTATTCTAGTGAGTTAAAAATAGTTAGCCTTTCATTTTATGACACTACTGATGCAGTTCAAGCAAACCAAATGAGACGAGATTTCGTAGCCAACGTAAGTCATGAATTAAAATCTCCTCTTACTTCTATACTTGGATTTATAGAAACCCTCTCTGGAGTTATTAAAAGTAACCCATTGAAAGCAAAGGAATTTTTGAGAGTGATGGAACGAGAGTCCTTACGCATGAGTAGCTTGATAGATGATTTGCTAGGTTTATCACGAGTTGAAGCTGCAGAAAAACAATTACCGACAGAACAAGTAAACCTTAGCGAGATTATGCGTGAGGTGCTCGAAATACTAACTCCAACTGCGGCAAAAAGAAATATTAGTATAAAATATGTGCAGGACGCATCAGATCCCTTGATAATGGGAGATTACTCTCAGATTGTGCAAGTTTTTACAAATCTTCTTCAAAACGCAATAAAATATGGTGGAGATGGTAACAAAATCAAAGTTATTATGAATAGTATTGAGTATCATAAAGTTTTGCTGAAAAACGGTTATAAAGTAAGTTTTGAAGACACTGGAATAGGCATTGAGGAACATCACTTGGCGCGACTAACCGAACGTTTTTACAGAGTAGATGACCACAGATCGAGAAATGAAGGCGGGACGGGACTAGGTTTGTCTATCGTAAAACATATTATGGCACGGCATAATGGAAGATTACTAATAGAGAGTAATCCCGGCAGAGGTAGTGTATTTTCTGTAATTTTTNCTGATAGAATNAATTAGAGTATTTGTCACAAAACCGTAACAAAAAGTTCACATAAAAGAATCCTTAAAAACATAATTAGTAATCATTCCAACTGGGAATCATGTGTTTTATTAGGAGTATTTTATAATGTACATTCGAAATTTAGCTTTGGCTGTCACGTCTTCTCTATTTATAGCATCCGGTGGTGCTGTCGCACGTGATTATGTGCACGTAGCTGGTTCTTCAACCGTTTTACCTTATGCGTCAATTGTTGCTGAAGCATTTGGCGAGAATTTTGATTTTCCAACACCAGTAGTAGAATCGGGTGGATCTGGTGCTGGTAGAAAAAGAATGTGTGAGGGAGTTGGCACAAACACTACCGATATAGCAAATTCGTCATCGCTCATGAAAGAAGATGAAGGTGCAAAGTGTAAAGCTAATATTGGTGAATATACTAAAGTACAAATCGGGTATGATGGGATTGTCTTTGCATCTCGTTTAGAAACTAAAGGTTTCGAAGATTTGGCACCTGCACATATTTATTTAGCTATTTCAGACAAGTCAGAAATAACAAACTGGAAGGATGTAGATCCTAATTTTCCAGATAGAAGTATAAAAATGTTCATTCCGGGAACTAAGCACGGAACGAGAGAGGTTTTTGATAAAAAAGTTATGGTTGCAGGATGTAAAAAAACAGGCACTCATAAATATCTTATGGATTCAGGTCTGACAAAAAAAGAAGCTGACAAAGAATGTATGAAAGTAAGAACTGATGGCGTGTCGGTTGATATCGACGGCGATTATACCGAAACTCTCGCATCAATTGCGTCTAATAAAGAGGGGATTGGTGTTTTTGGTTTATCCTTTCTACTAAATAATACCGATACAATCTATGCGTCAAAAGTTAACGGTATTATGCCTTCCACTGAAACCATAGCTAGTGGTGAGTATCCTATTTCGCGTCCACTTCAGTTTTATGTAAAAAATGCTCATATTGGCCAAATTCCTGGGTTGAAAGAATACATCCAGTTCTTCGTATCGGACGAAATAGCTGGACCGGATGGACCACTGGCTGAATACGGTCTGGTTAGCGATCCGGAATTAGCGAAAACTCAGGCTATGGTAGATGGTTTGTAGGCTATAGTTCGGTTTAAGTTTAAATTTAGGGTCGGCTATGGGCCGACCTTTTTATATAGCTTACCCTGATACAAGTTTTTTTAAATAACTAGACATTACTTCGCTGGATTAAAATATGATAAAGATTGCACTTAATGGTTTTGGGCGAATAGGAAAGTTGGCTTTGCGCCGGCTTTTTGATAACGATATTTCATTAGAGTTCATAAACGATAAAAATGGTGATCCAGATCTTTTTGCGCATCTTCTAGAATTTGACACAGTTCATGGTCGGTGGAATCGAAGCATTTCAAATGATAGTGTTTCATTGACCGTAGATAATCAAAAAATTCCAGTTTTTTGTGAAGAGAATATANNNAANCTACCTCTTGATGGNATTGATATCGTTATTGACTGTACTGGTTTTTTTAAATCTGAGGAATTATTAGCTCAATATTCTAAAAATGGAGTTCAAAAAGTAATTGTTTCTGCACCTGTAAAGGCTGGAACGGTTGCAAACTTAGTGTATGGGGTCAATGAGAATATTTACGACCCAAACATGCATAATATCGTGACTGCTGCCTCTTGCACTACAAATTGTTTGGCCCCTATCGTCAAAGTCGTACATGAGTCACTGGGCATCAAACATGGGTCTATAACAACTATACATAATGTTACAAATACGCAGACAATAGTTGATAGACCGTCAAAGGACTTTAGAAGATCAAGGTCAGCACTTAATTCACTTATTCCCACCACAACAGGGTCTGCNACTGCAATTAATTTGATCTATCCAGAATTAAATGGAAAATTGAACGGTAGTGCAGTTCGGGTGCCACTGCTTAATGCATCTCTGACCGATGCGGTTTTTGAGTTAAACACGGCTACAACAGTATCAGAGGTTAATGGTTTTTTCGAAAATGCTGCTGAAACATATCTCAAGGATATACTAGGCTACGAAAGTCGAGCTTTAGTGTCGTCTGATTTTGTTAACGATCCTCGGTCTTGTATAATAGATGGTCAGTCAACTATGGTTGTGGACGGGACACATTTAAAAGTTTATGCTTGGTATGATAATGAATGGGCATATGTTTCCCGACTAGTTGACATTGTTTGCATGGTAAAATTGTCATTAGATGCAGACTGATAAGTTCCTAAAAACCTACCTATTCGTCACTTTAGCATATTGGATATTTATGCTGAGTGATGGNGCTCTTAGAATGCTTGTATTGCTTCACTTTCATACACTGGGTTATTCACCAATTCAGCTAGCATACATGTTTGTTCTGTATGAATTAGCTGGTGTTTTCACAAATATTCTAGCTGGCTGGATTGGTTCAAGATATGGATTAAGCTCTACTTTGGTTGCAGGCTTAGCTCTTCAAATAGTGGCCGTATTAGCGTTGTCACAACTACATCAAGACTGGGTTTTAGCTTATTCTGTTACTTTTGTCATGTTTGTACAGGGACTGTCTGGCATTGCTAAAGATCTGTCAAAAATGAGCGCNAAATCGGCNGTNAAAGTACTTTCTCCAGATGATAATCAAAGGCTCTTTAGGTGGGTAGCTACTCTAACTGGCTCTAAAAACGCGGTNAAGGGTCTGGGTTTTTTCATTGGGGCTATTGCTTTGAATTTTTTTAGTTTTGTTTCTGTATTATATGGAATGGCGATCGTGCTTTTAATTGTACTTTTCTCATCGTTAATTTTAATTTCAAATAGACTTCCAAAAAGACAAAGCTCTTCAAAATTCAAAGAAATATTTTCAAAAAATTCAAATATTAATTGGCTATCCTTTTCAAGGGTTTTTCTGTTTGGCGCAAGAGATGTATGGTTTGTAGTCGGCGTTCCAATATACTTTTATACTTTTTTATCTCAGAAAAATTTAGGAGTCAGTGATTTTGCCTTTTTCATAGTTGGCNCTTTCATGGCCATNTGGATAATTTTCTATGGGANNATTCAGGCTTTAGTACCAAAATTAAAGTTTATAAGNAATAAAACCGAAAGACANCTNCTTGAAGCANCATTTGGGTGGATTATTGTACTTTCGCTTGCTCCTTTAAGCTTATCTTTATTGTTGTTTTTAATTGACCAAACTTCTGTCAGTAGTTTGGTTATAATGGTTACTGGGCTTTTAGTTTTTGCAGTATTATTTGCTATTAATTCGTCACTTCACTCCTACTTGATACTTTCATTTACCAACACAGAGAGGGTCGCTCGGGACGTTGGGTTCTATTACATGTCAAATGCCCTTGGCCGGCTCTTTGGTACTATTCTTTCCGGTATAACTTATCAGGCAAGTGGTCTTTGGTTATGCTTGGCTACATCTGGCTTTATGTTGTTGATTAGCGGGATTGGAGCTAAAAAGCTTAAGTAAGTCTGAGTTAGAGAACTTCTACTTTTCTGCTTTTTCTTAATTTCTAAAAAAAAATAAAGTTGTCATAAATTTGTTACAAAAAGTTCATAATTCTGTGATCTTTTCTAACTAGGAGAAATNCANTCCGTGAGCTTCGCTCACAAGTTATGGATGGGGGATATTAGATGGCAGGAACAACACTTCTTTTGGTGGGTGTTGTGTTAGTCGTGGTCGTTGTATTTACTTCCTCNTACAGGGTTTCTTATCTTGTTAGAGATAACTACAAAAGTCTTAATTCGCGAATTCACTATTATGGCATGTTTGGATTGCTCAGTACTGGTTTGCCGGTATTAATAATTTACCTTTTATGGTGGTTGCTAATCCCTTTTTATTTTGAAGCCAGTGTTGTCAAGGATTTAGTCAATTCACTAGAAATATCTCCGGACGAAAATATCTCTCTGTTGGTTGGGCAGGTTGAGACTATAAGAGATACATTTTTATCTGCAGATCTCTCAAAAAAATCTGAGGTATTTAACCACAATGGTACGATTAATTATGAAGTGTTGGCTTCACTTTATGATTCAGTCAATCAGCCCTTCGATCCGGAAACAAGGCCCCTCTTATTTCAGGTCGGTTACGATTTATGGCTATTAGAAAAGAATGCGAATAATTCCTTTCACCTTGTTTTGTTTTTAATGATGGCAGGAAGTGTTTCAGTCTATATTTTTGNGGTCAATCCTAGCTTCAAAGCAAGATACTATGTTGAAAACATTGTTCTTGGAATATTGATAGCAGCTGCTGGCATCGCAATAATTACAACTCTGGGTATTGTAGTATCTATGCTTTTTGAAACCTTCAGGTTTTTTGAATTGCATGAGTGGAAAGATTTCTTTTTTGGTTACACCTGGGCTCCCAATTTTCATGGTGATAGCGAAATGTCTATCCTTCCTTTACTTTTTGGTACCGTTTATATCTCCATTTTCGCACTCTTGGTTGCCGTTCCAGTTGGCCTATTTTCTGCGATCTATCTGGCAGAGTATGCATCGAGTTATACGAGATCAATCGCCAAACCAATGCTTGAAGTACTTGCTGGAATTCCGACAATTGTATATGGGCTGTTTGCTTTAATTACCTTCGGCCCATTTTTACGAGATTTTTTTGGCGATGGGGGAGCGTTCGGCGTCAATTGGATGTCTGATGCTAGATCGGTTGCGACAGCTGGTACGGTAATGGGTATGATGTTAATACCATTCGTATCATCTCTTTCCGATGATATAATAAATGCTGTACCTCAATCACTTAGAGATGGTTCGTACGGATTAGGCGCAACTCAATCAGAAACCATACGACTAGTAATCCTACCTGCAGCTTTACCAGGTATTGTTGGAGCAATATTATTAGCTGCTTCAAGAGCCATTGGTGAAACTATGATAGTGGTTTTGGGCGCTGGTGCCATTGCAAAATTTAGTGGGAACCCTTTGGAAGCAATGACAACAATTACTACTAGAATAGTAAGCCAGTTAACCGGTGATGGTGATTTTAATAGTCCGGAAACTCTCGTAGCCTTCGCCCTTGGGTTGTCTTTGTTTGTAATAACTTTGTTTTTAAATGTGATAGCATTGTATGTTGTTCGCAAATACAGAGAGCAGTATGATTAATGAAAATTAACAAGACCTCTTTATCCTCGGTATCAAGCTTATCTCAAAAAAGAAATGCGGCTGAAAAACGCTTTCGTTTATACGGTTTAATCGGAATTTCTATTGGTCTTCTAATGCTCCTAATTCTGATTGGGACGATACTTTCCAAGGGTTTAACTGCATTTCAGCAGACATTTATTACTCTTGAGATAGAATTAATTGAAGCAAAGCTGGATAAAAACGGAAACAGAGACTTAGCCAACATTAAAAAGGTAACTACTTTTGGGTATACACCTTTGATAAAAAAATCTTTTGAAGTTTTAATTTCAAAAGAAAACCTTGAAACAGATTTATCTTCTAAGAACGCAAGCAAAATTTTATCAAAGAGTGCAGCATCGGAGTTAAGAAATTTTGTATTAAAAGATTTAAACGTTATTGGCCAAACGGTCTCATTCGAATTCCTAACAAACAGTTGGATTGATGGCTATCTTAAGGGGAGGGTCACAAGGGATACCATTAAAAATAGCAAAAATGTATCGCCTGAGCAGTTAGATCTTGTGGATCAACTTGTTGAGCTAGGAATAATAAAGAAAAAGTTCAACTTTGGTTTCCTTTTGGGGTCTGACGCCTCTGATATGAGACCAGAAGCTGCTGGTTTTGGAGTTTCTATGGTAGGCTCTTTTTACATGATGCTGGTTGTATTGATAGTATCCCTTCCAATTGGAGTTGCTGCATCCATTTATCTGGAAGAGTTTGCTCCTCGTAACTGGATTACTGATGTAATAGAAGTTAATATATCAAACTTAGCCGCAGTGCCCTCAATTGTATTTGGCATTTTAGGCTTAGCTGTTTTTATTAATTTTATGCATTTGCCGCAGTCGGCACCATTTGTTGGTGGGATGGTGTTAACTTTGATGACCCTTCCAACAATTATAATCTCTACCAGGGCGTCACTTAAGTCGGTTCCCCCTAGTATCCGAGATGCTGCTTTAGGGGTTGGTGCATCAAGAATGCAAACTGTTTTTCATCATGTCCTTCCATTAGCAGCTCCAGGAATTTTAACCGGAACTATCATTGGATTAGCGCAGGCTTTAGGAGAGACAGCACCATTGCTACTCATAGGAATGATAGGATATATTGCTACAAATATGCCAACCGGCATTATTGAGGGCTTAGCATCGCCGAACTCTGCAATGCCTGCACAGATTTATGAGTGGGCGAAGAGATCCGATCCTGCCTTTTATGAAAGAGCGTGGGGCGGAATAATTATTCTATTAGTATTCTTAATTACTATGAATACTGTTGCTGTCATTCTGCGCCGTCGTTTTGAACGTCGTTGGTAGGGTAATGAAGTCTTTTGAAAAGAGTTAATATATATGGAAAATGAAATAAAAATTTCAGCAAAAGGCGTTCAGGTTTTTTATGCAGATAATCATGCAATTAAAAATGTTGATGTTGAGATACAAGATAAAACCGTTACGGCTTTTATCGGCCCTTCAGGTTGCGGAAAATCTACGTTTTTGAGATCTTTAAACAGGATGAATGATACAATTAATACCTGTCGTGTAGAGGGTGAAATTCTACTTGATGGGCAAAATATTTATAATCCCGAAGTTGACCCAGTACAATTGAGGGCAAAAGTTGGGATGGTTTTTCAAAAACCTAATCCGTTTCCCAAGTCAATTTACGACAATGTAGCATACGGACCAAGGATTCATGGACTTTCACAATCAAAAACTGAGTTAGATGAAATAGTAGAAATGGCACTGCGCCGCGGGGCGCTCTGGGAAGAAGTAAAGGACCGATTATCTGANCCAGGAACTGGTTTGTCTGGTGGTCAGCAACAAAGATTGTGCATTGCAAGAGCAATTGCAACCCAGCCGGAAGTTCTGCTTATGGATGAGCCGTGNTCGGCGCTTGATCCAATTGCTACAGCTCAAATTGAGGAATTGATCAATGATCTTAAGGAAAACTTTTGCGTTGTCATAGTTACCCATTCAATGCAGCAAGCTGCAAGGGTAAGTAACAAAACAGCTTTTTTTCATCTTGGTGACTTAGTTGAGTACGGGGATACTGAGGAATTATTTATTAAACCTATTGACCCAAGAACAGAGAGTTATATTAGCGGAAAGATTGGATAAAGAATGGCTGAAAAACATATTATGTCTGCTTTTGACGAGGACATAGAAAAAATTCAATCCACGCTAATGAAAATGGGTGGATTAGTTGAGAAGTCTCTATTTGATGCGGCGTCTGCTTTAGTAAAATCTGATATTGAGTTAGCAAGCAAGGTCAGGGAGCACGATCAAGTTATTGATTCACTGGAGGAAGAGGTAAATATTCAAACAGTGAGGCTTATTGCACTTAGATCTCCCGCTGCTACGGATCTTCGGTATGCACTCTCCTTTATTAAAGTGGCGTCAAATTTAGAGCGAATTGGTGATTATGGAAAAAATATGGCCAAGCGATCTTTGGTAATGGAACCATCATTGATAACTGAGCAAGGCAGTAATTCTTTAAGGCGCATGACTAAAGATGTAATTTCGATGATGAATAACGCTCTAGATGCCTATGTTCGTAAGGATGTAGAGTTAGCGGAGGCCGTCATTATACAGGACAAGGACATTGACCTTCACTATAACGCTCTTTTCCGGGAATTTTTGACATTTATGATGGAAGACCCAAAAAATATTACAACGTGTATGCATCTTCATTTCATAGCGAAAAATATTGAAAGAGTTGGGGATTACGTAACTTCGATAGCTGAGCAAGCAATTTACGTNGCGACGGGCGAATATCCCTCCGAAGAACGTCCAAAAGCAGACACCACATCGCTGACAAAAGTTGATTCAGAGAGTGCTAGCTAAAGAGGGCTGAGATATGGTTAGGCCAACGATTTTAGTTATAGAGGATGAAGAGGCTCAACGTCTTATATTGCAACATAATTTAGAAGAGGCCGGTTACGAGGTAATCTGTGCCGAAGATGGTGAAATTGGTTGGGAATTAATAACGGATTATCGACCAGATTTGATAGTCCTGGACTGGATGATGCCGAAATTGAGCGGGTTAGAATTATGTCGGCGGATCAAGTCTTCAGCTAAGACGAAAAATACTCCAATTATTATGTTGTCGGCTAGATCCGAAGAGGTCGATCGGATTAGAGGATTAGATATCGGTGCAGACGATTATGTCTCAAAACCCTATAGTATTAAAGAATTACTAGCTCGAATTAAGGGTCAGATTCGGCGCGTAAGAGGGGCAGCGGTTGCTNAAAAACTTTCATTTGACGGTATTGAACTTGATATGGAGACCTATAGAGTTACGCGCTCTGGTGAAAATATTAAGTTAGGACCTATTGAGTTTAAATTGTTAGCCACCTTTTTAGAAAAACCGGGGAAAGTATGGTCTAGAGACGCTTTACTGGATCGAGTATGGGGTCGAGATATTTATGTAGATACTCGAACAGTAGATGTGCACATAGGGCGGCTTAGGCGCGCCCTTTGTAAGAATGGTGAGGAGGATCTTGTTCGTACTGTGCGCGGAGCAGGTTACGCTCTCGGTTAGGAAACCTCCAGATTTCTGCAAGTTTTTGTAATGAGCGTCAAATTTGTATATTTTACAATTACCTTTTTGGCGATATACTGAAAACTCATATTTTGTGATTATCGAGGGTGTGTCACTTGAATTTAGAGTTAACAAGACTGAAAACTAAAGATAGTCCTGATCTGGGTAGTTTCGATTGGTCCGACCCTTTTCGTTTATCTGACCTTCTCGCTGATCATGAAAGCATGATTAAAGAAAGTGCTGCCACGTTTTCAAAAGAGGCGTTGATGCCGAGGGTCGTAGAAGGTTTTGCAGGTGAGGAAGTTTGTCCTGAAATTTTCTTGGAAATGGGGAAAATGGGCCTTCTTGGCATAACCATTCCAGAAGAGTATGGCGGTTTGGGTGCTAACTATGTTTCCTACGGATTAGTTGCTCAGGAAATTGAGAGAATTGATAGCGGTTATCGCTCTATGCTGTCGGTTCAATCAAGCTTGGTAATGTATCCGATATATGCTTATGGCACGGAAGCTCAGAGACAAAAATATCTACCAGCTTTAGCAAGTGGTGAGATGATAGGGTGCTTTGGTCTTACAGAACCAGATGCAGGTTCAGATCCAGCTTCTATGAAGACAAAAGCGGAGAAAATTAANGGTGGGTACCGCATAACAGGTTCTAAAATGTGGATATCAAATTCACCAATTGCAGATGTATTCGTAATTTGGGCCAAATCGGACGCCCATGAAGGCAAGATAAAAGGTTTTGTACTTGAGAAAGGGATGAAAGGTTTATCGAGCCCAAAAATTGAGGGGAAGCTGTCACTAAGGGCTTCTGTAACAGGTGAAATTGTTATGGATGGCGTTGTGGTTTCAGAAGAGGCATTACTCCCTCATGTTGAAGGATTGAAGGGGCCTTTCGGTTGTTTGAATAGAGCACGCTATGGAATTAGTTGGGGGGTTATGGGTGCAGCAGAGTTTTGCTGGCATGCGGCACGGCAGTATGGCTTAGATCGTAAGCAATTCGGAAAACCGTTAGCCCAAACCCAACTCTTTCAAAAGAAATTAGCTGATATGCAAACTGAAATTACACTGGGTTTAACGGCCTGCTTAAGGGTTGGTCGGCTCATGGACGAGGGTAATGCAGCACCAGAAATGATTTCCCTGACCAAACGGAATAATTGTGGAAAAGCGCTAGATATCGCGCGGCAGTCTAGAGATATGCATGGCGGAAACGGAATTTCGCAGGATTTNCATGTTTTTAGGCATTTGATGAACCTAGAAACTGTGAATACTTACGAAGGTACCCACGATGTTCACGCTCTAATACTCGGTCGATCACAAACTAATTTACAGGCTTTTTTCTGATGGCAAATTTATATTAGATAACAATGTGATACGGGGCCTATTTAATGGAGTTAGAAAAGCTTTTTAATCAGCAATTCTTGTATGATCTTAGTTTTTTTAATTTTGAGAACGCAATTACAGCTACGTATTTTGCAGACGCAGATTTAAATATAATTAAGGTCAACAAAAACTTTAAATCCCTTTTTAATGATGATGTGGTACTTGAGGGTCAAAATCTTCTAACGTTATTAGGCTTATTAGACGTAGCGCAAAGCCACATCTCGGAGTTCAAACAAAAGCTCAATAAAGATGGAAAATTATTAATACATAAAATTAAAATAATTGTGGGGGATGAAGAGCGTTATTTCACTTTGGCTTCTACCCGGACATCAAGTTCATTTTCAAATGGGCTTATTGGAGTTCAAGGGCAGTTAATTGATCGAACCAACGAAGTAACTCTACAAGCGAGAAATGAGGAGTTGCTGGTAGAAAATGAAAAAGCTTTTGAAGAACTTTCCTTTAAAACAGAGCGTTTAGAGAAAATATCTAACCAACTGGCNAAGTATCTTAGCCCCCAAATATACAAAAACATATTCGAAACTGATACGGATAANGTGGAGACTTACACTCGTAAAAAATTAACTGTTTTTTTCTCTGATATCAAAGAATTTACAAGTTTGTCGGATACGTTAGATCCTGATTTGCTAGCAGAAATAATTAATGAATATTTGTCAGAAATGACTGAAATAGCATTACATTTTGGGGGAACTATAGATAAGTTTATCGGTGATGCTATACTAATATTTTTTGGAGATCCCGAAACGGAAGGCACGGCGTTAGACGCTGAAAAATGTGTTAATATGGCAATAGCGATGCGTAAGCGAGTAGGGGAGCTTGATGAGGTCTGGAAAAAAGAGAAGGGTATAACTCAAGGGCTTCAGGTGCGAACAGGAATATCTACAGGATATTGTACTGTGGGAAACTTTGGGTCGGTTCAGCGAGTAGATTACACNGTGCTTGGAAGTCCAGTNAACCTAGCGGCTCGATTAGAGGCAGCTTGCGGCCCGCAAGAGATACTTGTATCGCCTGAAACAAAAAGTCTNGTAGAGAAAGTTTTTNANTTNAAAGAGAAAAAACCTATTAAATTAAAGGGTTTCTCCGAGTCTATTAAACCTTATCAGCTTATTATTAATGATCAAAAAGAAAAAACTGTTGCACATAGTTTGCATTCAAGTGACACGCTAGATGTTATNGTCAAAAGGCCTGATGATTTAGAGAANATATTGAAAGAACTTAAATCTATACAAGATGATTATCGTGCAAAATTAGGNAAACANGCAAAATAAATGGGTAAAATGNCNTTAAGACAGGGAATTATAAGAAAGGCATGCCTAACATCTGTTGTCGTTGGGTCGGCTCTATTACTCATAAATCATGGTGATACGATTAAAGCTCAAGAATATCCTGCTTTATGGAAAGTTGGTCTAACGTATTTGGTTCCGTTTCTCGTTACTATCTGGGGTTCANTGAGTTTTGAAGNTTAGTAGGGATANCCNTAATTGNTTATAAGTATNTANATNTAAAATTCGTATAATATATATTATGTTAACAATTATAATCGTGGTTAATCTTATTTTAATATTAATAATATATACTTAACAACAAATATTAATCAACAAAGCGGTTAATAAACTACCAAATAGCTATCTATCCACTTAACTGTCTTGCAGTTGCTCTAACCCTGAGCGGCCTTCGCAACTTCTGCAGCAAAGTCTTCCTCGACCTTCTCGATGCCTTCGCCGACGGCCATTCGTACATAAGAAACGATTTCAACTCCAGCTTCCTGTGCGGCAGCTTCAACTGTAAGATCTGGATTAATTACAAAATCTTGGCCGAGCAGTGTAACTTCCGCCAAAAACTTCTTCATTCGACCTTGTATCATCTTTTCAATTACTTGCTCGGGTTTTCCGGACTCCCTGGCCTGCTCCGTAAGAATATTTTTCTCACGCTCAACAATTGACTGATCAAGTTCTGCAGCGCTCAATGCCTGTGGATTAGCCGCTGCGACGTGCATAGCTACCTGGCGNGCAAACTCTGTNTTNNCTCCATTTATNGCAACTAAAACTCCAATTTGTCCCATATCTTGAGTCGCAGAGTTATGAACATACGTAACAACTCGTTCAGCTTCGATACTCTGCATACGTCTAAGGGTCATATTTTCACCGATTTTGGCAATNTTNTCGGTNAGCGTATNGGCTACTGTCTTTCCATCNATTGAGGCACTCGCCAATTCGTCCGTATTGGATACATNCAACGCNGCAGTAGCTATAGCTTTTACCATTTCTTGAAAATCAGAATTTTTGGCAACAAAGTCTGTTTCGGAGTTTACTTCAACTGCAACACCTTTTCTGTCGCTTGTAGCAACCGCGACAAGTCCCTCTGCTGCCACTCGACTAGATTTTTTTGCCGCTTTAGCCAATCCTTTGGTTCTAAGCCAATCAATTGCAGCTTCAAAATCTCCATCGGTTTCAGTCAGAGCTTTTTTAGCGTCCATCATGCCTGCGCCAGTTGTTTCCCGCAGTTCCTTTACCATAGAAGCCGTTATTGCCATGATACTTCCTATCCTATCTTAATTTCTTTAATTATTAACCACTAGTTCAGACGTTTATGGTTGTTATTTTTTAGCAGATTCAGCCTTTGGTTTCTTTTTGGCTTTTTTAGCGTCTTTATCCTCATTTTCCACCTCTACCAAGGCTTCTTCGGAAACTGACTTTGCTTTTTTTGTTTTAGTTGCTGATTTTGACTTAGGTTTAGCATCTTCCTTAGAACTTGCGGATACTTCCTTCTTCGTTGTGGCCTTCTTTTTAGTTGCTGCCTTTTCTTTTTTAGGCTTTTCTTCTTCAGTCTCTGTAGTATCTGCTGCCACCGCTTCAGCGACCAAAGGTCCGTCGAGGATGGGCTCACTCTCCGGCTTTTCTTCTTCAGTCGCTGGAGTATCTACCGCAACCGCTTCAGCAATTTCTTCTTTGCCAGTATCATCCCCAAGCTCAGGTTCTAAAGGTACATTTTCCATTTCCCCTAGATCAACGCCGGCTGCACCCATTTGCTCGGTCATTCCGTCTAAGGCGGAACGAGCTATTAAGTCACAATATAATGATATAGCTCTTGCTGCGTCATCATTGCCGGGTATTATATAATCTACTCCAGATGGAGAGCAGTTAGTGTCAACTACTGCAATAACTGGAATTCCAAGCTTATTCGCTTCAGCGACAGCAAGCGCCTCTTTTTTAACGTCTATAACAAACAAAAGATCTGGAACTCCGCCCATTTGGGTAATTCCACCGAGAGAAGCCTGTAGTTTGGACTGCTCACGTTCCATACCTAGCCTCTCTTTTTTTGTTAAACCCTCAGACCCTGTGGCCATTTTTTCATCTAATGCTTTCAATCTATTAATAGACTGAGAAACGGTTTGCCAATTTGTAAGAGTACCACCTAACCATCTATGGTTCATGTAGTACTGGGCACACTTTTCTGCTGCTTCCGCAATAGCTGTAGAGGCTTGTCGCTTTGTTCCAACGAACAGAATTCTTCCACCTTTAGCGACGGTTTCTCTTGCAACATTCAATGCGGCATCAAGCATCGGAACAGTTTGAGTTAAATCCATAATGTGAATGCCGTTTCGTTCACCATAAATGAACTCTTCCATTCTTGGATTCCATCTTTGTGTTTGGTGACCGAAGTGTACGCCAGCTTCAAGCAATTGGCGCAATGTAAACTCTGGTAGAGCCATTTAATTTCCTTTCCCGGTTTGAATCTCAGCAGCAAATCAGAGCAAGGCTCCAACCGGCTGGTTAAATAAAAATTTCTCTTCTATCTAACCGAAAGCTGCCTACGAATTTTAACTGGAGGTCATCTAGACTATATTCTCTAAGGTAACAACCCCATTTGCTAATTTTTTCTGATTAAATAATGCGTTCAAAAAACCAATAGGATCCGATCAAGCCTACTGCACCTGATATTGGTAAGGTTATAAATTTTCGGTACCAATTTTTTTTGTTAAACCAATAACCAATCGCAATGAATAGAATAAAAACAACACTAAGCTGACCCAGCTCCACTCCTACGTTGAAACCTATTAAGGCTGGAATGAATTGTTGGATTGGTAAACCAAATTCTGCCAAAACGGATGCGAAGCCTAGTCCATGAAGCAAGCCGAATATGAAAACTACTAATGATCTCCTTAAATTTATGGCTTTTGAATAGAAATTTTCGATTGCAACGTAAACAATTGAAGCAGCAATCAATGGCTCAACCAGCGAAGGACTGATATTAACTAGACCAAGAGATGCCATTGCTAACGTAACGCTGTGAGCCAACGTAAAAATTGTAATTTGTAAAAACAAAGAACTCAATTTAATCGATAAGAAAAATATGCCTACTATAAAAAGTATATGGTCTAAACCTTTTGGAATTATGTGCGTGAATCCCACGGGAATATATTCGAGAAATACTTCTGAAAAATTGGAAGATTCTTTTTCACTAACATTTATCTCAGAGCTTTTTTCCCCTGGTTGAAGATATTGTGTAAAGCTATTATCACCGCCCTGCTCTCTCAGCACTATTTCTCCAAACGACTTTGCCCATTGAAAGCTAAACGGTCTACGAGGATCTAATTTTACGGAGCAAATCACTGTTGTGAATCTTGGATACTCAAAATTTTTCTGATCTTCGACCAGAATATTTTGTAGTTTTAGATCCACTAATTCCATATCTTGTTTTATTTGAATTTCATTTTTAAAATTTGGCCAAAGTTCTGAAAAATTTGATTTTAGATCGACTGCAGACATACCTCTATAGAAATCGTATTCGGCAGATTGTGTTGCCTCATCTGTATTGGAAATATCTGACAAATCGATGCCAGAAAGTAACGCCTCCAGGTTAAGCCTAATTTCTAATTGAATGCCGTCTTGTTTTTGAAATATATCTCCTATTGCTGGCGTGACCTCATGTGAATGCACAGTAGTCGCGAGGCTTAAAAATAATATCTTTATTAATAGCACGACATTAAATATGAAGTTGAATATGTACCGGCAATTATTTTTAAAAATCATATTTCTTTTTTTTCCATGTACATTAGTGGGTCACGAGCTCTGGATTGATACATCAGAATTTAAAGTAGAAAAAGGCACTAAAGTAGATTTTGATTTACGAAATGGAGAAAATTTTGACGGTTTTTCTCTAGGCTATTTCGATAGATCTGTCGAAAAGCTTTATTGGAGACAGAATGGAGAACGGTTCGATAATGCCTCTCGTCAAGGTGACATTCCTGCTCTCCAAATAGAGCCTGATAAAAATGGTTTGATTTCAGCTATTTATGTCTCCAAACCAAGTGTGATCAAATATAAAGATTTTAAAAAGTTTCACAGTTTTGCTATAGAAAAAAATGCGAAAGATGCAGTTGATCTTCATTTAAGTCAGAGTTTTCCTATGGAAAATTTTTCTGAAATTTATACGCGATACAGTAAAGCGCTTGTGGGTGTAGGTAGCTCAATAGGTTCAGATCAAGCGAATAATCTTGAACTTGAATTAATTGCCAAAGAGAATCCTTATACAGATGATATGTCTGATGGTATAGAAATACTTCTACTGTATAATGGACAACCTCATGCATTTGCGACCCTGAACGTCTTTGAGCGTTCGACCATTGATTTCGGTGTCAATACTTTCGCCGTTCAAACTAATGAAAAAGGAATGGCAACGGTAAAAGTGAAAAATGACAGAACATATTTAATTGATAATGTAATACTGAGGCCAGCTAGTATGAAATTATCTAAAGATAAGGGCGTTATTTGGGAAAGTTTGTGGGCGGCTCTTACATTTGGCGTTAAAGAAGCTAGTGGTTTATGAAATCGATGCCATATGTGTAGGGAGCGTTCTCTGGGATGTAATCGGACGTACTGAAAAGCCGATAAGTAGAGGTGATGATGTTGGAGGTTACATTAAACGAATACCGGGTGGTGTTGCTTTCAATATTGCACAAAATCTTATTAATCTTGAACTAAATCCCTGCCTATTAGGGTTTCTAGGAAATGACAGTGAGGGTGACGAGCTTTTTTCCTATTGTCAAAATGAAGGAATAAATGCTGATTATATTTATCGGTCTGACAATTTTAGAACAGACAATTATGTAGCAATAGAGGATCATGGTGGCGTAGTTGCAGCAATAGCTGATGCTCACTCTTTGGAAGCAGTTGGATATGAGATTTTAAAGCCGTTGAAAAACGAACACTTCAACGGTCAAATAAAATCTAGCAAAGTACCGCTGATAGTTGATGGTAATTTAAAGCCAGCTTTACTAAAACATCTTTCCTCAGATCATTTTTATGAAAAATTTGATGTTAAGGTTGTTCCAGCATCACCTGGCAAGGCCAGTCGTCTGGCTCCATTCTTAAATAAAGAAAAATTTACTCTTTACTTAAATTTAGTTGAGGCTCAAAATTTATGTGGAATTCAGTTTTCCGATACAGCTATCGCCGCAAATGAATTAATCAGCCACGGAGTAGGAAAAGTAATAATAACAAACGGTCAAGACAAAGTATCTATGGCGAGCAGCTCTACTGGTGTGTTGTCCGTGAAACCTCCAAGAATAAAGGTTAAAAGGTTAACTGGTGCCGGTGACGCGTTTTTGGCTGCTCATATAAAGGCTGAGATGCTTAACTATGATCCGGAGCAATGTTTGGAATTTGCAGTTGAGAAGTCAGCAAAATATATTTCTGAGTGAAAATGATAAAAAGACAAATAAATCCTGAGGTTGAAAATGCGTTGCGTAACAACATTCCAGTCGTGGCGCTTGAAAGTACGATAATCACCCATGGCATGCCCTACCCTGAAAATCTGAATATGGTGAATGATGTAGAAAAAATTATTAGAGCAAATAACGCTGTTCCAGCTACTATAGCAATCCTTAACGGTGTGATAAAAATTGGTCTAACTAAAAACGAGGTAAAAAGCCTGTCTGAAACGAAAGATGTACTTAAAATATCTCGCAGTGATTTAGCTGCTGCCCTTACATGTGGCAAAACTGGAGCAACAACCGTATCTGCAACAATGATTTTGGCGGCAAATGCAAATTTAAAAGTATTTGCNACAGGCGGTGTAGGTGGTGTTCATCTTGATGCAGAAAAGACTTTTGATATTTCCGCAGATTTGCAAGAACTGGCTCAAACTCCAGTTACTGTTATATCAGCAGGCCCTAAAGCAATTCTGGATTTGTCGAAGACATTAGAGGTGCTTGAAACTCTCGGGGTCCCAGTGATTACTTACGATCAAGACGAGTTGCCTGCTTTTTGGTCGCGATCTAGTGGACTAAAATCACCAATCAGAATGAATAGTGCTCAAGAAATTGCAAGATCACACTTAATTAGAGAAGCATTAGAAATCCCTGGTGGGCAGCTTGTAGCAAACCCAATACCGCGTAATGCCGAAATTTCATTTCAGGAAATATTGCCCATTATCAAAAAAGCTAATTTAGAAGCAAAAAAAGAAATGGTTTCTGATAAAAATTTGACACCATTCCTACTTGATAAAATTTATAACTTGACCAAAGGAGAGTCACTAAAAGCTAACATAGAGTTAGTTAAAAATAATGCAGATCTTGCCTGTAAAATTGCTTCGTGTTTAATTGAAGAGGCCAAAAAGATTTGAAATTTCCCTTTACGTAACTTATTCATTTTATTAGTGTTCTTGCATGTCAGATAAGCAATTTGAAGATCCAGGAAATTTAATTAAACCTCAATCAGGTCTTCTGGCTGGGCTTCGGAATTCTTTTCTTGCTGGTCTGGTAGTCATTGCTCCGGTTGCATTAACAATTTGGCTTATTTGGAGCGCTATAGGGTGGATAGATGGCTTCGTATTGCCATTTATCCCAAGCCCATACCATCCAGATAACATTTTAAATACGATATTTGGTCAAGATGTAGCCATCAATATAAGAGGTTTAGGCGTAGTTGTTTTCCTACTCTTCACCACCTTTGTTGGCTGGATTGCTAAGGGATTTCTTGGCAGATCTTTAATTCGCATTGGTGAAAACCTCGTTCGCAGGATGCCTGTGGTAAGATCAATATATTCTGGTGTTAAACAGATTGCCGAAACTGTTTTTGCACAATCGGACCGCTCGTTTGAAAAGGCTTGTTTGATTGAGTATCCAAGAAAAGGCATTTGGGCTATTGGATTTATTTCCACTGATGCAAAAGGTGAAGTTAAACATAAAGTCAAAACTAAAAGTGACGATTTATTATCAGTTTTTGTGCCAACGACACCAAACCCCACTTCCGGATTTATGTTATTTTTTCCTAGGAGCGATGTTATTGAACTAGATATGTCCATAGAAGATGCGGCAAAACTAGTAATATCTGCAGGTTTGGTATACCCACCTTATAAGAATTCTAAATAATTTAGTTAGTAAGGCGTGAAATATTTTGAATACTCAGTCTAAATCTCAAATTCCTGTCATGCCGGATGCTCAGACAGTAACCTCAGTGAAGCACTGGACAGATAGGTTGTTTTCTTTTCGAGTTACTAGGCCAAAATCTTTAAGATTTCGATCCGGAGAATTTGTAATGATCGGGCTTCTTAAAGATGATGGTAAGCCTCTGCTTAGAGCGTATTCTATAGCATCACCGTCATGGGATGATGAATTGGAGTTTTACTCAATAAAAGTTCAGGATGGCCCTCTGACCTCACGCCTTCAGCATTTAAAAGTTAATGACCAAATTATTTTGAGACCCAAACCGGTTGGTACTTTAGTGCATGACGCACTGTTACCTGGTCGCAGACTATGGTTATTTGCGACAGGTACAGGCATTGCTCCTTTCGCTTCTTTAATTCGTGATCCTCAGACCTTTGAAGACTATGATCAAGTTATTTTAACGCATACATGTAGAGAATTAGCAGAGTTAGAGTACGGCCGTCTGTTGGTAGAAGGTCTTAGCAAAGATGAATTGATGATAGAATTATTAGGAAAAAATAACATAAAGAAATTAAATTACTATCCCACTACTACGCGGGAAAACTCTTCTTGTATGGGACGTATCACCGAAAAATTAAAAAATAATAAATTGTTCAACGATCTGAATATAAATGATTTTTCTCCACTGAGTGACAGAGCAATGGTTTGCGGTTCAATTGGACTAAATTTAGAAATAAAAAGTATCTTAGACGACCTTGGATTTAAAGAGGGCGCCAATTCTGAACCAGCGCAATATGTCGTTGAAAAGGCTTTTGTAGGCTAGATTTAATCTTTAATTTTATTGCGCTTCAATAATTCTATAAAAAGTGCAGAGTGATCTTTCTCTAAATTTTGCGAATTATCAGCTAGTGTCAAATAGCGCTTTGTAACATCATTTAGCATGGGTAAATCTAGATCTAACATTTTTGCTACTTTTTGAATATTCTTAAGATCCTTTAATTGCGTCTTTACACTGCCGCCAGGCTCAAAATTACGTTTTGACATTCTCGCGCCATGTTGTTGTAGGATCGTGCTATCAGCAAACCCTCCAGAGAGCGCATCTCTAACTGCGTCTACGTCTGCTCCCCCTCTTTCTAACAAAAGCACTGCCTCTGCAACCGCACCGATGGTGATGCCCACAATAGCTTGATTAGCTAATTTTGCTAACTGGCCTGTTCCGATTGGGCCAACTAGAACTGGTCTACCCAACGGATAAAAAATCTCCTTGGTCTTATGAAATATGTTTTCCTCGCCTCCCACCATAATTGCTAAATTTCCGTTCTTAGCAGCAACCGTTCCACCTGAAACAGGAGAGTCGAGGTATTCAATACTATTTTTTTTTAAATAAGAGGCCTGATCAATTGCTTCTTGCGGCAACACTGAAGCCATTTCGATCCATGTTTTAACCGAAGACAATGACGTATCGCTAAGCTTACTAATGACTTCTTTGGTAGCTGACCCATCGCTAAGCATAGAAATAACAATATCTGCGCCAGAAATCGCCGTGTTTAGATCGCTATTTCCCGCTAGTACAGGAGGCAGATNCTTAAGTTTTGCCGGCGTTCTGTTCCAACAAGTGACCTTGTAACCGGCGTTAGCTAGATTATTGGCCATCGGGAGACCCATTTTACCAATTCCTAAAAATGTGATAAAATTCATCCTCTCATATCCTTAAAAATATTTTTAAAATTTATTCAACTTCACTCAATGCCTGTAATACTATTTCTGGACCAGAACTGTGTGCATTTTCTGATAATACCTTGCGCCAACCTTTTGCACCTGGTCGACCTGAAAACAAACCAAGCATGTGCCTCGTTATTTTACTAACTTTATTTCCATTTTGATATTGATTTTCTATATAGGGGATCATCTGTTTAACTATTTCTTTTTCACTAACTTCGCGGTTAGGTAAGTTATAAATAAGCCTATCTACGTCTGGTAAAACCTCACCAGGTTTTTGATACGCCGCTCTACCTATCATTATACCATCAATTCCATTTTCGAGGTGTGACTGCGCTTGGTTTAATGATTGAATGCCGCCGTTTAAAGAAATATGCAAATTTGGGAATTGTTCCTTCATCTTATAAACTAGTTCATAATTTAAAGGTGGAACATTGCGATTTTGTTTTGGACTTAATCCCGATAGGATTGCTTTTCTTGCATGAATTATAACCCGCGTAACACCAACTTTGGATATGCACTCAAGAAATTTTGGTAATGTTTCATTAGGATCCTGTTGGTCAACCCCAATCCTACATTTGACAGTAACTTCTATGTCAACAGCATCGATCATTTCCTTGCAACAGTTAGCAACAATTTCTGGAGTTTTCATTAAAATCGCACCAAAAATACCTGACTGTACTCTATCTGACGGACAGCCAACGTTTAGATTAATTTCATCGTAGCCGAATGAAGCTCCCATGACTGCAGCTCTTGCTAGTTCAGTTGGATCGGAACCACCGAGTTGCAAAGCTAACGGATGTTCCGATTTGTCAAATGCTAATAGATATGTTGCATTTCCCTGTACTAAAGCAGGAGAAGTAACCATTTCAGTATATAGCAGTATATTTTTAGAAAATGTGCGATGAAAGTAACGACAGTGTCGATCCGTCCAATCCATCATAGGAGCAATGCTTAGCCTAGCAGAGTTACGTATTTTGGAAAAGTTACTCATTTTATCGTAATAAAAATCTTAAATAATAAATTAAACGGGATAGAATGACAAAAGTGGTTTAACCGCCTTTGAGTTTTTGCATAATATAAATTTCTGCTTCATCTGGTATAGTTTCATTTGAATTGGGATTTGATAGCTCTCCATTTATAGCAAAGGAAATACCACTATCCAAGAATGGCTTTAAACCAGGGAAGTCTCTCCTCAAAACACTAACCAATTCACCGATGGTTGTTGCCTCAATCTTCAATATATCTTTATCATTTGTAAATTTTCTGAGGCTTGCCCATAGGTAAACATTAACAGCCATCATTACGAGTCTTTAAGGCTTTCAATACTTTTGTTGGAGACATCGGTAAGGATCGCAACCTTACCTTAGTTGCTGCTGCTACTGCATTTGCAAGTGCTGGCAATGGTGGGGCGATACCGGTCTCACCAACACCACGCACGCCAAATGGATGATCCGGATTGGGGACTTCAACGATAATTGTATCAATATTAGGTAGATCACTAGCAACAGGTATTCTGTAATCAAGAAAGGCTGCATTTTGCAGGCACCCATCTTCCCCGTATACATACTCTTCATTCAGTGCCCACCCTATTCCCTGAACAGCGCCNCCTTGAAATTGACCTTCTACATAAGACGGGTGCACTGCCCTTCCAGCATCCTGCGCCACAAGATATCTTAGCACAGTAACTCTTCCGGTTTCAGGATCAACTTCAACGTCAGCAATATGAACACCAAAGCTGTGACCAACCCCGCGAATTGATGCTTCATGATGCCCTGCTATTGGTCCCCCGGTTTGATCCATTTCGGAAGCGATTTGTTTTATTGAAATAGGACTAAAATCTCCCGCGTTCGGTCCTGCTGGTTTTGCATATCCGTTTTCCCAATAAACAGCGTCAGGATCAATTTGCCACTTTTTAGCTACACGCCTACACATTTCAGCAATTGTTTGATTAGCTGCTTCGTAAACAGCCTTACCAGACGCAAGCGTAGCCCTACTTCCATGGGTCGGCTCATTAAACCCAAGAGCACCAGTCTCTAATATATTTACGCGAACACTATCATACGGAATTCCATAAGTTTCTGCCGTCATTAAAGCTATTGATGCCCTGCTCCCACCTATATCTGGAGTACCCACAGAGACATTGACGCTACCATCCTCAGCTAAAGAAACGGAAACAGAGGTCTCTCCGCCATGGTTCATCCAATATCCAGCAGCGACACCCCTACCTTGATTTACCCCTAGTTCGATAGAATAATTCGGGTGCTCTTTAGTAGCTTCTAGTGTTTCGATCAAACCAATCTTTTTAAACTTTGGTCCATAACTTGACTTGCTACCCTCAGCGACAGCATTCTTTAATCTGACATCAATTGGGTCGAGGTTTAAGTCCGTACACATCTCATCTATTAAACTTTCAACTGCAAACGCCGCCATCGGTGATCCTGGGGCACGGTAGGCAGCCGCCCTCGGCCGATTGGCTAAGACATCAAAACCAATATGATGTACAGCGTCCATGTTATAAGATGCAAATGCACATTGAAGTGCCTCACTGACTGGCGAACCGCCGAAAGCACCGCCTTGCATTCTGAACTCAACACAACCTGCAGTTAAATATCCATCTTTTGTCATACCTATTTTCACGTCCATTGATGCTGACGCAGTCGGTCCCGTAGCACGCAAAACCTCGGAACGGCTCATAACTATTTTTACAGGACGTCCACCAGATTTCTTGCTCAATGCTAAAGCTAATGGCTCAATAAAGATGGTTGTTTTCCCGCCAAATCCACCACCTATTTCAGACGGAGTTACGCACAATTTACTAGCCTCTAGGCCCAATACTTCTGAGCACATCTGGCGAATATACCAGTGACCCTGAGTACAAACCCACATCTCCCCCTGCCCGTTGTGGTCTAACTGAGCCATACAAGCATGTGGTTCAATATAACCCTGGTGGGCTGCTTCTGTTTTAAAAAGACCGGACTTTACGATATCTGCCTTATCAAACCCGTTAGCTATATCACCGCGGCCAAACTCAATGTAGCTTGCCACATTCGGAGAGCTTCCTTCTGGTACGGAAAAATCCCCAGCATTTTCGCGAACTATTGGAGCATCGGGCTTCATAGCATCATCCACATCTATTACATGCGGTAAAACTTCATATTCTACCTCTATCTCTTTTAGGGCTTCCTTTGCTGTAAATACTGATGTCGCAGCGACTGCTGCTATTGCGTGCCCATCATAATAAGCAATCTCTCCTGCGATTGTATTTTCTAAAAGTTTTAGAGGTTCTCCCTCCCTGTCTTTTGGAAAGTCATCTCGTGTAATAATAGCTTTTACGCCATCAAGTTTTGCAGCTTTTTCAAAATTAATGCTCTTTATTCGGGCATGGGCATATGGTGATCGAAGTACTGCTCCGTGAAGCATACCGACTGCTGAAATGTCTGCGCCATATTTTGCTCTACCGGTGACCTTTTCAAACCCGTCGGGACGATTAGGTCGGGTTCCAATAAATTTAAAACTTTTCGTTATGTCGTCTTTAGCCATTAAGCTGTCTCCCGAATGTCTTTCGCCGTTTCCATAACAGCCTTAATTATTTTATCGTATCCAGTACAACGGCATAAATTACCGGCCAGCCAATATCTAACTTCGGTTTCCGTTGGATTGTTATTTTTCTCAAGTAGAGCTTTTGCAGCTACTAATATGCCCGGCGTGCAAAAGCCACATTGTAGTGCGGCCATCTCAATAAATTTTTTCTGAAGCGGGTGAAGTTCTTCTCGTCCAGCCATACCCTCTATAGTCTCTATCGATTTACCCTCAGCTTCAACACCAAGAACCAAACAAGAGCTGACAAGATCACCATCAAAAATACAGGAACAGGCACCACAATCACCGGTTCCACATCCTTCTTTTGAACCGGTTAATCCAACATGATCCCGCAAGCAGTCCAATAAAGTTTCTCGGGGATCAGCGAGAAATTCCACCTGATCACCATTTATATTCGTTTTCACGTGAATTTTATTCATATCATTTATTTCCTAGCGCTCTGTCGTAAGCTTTTTTCGCAGCGCGTTTTGCGATAACGCCGATTACCTCTTTCCGAAACTCTTCCGAGCCCCTTTTATCCGATATTGGCTTTGCAAGTTCACTGCATTTATCGGAAAATATGGATAATATATTTTCGTCTAATTTTTCACCAAGTAGGCACTCTGCAGCAGGAGTAGCTACTTCAACTTTCGGACCTACTGCGCCCAAAACAACTTTTGCAGAACTAATCACACCATTTTTTAACGACAGATTAACTGCGCAACCCACTACAGCTATATCCATCTCAGTTCTTGGTATAAATCTAAGGTACGCATCTCCTTCATGCTTGTTTCTCTTAGGAAGATTAACAGCCGTTATTATTTCTCCAGTTCCAAGATTTGTTAAGCCCGGGCCAACCGGTATATCCTCAACTCGAATTTCCGCTGTGCCAGAAGAACTTACGACTGAGACAGTTGCTCCAGCAGCTATCATACCCGGAACGCTATCGGCCGCAGGAGAACCATTGCACAAGTTACCTACCAACGTAGCTCTGCTTTGGATCTGGGCAGAACCTACAAGCTCCATTCCTTCCACTAAACCAGGCCATTCCCTTGATAACTTTTTATGATTAGTAAGTTGTACGCCAGAAACTGCTGCGCCTATTGTCCATCCTCCGTCTTCACGCAATGCAATTTCTTTTACACCAGGTATTTTTTTGATATCAATTAAATGGTCTGGAGAATTATTACCAATTTTCAGCTGCACAAGGACATCTGTGCCGCCTGCTAGGTATTTAACTAGTCCATCAGCTGAATTCGAAATAGTTACGGCCTCACTGAAGCTAGATGGCGTGTGATACTGCATAATTTTTACCTATTCATTTATTATAAAACAAATCTTTCGTATGAATTTTACACTAGTTTACAAAATCTTCTATTTTTAAAAAGTTGAAAAGATTACTGCACTTAAGTCATCATTTTTAAGCAAAAACTAAATAAAATCAATTTATATATGGACAATAAATAATTAAAATTATTTGATTATCAGTAGCGTAATATAGAGTATTAATTCTTGCCTGGTCCTGCAGTAAAAGCGGCATTATATATGATAGGTGCAATTGCTTCATTTTCTGCGATGGCTATCGCCGGCAGAGAATTAGGTAAAACCATACCAACCTTCGAAATTATGATGTACCGAAGTATTATTGGATTGTTAATAATAGTTGTAATAGGACTATACTATAAAAGCTTGCATGGCATAAAATTCACAAATATTTCATTTCATTTGGGAAGAAATATAGCCCATTTTACGGGACAGAATTTGTGGTTTTTCGCTATTACTGTGGCTCCCTTAGCTCAAGTTATTGCATTAGAATTTACATTTCCTCTNTGGGTAATACTTCTATCTCCCATATTTCTTGGGGAAACTCTTACAAAACTTCGTTTAATTACGGGAATAGTTGGTTTTTCCGGGGTTCTTATAATTACTGCACCTTGGTCAAAAGATTTAAGTTTTGGAATCGTTGCTGCAGGGCTCTCTGCAATTGGGTTTGCTGGTTCAGTGCTATTTACAAAGCACTTAACCAAATCGGAGTCTACAATTCATATTCTTTTATTTATGACTGTAATTCAAACAGTTTTTGGCTTTGTTTGTAGCGTTTATGACNGGAAAATCACTTTATTTTCAATATCGGAAATTCCTTTAGTTGTCATAATTGGTATTTCAGGATTACTTGCTCATTACTGTTTAACTACTGCTTTAACATTAATACCTGCGGCCGTCGTTTCGCCACTAGAATTTGTCCGGTTACCTATAATCGCATTATTGGGTTTTCTACTCTATAACGAACCGATAGAGCTAACTTTAATAATTGGAGCTTTATTAATTTTTATTTCAAATTATACGAATATTATTTCGGAAGCCAGAAGTTCAGAGCTTGATAGGTAGTTATCGCTTAAATTAAATCAACATTATTTTTTTTATTTAAAGCAATTCATCTTAATTCTGGCTTGATAAACTCGTAGTATAATTTAATTGGGTTTTTGTATGCTTAAAATAATGGAGCAAATAATTGGGGAATTCGGACATCGCGGCTTGGATAGGAACTACAAACACTACGTCAGGCAAAATTGATTTAATAACTGCGGAGCTTATAAATTCAACTATCGGAAAGGAATCTGATGGGCAGCTGAAAGAACATGGTGCACTACCGGCTTTATGGCATTGGTTTGCATTTCCCTCTCCCACACACTTAAGTCAACTGGGAGAAGATGGCCACCCAAAGCACGTNGGATATATTCCACCAAAAAATTTGACGCGCCGAATGTGGGCAAGTGGCTCATTAAATTTTCACTCTGATTTAAAAATTGGAGAAGAGATAATAAAAGAAACAACACTCGTTGATATTAAAGAAAAGAAATCTCAATCAGGCGAAATGGTGTTTATTTCTTATGAACACAAGTTGAAAACTTTCAATAATTTAGCAATAACAGAAACACAAAATATTGTTTATTTGGAAGCTTCTGATTCATTCAATCCCCCCAAAAAAAGAGAACTTCCCCAACCTGATTACCCAAAAGAAAATATTTCCATATCAAACCCACTTCTCTTCAGATTTTCAGCATTAACATATAATGCTCATAGAATTCACTATGATTTAAAATATGCTCAAGAAGTTGAAAAATATCCTCATTTAATTGTGCATGGGCCTCTACAGGCACTATTTCTAATGCAATACGCAACTAGTTTAAAGAATTCTGCCCCAAGTAAGTTTTCATTTCGAGGGGTACACCCAGCATTTGCGAATAATTCAATGGAACTAGTTGCGAAGGCAAATAAAAGTGGTCTTAGTTTGTA
>FUFK010076977.1_pt1 | contig 28126 bp, 25 predicted proteins | sample 1021851 | NCBI WGS metagenome assembly FUFK01 (sample SAMEA51879418, study PRJEB19060) | metagenome
TTCAAATCTAGCCTGACAGTAACCGAAATGCTGGAGGCGTTCAGTCATTCGCACTGATCCCGGAATCATCCCGGCCATCGGGTAGGATCGACCTTCCCGGGTCTGCAAACTTTCCGCAAGCAGCATCAGCCCTCCACATTCCGCATAACAGGGCATTCCAGAAACAATCGCTTTTTTCAGGGATTGACGCATGGAATGATTTTCGGACATCGTTTCCGCATAAATTTCAGGAAATCCACCGCCGATCAGCAGACCGTCCAGATTTTGCGGAAGTTCTGAGTCCTTCAGAGGTGAAAATTGAACCATTTCTGCCCCGGATGTTTTCAACCACTCCAGATTGGCCCGATAGTAAAAATGAAAGGCTTCATCCCTGGCAACACCAATTTTTTTNACAGAATCCATCTTTCTATCAGCGCTTGTATTGGAAGCTTCACTCCAATCTGGAATTTCCATNAANTCCAGTATNCCGTCCAGGTCAAGATGGTTCTCNGCTTTTTCAGAAAGGATTTCTATATTCGNAAACTCCTGTTCCTGACTCGCCTGAAGTCCCANATGNCGTTCAGGCCATTGAAGTTCTGGCATCTTCGGAAGCATCCCGTAAACGGGGATGTCCATCCCGGCGCAGGCTTTCTTGAGGTAGGTTTCATGACCTTCGCTGCCGAGCCGGTTGAGAATCACTCCGGCGATGGCTCCGGGACCTGCTTCCTCGACAAATCCCCGGATCGAAGCAAAAATGGACCTTCCCGCATGGGATGCATCGACCACCAGCAAGACGGGCCATTGGAGCCAGCGTGCGATTTCCATGGTGCTNCCCTGGTCATCATCAGGATTTGCCCCGTCAAAAAGCCCCATCACCCCCTCTACGATGCCGACCTTGTTCTGCGTGAATCGTTCAGCCGCTTTTCGGATTTCCGATTCTCCCATGATCCATGAATCCAGGTTCACCGAATCCTCTCCGGAAAAGGTTTTGTGATATCCAGGATCGATGAAATCCGGACCCACCTTGAACGGCTGGATGGGAACATTTTTCGATTTCAACGCCGCCAAAAGCATCGAAGTCAATGCCGTTTTGCCGCTGCTGCTTTGCGTGCCGGCGATGATCAGTCCTCTGGATTTCATCCGATTTCAATCAGTTGGATTTTCGAAGAATCCGCCAGATCCGGAATCCAACGCCGCATGCCTCGTTTTGGTACCGGATGAAGCCAGGCTGAGGAATGAAACCTCTGCACCATTTTCTTGAGTAAACCCTGGAAACGCCTTTTTTCTGATTCCAACGATCCAGCAGAATCAGGAGTGAAGAGACCATCACTGCATATCAGAAGCCGGTCTTCGGGTAGCACTCCTGCCTTCCTGACAGCCTGATCCATCTTTTCCAAAGCAAGATGCAATCGGCTTTTTCCGGAAGCAGAGCGAAGTTCATCCATGGTTTTCAGGGCCGCACCTGCGGTTCCGCGCTTGAGCTTCCATTCAAGCCGATCGTCCTTGAGCAGCAGGACCTGAAACCTTCGNGAAGCCTGACGAAGTCCCAGATTTTGGAGTGCCATCAATGCTGTTCCAAGAAATTTCAATGCTCCTGCCGAACGGCTGGCATCCAGAAAAAGCCAAAGCAGGGGCCGACGTTCCGGGTTTTGATAACGAAGGCTCAGAGGACTTCCTGGAACCCAGCCCTTTTTCCTTGAAGCCGCAAGGGTCGCTGTCCAATCGATAGAACTTGAACTGGAAGATCTTGGACTCACCCTCCTGCTTCCCAGAAACCAGTTGATTCCTTTCTTGAAAACANCAGANTGATTCCACCANTCATGCAAATCCGGATGAAAGGCACGATGAGACATTTCCAGATGAATGGAGTCCCTTCGTGCATCCCTTGGAACCGATGCAGTGACGGGAGAAGGAGATTGGTTTTGACGATTTTCGGTTTTCGGTGCAGAAGGNCTTTCGGTATTCNTCGGNGGAACGGGNGCATCATCCTGAGGATGTCGATGGGCGAGGCAGAGTTTCCAGGCTTCTTCAAGATCACCCTCATTGACTGAATCATCNCCGCGCCAGGCTGCAGCACAACGNGCAGTGCGGAGCACTCCCAATTCGGCCCGTATCCCCTCAAGTCCCATTGAAGCGGCACGTTCCGAGACAGAGACTCTTTGTTCTTCAAGAATGCGGATTGATTTCAACCGGGTTCGTGCCTCCTGGATTCTTTCCCTGAGATGCTCCACTTCAATCCGATGGAGGGTGCGGAAATCCTGAGGATAGTCCTCAAACTCCATCCGGGCACGTACAATTTCACGCCGTTCTTCTGCTGTGTATTCATCCCGGATGAGAACCCCATGGGTGAACCGGTCCAGTAATTGAGGCCTGAGATCGCCTTCTTCCGGATTCATCGTACCGACCAGGATGAACCGNGCCTCCACTTCNCGNGAGAGTCCTTCCCGTTCAAGACGGTATCGTCCACTGGCTGCGGCATCGAGGGTTTGATCCACCAGATGATCCGGAAGCAGGTTGACTTCATCCACATAGAGCACGCCGCCATGGGCCTGTTCCAAGAGTCCGCTATGCTCCTTCCATTGCCCCTGCTCGACCAGACTGGCNGCATCCACGGAACCCAGCAAACGTTCTTCNGAGGCGCCNAGAGGAACTTCCACAAAAGGTGCTTCNGAACCATCATCCTGGCTCAGGATTTCCTGAAATGCCCTGACCAGGGTGCTTTTCGCACAACCACGGTGTCCCATCAGCACCGTCCCGCCCAGGGTCCGGTCGATGGCATGATANATCAGGGAATGCCTCGCCAGATCCATTCCGATGATCGCAGTGAAAGGAAAAAGAGATGAATTCATTTTTCGAAGGTTNGCTGATTCATTGATATTCCAATTGAACGAATCCGTTTTCCCAACTTTGATGGCTGCTCAAGCTCAGTCTTTCCATCGGCAGAGGTTCATTGAATAGCCTTCTTCCGGAACCAAGAAAAGTTGGAATTAAGGTTATGATGTAGCGATCAATAAGACTTTTCTTTCGAAAAAGTGTATTCAATTCACCCCCGCCCAAAAGCCAGATATTCTTGGAACAAGAACCTCTCCATTGTTCCAGATGTTTCACGACATTCCCCTCGACAAACTCCACATCATGGGGGTTTTCTTGAGGAATTCGATGTGTGAAGACTTTGGTATGTTTTTCTGGATAGGGCCATTCGCCAAAATCTAAAATCTGATCATAGGATTTTCGACCCATTACGATCAGGTCCACGTTCTTCAAAAATGTTTTGTAACCAAAGTCCTCATCTTCTCCAACGCCATCTTGGAACCGTTTCTCGTCCAGCCAATCCACACTTCCATTTGGTGGGGCGATGAAGCCATCAAGACTGACGGCAATGTAAAGAATGACTTCACTCACTCCAACTCNCCCTGAATGTGAAGGATCGATGCTTCGAGCGCATCCAGGGTTTCAGGAACGGCATTTTCCCAAAGCTGACGTTCATGGGCTTCCAACAAACGCTGAGCCGCATCTCTGAGAGCAAGGGGATTGTGTTCCTTGAAAAAATCCTGTTGTTCCTCATCCAAAAGCAGTTTTTGAGCAACCTCTTCATATTGGTAATCTGCAACAATGTCACAGGTGGCATCGTAACCGAAGAGATAGTCGACTGTGGCAGCCATTTCAAAAGCACCCTTGTAACCGTGTTCCCGCATCCCATGGATCCATTTGGGGTTGAGCACACGGCTGCGGAAGACCCGGTTGAATTCCTCCTTGAGCGTCCTCACCCGGACTTTTTCCGGATTGGAAGAATCTCCATGGTATGTTGCCGGGGTTTGCTGCCGTAATTCGGTCACCGCTGCATGGAGGCCTCCCTGAAACTGGAAGTAGTCGTCAGAATCCAGAAGATCATGCTCCCGGTTGTCCTGATTCTGGTGAACAATTTCCACGGTGCTCAAACGCTGTTTAAGCAGCTCCAGTTCTTCTGTGCTGCTTCCGTCACTTCGGTATCCATGTCCGCCCCATTTCAGAAAGACTTCAGTCAGGTCCTTACGGTCTTCCCAGTTTCCGGAATCGATCAGAGGAAGCAACCCGGTTCCATAACAGCCCGGACCAGAACTGAAGACCCTCAGTTCGGCCAGTTGTTCGGCTGTCTCCGGCGCTAAACCCTCCTGGGAAAGACGTTGCCGGTCCTCAAGGGCGGCAGCACGGACCGGATTCTGATCAAGCGGTTCCTCAAGGGCGGCAAGGCGTTTGGGAATGGTCGAAAGCAAACGCATCGCATCTCCAAAAGCATCACGGAACATTCCGGAAACACGAACCACCACATCCACTCTGGGCCGTCCAAGCACGGAGAGGGGAAGGATCTCAAAATCAACAACACGTCCGGAAACAGGCTCCCAAACCGGCTCACAGCCCCATAACCAAAGGGCCTGGGCGATGTCATCACCACCGGTTCGCATGTTGGAAGTTCCCCAAATCACCAGGGCCAGGGTTTTGGGCCAGTTTCCATGATCTGCACGATACCGTTCAAGCAGTTCATCGGCCATCTTTTGCCCGCATTTCCAGGCGGTTTGGGTGGGAATCACCCGGGGATCAACGGAGTAGAAATTCCTTCCAGTCGGAAGCACATCCACTCTTCCACGGGTCGGGGCTCCGGATGGACCGGGAGCCAGAAAACGTCCTTCCAGTCCCTTGAGCAGGCTTTCCGGTTCTGCTGCACAACGATCCAATCTCGGAATCAGGGTTCCATGGAGCCAACTCCGTAACACTTGCAAAGCCTCGTTGTCCGGCAGTGTTGCTTCAGTGGAACAATCCATCCCGCATTCCTTTGCAATCCAGAGCCGGGCCAGTTCTTCGACCCGGTCCCTTTCCTTCGAGTTCAATTGATCCAGGTCAAAATCCGGGGGTTGACCAAGCAGAGCCTGAAGCAATCCTGACCTTTCCAGTGAGGGCATNCGGAGCAGACTCAACAGGAAATCGATGCGGCGCTCGTTCCGGGGAACTTCGCCAAAAATATGAAGACCTGAACGGATCTGACTTTCTTTGAGTTCACAGAGATGATTGCTCAGGGCATTGAGCCAGTCCTCTTCCTCAGGAATTTCCTCCTTCCAGGATACCTCCTGGAGCAGGTGCTCGATTTCGTGTTCCAGTTCGTGGGCCCTTTCCGGATAAAGGGTCTCGCTGTGGGCATGTTCTTCAAGAAGGCGTTCCATCCGGTCCAGCTCATCATACAGCCCGGCCCGGGTCAGGGGTGGAGTCAGGTGATCGACAATGACTGCAGAGGTTCGGCGTTTGGCCTGGGTGCCCTCTCCGGGATCATTGACGATGAAGGGGTAGAGATGCGGGACNGGACCCAAAACCGACTGGGGNAAATCCTCCCTCCCCANGGCAACGCTTCTTCCCGGAAGCCATTCCAGGTTTCCGTGTTTGCCGAAATGAATGACCGCATGTGCNTTGAANNNNTCCCTGATCCANGCATAAAACGCGAAATATGCCGGTGGAGGAGACAGTTCCGGATCATGGTAAATCGCCTGGGTCTGAATGCCGAATCCTCGTTGGGGTTGGATGCCGATGAAAATGTTTCCCAGTCGGATTCCAGAAACCGGAACTTCCTGCTGGGCAGAAAAAGAATATTGATCTGGCCATTGCTTTTGAAGTTGCTCTCGGGATGTTTCCGGAAGGGTTGAAAGGATCTCTTCCAGTGCTTCAGAGGACCATGACTGATTNGCGTTTTTTCCGTAGCTCTGCTCCTCGTCGTTGGTCACACCGGATTGAAGCAATCGGATCAGTTCATCTCCGTTTTCCGGAATTTCNTCGATCNGGTATCCCTCATCTTTCATTTTCCTGAGAAACCTGATGACACTGGCNGGGGTATCCAGCCCGACACCGTTTCCGATTCGGCTGTCACGATTAGGGTAGTTGGCAAGGATGATGGCCACCCGTTTTTCAGCATTAGACGCTTTTCTCAAGCNGACCCAGTTGGATGCAAGCTGAGCAACATGGCGGATCTGTACCGGGTCCGAAACCATCGACTTCGCCTGGTATTCGAGTTCCCTGNGGTTCTGACTGACCTCCTTGAATCCGACCACCGTCGAAAGGACTCTGCCGTCGGTTTCCGGAAGAGCCACCGACATGGCCACATTCGAGGGATTCAGTCCCCTCGGATTCTCCATCCAGGCCTCTCGATTTTCATTCGATGCAATCACCTGAAGCACAGGACAGTTTAGGCTTTCCAGAAAAGAAACCCTNTCATCCATGCGTCCAATGGAAAAGCTCTGGAGGGTGAGAATGACATCCGGAGCTTCGTTTTCTGCACGATCAAGCAAAGCCTGCTGGGCTCCGGGTTCGCGCAGGGAGTAGGCATAAAATCCTGCAACCGCAAGCCCCTGACGGTTCAGTTCATTGGCAAGGTCCTGGACCACTTCAAGATCCCCGCTTTGCTGCCAGGCACGGTAAAAGGTAATCCAAACCCTTCCATTGGGTTTTTCAGGAGCGTTTTGCTCCAACGGCAGATACCAGCCATAGTTGGGATTGATCTCGGCTTCAGGAAAAGGACCGTTACTCTTGTTAAGCAGTTTCTCCAGTGATTGAGCTGCAAATTCGTAGTTACGGGGTCCTCCTTCACGGAAATAATCAAAAAAGGTCTTGGTTAAAGAAACATCGAATTCGGAGTAGTTTTCCAGTTCCGGATCCCATTCATCGGTCCCGGGAAGCACCAGACTTCTCAACTGGGCTCCATGGGATTTGATGTGGAGCAATTCGTCCAGCAGTTTNGGNAAATAAGCCTTGCCTCCATGAAGCCGAAAAATAGCCAATTTTGCATGAAACAATACATGATCGGCATAATGCTCAGCGGCTTCCGGATGCTGGAGTAAAGAAGCATTCATCAGACGCAGTCTGGATCCGAAACGGGGTCCCCAAATCCTTGCGAGCGCCGCGAGTTCCGTATCCGCCGAACTGACAAAGACCAACTCTGCGGGGCTCTGCTTGATANTCTGCAGTCTCCTCTCAAGGTCCAGTCCCCCGGCTTCAGTAGCAACCCGATGCATCAGTGAATCCCTTTAATTCCGAATGAAAGCACTGTTATCGCCATTTCCAGTCCGGCAGTGGCTTGCCCGGAACCCAAAGCACCTCCTCCTCATTCAGCGTCACGGCAACCCAACGTCCGCAGACAAAGAGGAAATCGGAAAGACGGTTGATGAAGGTGCGGATCGAAGCGCTTACCGTTTCTCCACGATGAAGCCTGAGGATTGCACGCTCCGCTCGCCGGCAGACAGTGCGGGACTGATGCAAAAAGGCATTGAGCGGAGTTCCTCCGGGAAGAATGAAACTTTTTAAAGGCTCCAGATCCTCGTTCATCAAATCGATCACTTCTTCCATCCACTGCGTGTCGGCTTCCTTGACTTTCACCTGACCCTCGTATTCATCTCCGGGGAGGGTTGCCAACTCCGAGCCGATGTCGAAAAGTCGCTGCTGCACTGCCTCTAAAATCAGATCCAGTTTGTCCCGGTGGAGGGAGTCCTCTTTCTGCGCAAGAAAACTTCGGCTGAGTCCGATCACACTGTTGAGCTCATCAACGGTTCCATAGGCTTCGATACGGAGGTGTTCCTTCGCAATCCGCCTTCCTCCTACCAGCCCTGTTTCTCCTTCATCCCCGGTACGGGTATAGACTTTATTGATTTTAACCATGGTTTAATCTGTGTTTCTCAATTCGTTGAAATTAAATCTAATGATTTCAGTCATTTCATAACTTCGGCCAGTTTGTTCCTGGATGCATCTTCCGAATTTTGGAGATGCACTTTCAGGGATTCCCGGTCCTGGAAATCCCGGTTTTGACCGAGTTTGGATTTACCCTCCCAGTGTTCTACTGTTAATTCAAATCCGACAATCGCCTTCAGCAGTCGGGAAATTTTGGGATTGTCCCAGTCTGCTGACCAGGGATTTTCCGCGTCGGATTCGTGTTGCTTCGTGAGTTGATCCAGAAGCCTCATCAATTCAGAAGGTTCATCAATCCGTCTTAGTGTTCCATGGGCATGGACAACCTGATAATTCCAGGTTGGAACCTGATTTTCATCNACGTACCATCTGGGTGAAATATAAGAATCGACTCCTGAAAAAACAGCCAACGCAGGTTTGTCATTTTCGATCCATGCTGCCTGTGGATTGGCCAGGGCAAGATGCCCCAGGATCCGGTCTTGTTTTGAATCGGTTTTGAGATGCAAAGGCAGATGGCTTACTTCGGGAACTTGGTCCCCATTGACCATCAGCATCCCGAAAGAATGGTCACGAACCAGTTGGTGAATCGCATCCAGTTCCTTTTCCTGAAAATGTGCTGGCACGTACATCAGCCTGTCTCCGGTAAAGTTCGTTTTCCCAGTGGATCCCGCTGTAACACCTTCCCTTCCAAGGCTCCCAGCCAATCTAGGCTTTGACGCATTCTCACCACCTCACCTACCACGACCACCGCCGGCGGTTCGATCCCGGCATCGAGTGCATCGATCGAAGCGTTTCCAAGGGTGGTTTCCAGGATCTGCTGCTCAGANGTGCATGCTTTGGAAATGAGNGCNAAAGGTTCTTCCGGACTGCGTCCGTATTCCATCAATTTGGATGCAATGGAATGCAGATGCTTGACTGCCATGTACATGACAATTACCGGAGAACCCTTGGCGATTCCCTCCCAATCATGGCGTTCCGGGACGAGGCCGTTTGCCCCATGACCGGTGATGAAGGTAACCGCGGAGTTGGTATCCCGGTGAGTCACCGGAATCCCTGCATAAGCCGGAGCCGCCGTCCCCGATGTCACTCCAGGAATAACCCGAAAGGGAATGCCCGCTTCCACCAAATTCAGTGCTTCCTCGCCCCCTCTGCCGAAGACAAAGGGATCGCCGCCTTTGAGCCGCAACACCCGTTTCTGGTTTCGTGCCCGTTGAATGATGCGGTAGGAAATGTCCGCTTGTTTGGGAGATGGCTTCCCTCCGCGTTTGCCTGCGTATTCCAGTTCGCAGGAGGATCGGGTGAGCCCCAGGATTTTTTCATCGACCAATGCATCGTAGATCACCACATCAGCCTGCTTTAGCCCATTCAGAGCATGAAGGGTCAACAAACCCGGATCTCCAGGTCCTGCACCAGTGAGCCAGACCCAGCCAGGTTCGAATACAGGAAACTCAAATCCTTCAACCAACATATCCTCCAAGCTTTCTGAAGATGGATTCTTTGATCCCTGAATCAACTTCATGATGATAGTCGGATTGTGTTTGGTTGCGGATTGTCCCAAAAATCTGTAACGATCAAGTTCATCAAACATTGCCTGATTTTGATCCCATGACCCAAAAGCAACCGAAGGAATTGAGACGCGGCTGGACCACTGGAGCCTGCGCCACTGCGGCTTCGAAAGCCGCCTTCTCNGCGTTGCTGGAGGGCCGATTTCCCGACCCGGTGCAAATCACCCTTCCCAAGGGTCAGACGCCCTCTTTCAACCTTGCGCGTGAGGAACTTGGTCAGGACTTCGCGATTGCATCCGTGATCAAAGATGCAGGAGATGACCCGGATGTGACGCATCAGGCGATGATTGAATCGCGGGTTGAATTCGGAACTCCAGGAAGTGGTGTTTGCTTCAGAGCCGGAGAAGGCGTCGGTACGGTCACCAAACCCGGCCTTGCCCTTCCTGTTGGAGAACCGGCAATCAATCCGGTTCCCCGAGAAATGATCCGTCAACANTTGGAACAGNTTGCTGAATCCCACAAAACTGCTGCAGATGTTTGGGTCACGATATCGGTTCCCGGAGGAAAAGAACTTGCCCTGAAAACCTGGAATCCGAGGCTGGGCATTCGGGATGGGATCTCGATCCTTGGAACGACAGGGATTGTGGTTCCCTTNTCCTGTTCCGCATGGATTCACTCGATCCACCGGGGGATTGATGTGGCGCGGGCAAACGGTTTTGAACATGCCGCCGCTTGCACCGGTTCGACCAGNGAGGCATTTGTTCAGAAGCATCACAACCTTCCTGAAGAAGCGATGCTGGANATGGGCGATTTTGCGGGAGGTCTGCTCAAATACCTGAGAAAACACCCCATACCACGCCTGACACTTGGAGGAGGATTCGGGAAGTTCAGCAAACTCGCCAGAGGACATCTCGATCTTCACTCCGGACGAAGTCAGGTCGATTTCGAGTGGATTGCCTGCCAATTGGAATCTTTGGGTGCTTCCGGAAACATCCTGGAAACAAGCCGGCAAGCCAACACCGCCGCGGAAGTGCTTGAACTGGCAAGCAATGCCGGAATCCAGCTTGGAGACCGGATCGCTCAGCTTGCCCGTGATCAGGCCCAGAAAAAACTTCATGATGCTCCGGTTTCCGTGGAAGTGATGATCATCAACCGCGAGGGTTTTCTTGTAGGACATGCACCATTTCCGGAAAAGTCATGAAGCCCAGATCGACCGTGCTGATCCTTGGCGGAACCAGTGAAGCTTATGAACTTGCTGAAAAACTGGTTCTGGAGGTTGGTGGACAAGGATTTCGGATTCTGACTTCGCTCCGGGGCTCGACCCAAAAACCCAGGCTTCCGAAGGGTGATCACCGCATCGGGGGATTCGGCGGAGTTGATGGTTTGGAAAATTTTCTTCGGGAAGAAGAGGTTTCCCATGTGATTGACGCCACCCATCCTTTTGCCGAACAGATTTCTCGCAACGCGGTTCATGCCTGCAGAAGTTCTCAGCTTCCTTTGATCCGATTGGAACGGCCTTCCTGGGAGCCTGAATCCGAAGACAACTGGATTCTGAAACCCGATCTGAAGTCTGCTGCCGAGTGGTTGATGAATCACCCCCAAAGGGTTTTGCTGACCACAGGACACAGAGATCTTGATGTCTTCCGTGNTGCTCATGCTTCCTTCTTTCTCATCCGCACAATTGAGCCTGTAAGCNTNCNAGAAGGATTTCCTGATGCAGAAAACCTGATTGCCAGGGGACCTTTTTCCAAGGATGAGGAAATTGCATTAATGCGCTCCTGGAAAATTTCCCTCCTCCTTTGCAAAAACAGCGGAGGGGAGGCTTCTTTCGCAAAACTGCTTGCTGCCAGGGAATTATCGATTCCGGTACTGATGGTGAAGCGTCCTGAATTACCGGAAGTATCCCAAACTGAGAGCATCGATGAAGTAGTCAAATGGTTAGCCAACTGAAACCTTTTTCGTTTTGGGACGCAGCACATGAACATGATCCGGATGGTAGAGGGCACTGTCCCGGAAGGTTTGTTCGCCAAATACCCTTCCAACTAGAATCAATGCGGTCCTGCTGATCTTCGATTTCTTCATCTTCTCACGTATGTTGGACAAGGTTCCGTGGATGAATTNCTNATCGGGCCATCCCACACGGTAGGCTACGATCACCGGGCAATCCTCGCCGTAGAGCGGGGTNAANGTATCTTCAATGTGCTTGAGATTCCTGATGGAAAGATGGATGGCTAAGGTTGCTCCACTTTTTCCCAGGGTTTCCAGATCCTCTCCCTCAGGCATCGCCGAAGCGTGCATGGTGGTACGGGTAGCGATTAGGGTTTGGCTGATCTCAGGTAAAGTCAGTTCCTGTTTCAAGGCTGCTGCCGCTGCTGCATAGGCAGGCACTCCCGGAGTGACATCATAATCGATTCCCAACTGGTCAAGCCGACGCATTTGTTCGGCAATTGCACCATAAAGAGACGGATCTCCGGAATGAACCCGGGAAACATCCAAACCCGCCGCATCCGCTTTTTTGATCTCATTGATGATTTCATCCAGGGTCATCGATGCCGTGTCGAGAATCCGTGCATCACGAGGTGCCTCTTCAAGCAATTCCTTGGGAACTAAAGAACCGGCGTAGAGACAGACCGGAGCATTGGCAATCAGGTTCCGCCCGCGAACGGTGATCAGATCGGGAGCGCCGGGTCCGGCACCAATGAAGTGCACCGTCATGCCGCCTCCTGTTCCCGTCGTTTCCGCTCATAACCACGGGGAGTATAAACCCTCGGATGGTTGTTTTTGTCGTAATAAACCCGGGTTTTGGAAGAACCCACCAGCACCAGAGTCAGCATGTCTATGGTTTCGGTGGTCAACTCCTCAAGTTTGAGAACCGATACCTGCTCTCCTGGCCTTCCCAGGTTCCGGGCACGGATGACCGGCGTATCTGGAGACCGGAATGGCAGCAGTATGTTCTTTGCCATTTCCAGCAATTCTCTTCGTTTGCTCGACACTGGATTGTAGAGGGCGACAACAAAATCTCCTTTTGCTGCGGCATCAAGACGCTGGAGAATGACCTCCCGNTCTGTGAGTAAATCCGAAAGAGAGACCGCACAGAAGTCATGTCCCAATGGTGCTCCAACACGAGCCGAAGCCGCCTGAAATGCGGAAATACCCGGGGANACCCGAACCTGGATGCGGTTCCAGGAAGCTTTGTTTTCCTGTTCCAACANTTCGTGCACCAGGGCAGCCATGGCATAAATCCCCGGATCCCCGGATGATATCAAGGCTACGTTCTTACCCTCAGCAGCCAAATCCAAAGCATGACGAACCCTCTCGCTTTCCTCACCCATGGGAAAGGAATGGATTTTTTGGGATTGACGAAGATCTTGAATGAGTTCCAGGTAAAGTTCATAACCAACCCAATCTTGGGCCTCTTGAAGCCACTCGCANGCTTCGGAAAGTCTCCATTCCGCACTCCCTGGACCGGTTCCNACNANTGAAAGGATTCCACGGGGTTTTCCCAGTTTCGAAAGTAATGGAGTTTCCGTGGATTCTGCCAGGGCACAGGTTGCCCGTTTGGATTTGATTTTGGGAACCAACAGTCTCCCCGACTTTCCTGCGGCTCTGAGAGCAGAGGCTTCTGCAACTCCATGACAACCTACTTCCTGAAATACCGTAGTGGAGGGGTTTTTCAAACGGGGTGTCTCCTCTTCCAATTCTTCCGGGGAAAAGAACCTTAGGGGCACATCATAATGCTTCGCCAGTGCATGAACGGCAGGTTCATCCGCCTTCAAATTGAGAGAAAATATTCCAGCCAGGCTTTGCGCTGCCCAACTCGGAGAATCTTTTCCGNNGCTGGACGAGTCCTCCAAAACCCGTTCTGCAAGTTCGATCAATTCGTCTGGAGAACATCCCCTTTCACAACCAACACCAAGAACCAGGGTTTTGGGATGATAAACCAATTCTTTGGANGATCCNGAAAGTTTTTTGGGAGTCACGCGGATGGTTAAGGCTCCTTCCGNAGATACAGGCATGCGGCTTTGTTTCAGCCATGGATGCCCACCCTCCACTCGGACGGTTGCTCCATTCAGTAATTCGGCCATGAAAGCAGGAGCATCTTCAGGGTTTGCAAGGGTAAGATCTTCAGGTGGTTGATCCAAAGCGATCCCGAACCTGAGGTCTCCTGCGGTGGTGACTGCTGCCACCACTCCAAGTCCTGAAGCAATTTTCCTTGCCAGATCGTTCGCTCCATGGTGCCCTCCCAGCAGAGGAATCACGCAACTTCCATCTTCTGCAACTGCCAAAACCGGAGGTTCCGTGTGTTTATCCGAAAGCACATCGGCCAAACTGCGGATNAGGATGCCCGAGGAACAGATGCCAACCAAGGGATGTCCTTTTTGAAACAGNTCCTGGAGGTGCTCTTTGGTTTTTTCAAAAGTCTCAGGGATTGTATTCACCCTGCTTTGAAGTCCATGCACTTCACCATCACAGAGGGATGCGACTTTTTCTGCCAGTTCCAGGGCAGGCTGGTGGAGGCAAATGATTACAGGTTCAGGCATGGCGTCGGACCAGGATCATCGAAAAATAGGGAACCCTTTCNGGATCCACCTGATGGAGTTTCAGAATTCTCTGGTTGGGAAGAGTGGCATGCTCTACCAGACATGCTTCTTCGGCAAGGTTCAGTTCTTCAAGAAGAGAGCAGATTTTCTGAAAATGGCGACCAATCTTCATCAAGGCGAAGGAACCTGCTGATTCCAGTTTTCTCCGTAAGCTGCTGATCTCCATTGGACCAGGGAGAACCGTGAAAGGTTCATTTTTCGCTGCCAACACCCAACCGGAAGCAGCAGCACAAGCCATCGGAGAGGAAACCGCGGGCAACACCTCCGTTGGAAAGGTTTGACTCAGCCTGCCAAAGAGATAGCTGAAGGANCCATAAAACATCGGATCCCCTTCACAGAGGACGGCGATTGATTTACCCGAGGAAAGCCTTTCAGCAAGGATTGATGCTGCCTGGTCATAGGCTTCTTGAGCCGGGAACGGATCGGTGCTGATCGGAAGTCTCAATGGAAGATGTTCCTGTTGAGCGGCTTCNAGATGCGGTTGGGCAATCTGAAACGCCAATCCTGGTCCTGATTCAGGAGCAGGCCAGGCAAGCACCTCACAGGCATTCATCAGTCGCACTGCCTTGAGAGTCATCAGTTCCGGATCTCCCGGCCCCACTCCGATGCCATACAAAGTTCCCTTCATCGTTTCACTGCCGAATATTGGGTCACCGGCATCATCGGTTTCCAGCCCTGATAGGGCCCCACTTTTTCAGCACGGGAAATGGCAATCCGCGTCAAATCTCCTCCACGACTTGCTTGCCAATCCAGTAAAACCTTTTCACTTTCAAGGGTGACTGCATTCGAAACCAAACGTCCGAAGGGATTCAAAGCCTCCCAGCATTGCTCCAGGGATTCAGGAGAAATTCCTCCTCCCAGAAAAATTGCGTCCGGTTTGGGAAGTTCACNGAGAATTGTTGGGACTTCCCCATGAATCGTTCTCAGCATCGGAGTTCCCAGGGCATCTGCATTGTTTCGTATCATCCGGATCCTTTCCTCCGAACGCTCGACTGCTATCGCGTCACAATTGGGATGGGAACGCATCCACTCGATGGCCACCGAGCCGCAACCTGCTCCAAGATCCCAGAGGAGATGGTCCGGAAAGGGCATCAATTTCGAAAGCACCTGGGAGCGGACCTCCTGTTTCGTCATCTTGCCGTCATGCTCAAAGGCAGAATCCGGAAGCCCGGAACTTCTTGAAAGTAAATCTGGATTTTGGTCGGCGTAACATTCGATGGCGAGAGTGTTGAGGGGCGAGCCTTCGGGATGATTCCAATTGTTTGCTTCTCCGGAGAACATATTCTCCTTTGCTCCTCCCATGTTCTCCAAAACCGTGATGATGCTTGAACCAAAACCTCTTTCAGTGAGCAATCGTGCTGCCCCTGCCGGGCTGGAAGCATCTTCACTGAGACAAATGATTTTTGCTCCTGGATAAAGNTAGGGATGCAGCATGGAGAGCGGACGNCCGTGGATGGTCATCGTTTCCACATCCGGCAAAGACCAGCCCATCCTGGAACANGCGAGGGAGAAGGAATTCAGCGCAGGAAAGATTTCGACTTCACCAACATCAAGGTGCCGCAGCAGTTTGGTGCCGATTCCGTAACACATGGGATCTCCCGAGGCGAGGACGACAATGTTGCTTCCTTTCCATTCGAGGATTTTCGGAACCGCCTCGCGCATGCGCTTGGCCCAGGGAATTTTTTTGGCTTGGGTTCCAGGGATCATTTCCAGATGTCTTTTTCCTCCGAAAAGGATCTCTGCCGATTCAACTCTTTGACGTGCAGCAGGTGAAAGTCCTTCCAACCCGTTTTCTCCAATGCCGACTACCTTCAACCAGGGTTTGGCTTTACCAGCACTCATGCNGTCNCCATTGCAATCGAATTCAATGCTGCGGAAGCAATCGCGCTTCCACCACGTCTTCCAAGAAGGGTGATGAAGGGAATATCCTTTCGGGTGGCTTCCTCAAGCAGGGCCTGTTTTGATTCTGCAGCACCAACAAAACCAACCGGAAACCCCAGGATCAGCGCAGGAGGGTTGGCTCCTTCTTCCAACAATTCCAGCAGTCGGAAAAGAGCGGTCGGAGCGTTTCCGATCACGACCACTGAACCTGCCAAGTCCGGTTTCCAGCAATCCACTGCTGCCATGGAACGGGTGATTCCATTGGTTCGTGCCATTTCGGCTACTGCATCTTCTTCGATCATACACTGCACCGGGTTAGCTGCAGGCAGATGACGCCGGATGATTCCTTTGACCACCATCATCGAATCACAGAAAATCATTGCACCCTCTGCCAATGCGTTCTTTCCCGACTCCATGGCTCTTGGATGGAACCGGATCTCTTCCTGAAGATCGATCATACCGCAAGCATGAATCAGCCTCGTGATCAGCGGATGGAAATCGGACGGTAATCCGGAAAAGTCCGCTTCATCCCGGATGATGGCAAAAGAGCGTTGGTAAATCGCTTCAGGATCTGTGAGGTAGTTCAGGTTATGAATGGTCCTCCAAGGTTTTTGGTCCTAAAGGATGATCAGCATGGGGATAAGGGTGATGTCCATGATCGTGATGATGATCGTGTCCGTGATCTCCATGGTGATGATGGTGATGTCCGGAACCGGTTCCGATACCCTCAACATGATGATGATGACTCTCCTGCGGAAGGCCCACTTCACTTTCAAATCCCAGCACCTGCTCCCGGTATTTGCAGAGCTGGCAATTCATCAGGTTCCTTCCTTCGAGGATTTCATCTACACGTTCCGCAAAGGTATCCAAAACCAGNGGATGATCATTGAGGTAGGAGGCCTTGATGAATTCAATCTCCGGATGCCTCTGGGCGACAAGATCGGTGTGATCATAGATTCGCTGAACGAGGATTCCGGTGAACAAAAAATAGGGAAAAACCACGATCCGTTTAAAACCTAACCTTGCTGCGTGCTCCAAACCCGGTTCCACCAGGGGAAAGGTGACTCCGGAAAAACAGGTCTCTCCCCAGCCGAATCCCATTCCTTCCCAGAGCAGGCGCATCACCTTGACCACATTCGAGTTTGCATCGGGATCCGATGCCCCCCTGCCCACCACCATCAAAAGGGTTTCATGCCTTGGAATATCCTCACCGGCTTNNGACAAGGCTTCCTCNATACGTGCTCCTGCGGCACGAATCATCCTCGTGTCAATCCCCAGTTCCCGGCCGTATTCGATTTGAAAATCCTTCTGCTGAGCCTGGTAGGTGTTGAGCACTGAAGGGATATCGTTCTTCGCATGCCCTGCCGCAAAAAGCATCCCCGGCACGGCCAGTACTCGATTGACCCCTTGTTTCCTGAGTTCATCCAATCCATCTCGAATGATCGGAGTGGCAAATTCCAAAAATCCCCACTCCACAGGATATTGGGGAATTCTCTCCCTCAGACCTCGGGCCACCGACTGAAATTCTTCGACTGCGCCCTCATCTCGGCTTCCATGGCCGCAGACCATGATTCCTAATTGTTCATTCATTCTTTTCTCGCTTTCTATTTCACTTGCATCGGATGTCCTGCGATGCAAAACCAGATTTCATCACAACCTTTCCCCAACCTGGAACCGATTTTTCCAGACCAATCCACAAATTTACGGGCTAACGGGTTCTCCGGAATGATTCCATGTCCAACCTCATTCAGGACAAAAACCAAATCCCGAGGTAAAGTCAGCAGTTGATCTACCATGCTCATGATTTGCTCCTCATCCTTCTGGTAATGAAACCAGTTGTTCAGCCAGAGGGTCATGCATTCAATCAAAGCCGGTTCCTTTCCCTCAGTAAGAGACGAAACAAGGTCCAGGGGTTCTTCAATGGTTCTGAAACGATCCATTCTTTTCCTGCGGTGCTCTTCTATTTTTGTTTGCATCTCCTCATCCAGGCATTCAGCCGTTGCCAGGTAGAGCGGAGTGAATCCTTCTGACAGTTCAAGGGTTTTTTGTTCCGCAAAGGTTGATTTACCGCTTTTGACTCCTCCGGTGATGAGAATTTTCATCCGACTGGCAAAAAAGGATTTTGCAGCAAAACCAACCCTGCTGAAGCAAAAAGTGCCGTAGCAATTAAAGTCAATTCTGCAGTTTGTCGGATATCCTGAACCGTTCCCCCCTGACGGTAATGAGCTGGACCCAGCCAATGTTCACTGGCCAGTTCACCCTCACGCCAGATCGGCCCACAAAGCCTTACCTGCAGAGCACCTGCAGCGGTTGCTTCACACCATCCTGCATTGGGACTGGCAACCCCGTCGTGATAATCCCAACCCACCTTAAACGCNGATNTTCCGGAACACCTGGGATGGATTAAAGCCGCGACACTGAGAAGCAGCCAGGTCAGTCTGGCCGGGATCCAATTCAGGAAATCATCCAATCTTGCGGAGGCCCAACCGAACTGCCGGTATTTTTGGTTTCTGTAACCAACCATTGAATCGAGGGTGTTGACCACCTTATAAACCAGCATTCCCGGTATTCCAAAAAGGATGAAGTAGAAGAGTGGCGCAATGACTCCGTCATTGAGATTTTCACTGAGGCTTTCCACGGCTGCTCTTCCACTTGCAGAGTAATCCATGGAAGTTGTATCTCGCCCTACCATCATTCCTGTTCTCATCCGACATTCTTCAAGATCCTTTTGCTCGATCGAAATCCAAACCCTCCTGGCATGATCATAAAGATCCTTTCCAGCAATAAGACTCCAACCAAGATACAACTGCCATAAAAACCCAAGAATTCCATGAAAACTTTGGAGCACGTAATATACAGCTGACCAAACCGAAACCACCCATACAACAAGCAATAGGGTAAGCATGATGCCTCCCAGGTAGCCGGATNGCTTCAAGCTTCGAAGCAGGTTCTCCAACTTTTCACAGCTCTGCCCAATCAGTCGGACCGGATGCAATGCGTAGACGGGATCTCCGAACATCACGTCNAGNACCAGAATGCCCAAGAGGAGATAGCCTTCCGGAGGCAAACTCATTGTTCCCCAAAATTTCGATTGAAAACCTCAATAACGGGAACCCGAGGTCAACCAGACCCGGAAGGAGAATGCAGATCCTATGTCGTGATTCGAAACAAGACAGGCATGCTCACTTTCCCCATACGCGAGGTTTCAAGTGCAAAGGAAGCTCTGGCTGAACGAGGTTTTGACCCCGAATCACAGTTGCGCGTCAGCGAGGGAGTTTCACCCTCTTCCTCCTTGTCTTTTTTAATCTGGAGGAGCATTTTGAATGGCTCCAACCAAGGATGAGTACTTAATTTAAGTGGATTCGGAGAATTGACAAGAGAAAACGACGTGTCAGAAAATTTGAAGGAAAGACTNNNGTTGATAGGCAGTGATGCCGTTTTTTCAGATTGTCGAAAATATCGTTATGCGCTTTGGCGAAGATGGGAAATGGAACATCCTTTGATCCTCTTCATTGGTTTGAATCCCTCCACTGCAGATGAGACAAAAAATGACCCGACCATCCGACGTTGTATCAACTTTGCCAAGGATTGGGGCTACGGAGGGGTGATGATTGCAAACCTGTTTGCGTTCCGTTCCACCTCACCTGAGATCATGAAACAACAAAAGGACCCCATTGGAAAAGAGAATGACCTCTGGATTGGAAAATTGGCTGATGCCTCNNAATCGGTAATTGCCGCNTGGGGGAACCATGGTCTTTTCCTCAACCGCTACCAAAAAATTGAAGAAAGTTTGCCCCCAATGAAATGCCTTGGCCTAACTCTACTGAAACAACCAAAGCACCCTTTGTATCTGAAAAAAAATTCGGTGCCGCAAGATTATCCCACTACTGAAAGATCCTGATGGCCACCCATGCCCTAATTGCCCTGCAATCTCATTCTTCCTTTCATGCAGCCTACCTGCATTTTGACGGAACTCCGGAAAACCTGAGGCCGATCCTCCATCAACATTTCAATACCATTGGAAAAATCAAGGAACTCATCCAGCCNGGAGCCCTCAAATCCATTTCCCAGGATGGNAAAACAAGTCTGTTGGATGAGTATGCAGAAATGATCGAAGTGGAAACAGAAAAAGCTCTGTTCTCAAAGGCTAAAGAATTTTGGGCTCAGTATGTTTTTGTCTATGAACCGGCGCTGAAGAATTGGAAAGTCCATCAACTTGCAACCCTGGAGGAATACGAACGCTCTGGAACCAAACATCCTTATGAAGGATTGGTTTAGAAACCATTTCTGAAATTCAGGTTCCGGATCAGGAATCAGTCATATTGAACTGTCCGGTAAACCAGGTTGCGGTCCGCAGAAATCAAATCGAGCTGCTTCAGTTCGTTCCCCTGGAGGAGGGTCAGCGGCACTTTGACTCCAGCATTTCCAAGACTCCAAACGGAACGGAAAAAACCCTCCAGGTTTTTCACAGGAGTGTTCCCAACTTTTAGAATCAGGTCTCCTTCACCGATTCCNGAAAGCATGGCCGGACTTCCGCTGGAAACCCGCTGAACCAGGACCCTTCCGTATTGCTCGACGACCGTNACTCCCAGCCAGGGCCTGGGTGGACTAGAGGACCTTCCCGACCTCTTCAGATCATCCAGGATTGGCAGCAGAGCTTCAGTCGGAACAAACATATTGCTCGGTACCATAGTCGACTGGAAATTTCGCTTAAGAAAAAGGGACCCGATCCCGACAAGTTCTCCCTTCTCATTGACCAATCCTGCACCGGCAAATGCATTGACCGCGGGTACGGTGAAGATTGCGTTTTCCAAAAGGTATTCCCAATAACCTGCGAAAGTTCCCCGTTCCAAAACAACGACCTGCTGAACGACGGTATCGTCCTGGCTGCTGACCACCCTCAACCTCTCCTCTGATTGGATGTCAGATGAATCCCTCAACCTTAATGGCCTTGCCTGAAGCGGTGAAAGAGCCTTGAGTAATCCGAATCCACTGTCNCCGTCATATCCTTCGACCGCAGCAGCAATCACCCGGCCATCAACATCTGTGATTTCAACACTGCCTGCTTCCAGTACCAGATACCCAATGGTCAACACATGGCCTTCATCATCGATGACGATACCAGAACCCTCGCGTTCCTTACCCAAAAATTTTGAAGTGCGGGCTTTTTCAGGAATCTGGGCCTTGATCCGAACCGCACTATTGAGNAAATCTGCATTGGCATGAAACGGGATGACTGTGATCAAAAACAAAAAAAGGAACAAAAAGGATTTTTTCATCTTGAGCTCGACGTAGTTCGGATTAGGTCAAAATTCCCATCTTCGTGAAAAGAGGAAAAACGACATTTCTTTTTTCTTCCTTATTCCCCCATAAAGACTTCAACTTTTCTTCAAGGGNTAAAAGAGGATCCTGCTTGGCCTGCTGACGATATTTTCTGACTGCCGACATGCTTTTCAGAAAACCGAGGTAATGTTCCAAACTCCACTCGGTTCTGATTTCAAAACGTGGGGTGACACTCTCTCTAAAAGGAAATTCCAGGCTTCTGAAATTCATCTCGAGTTTCCGTCTTTTGGCATCCCAGGATGAATGAAGGATGTTATTGCAAAATTCATTGATGCATTCGTCAACACCTTTCTCGACGCTTGGAAGTCCATAATTCCAACAAGCCAGAACACCGTATTTTTTCAGCACCCGGTTTACCTCCTGGTANAACTTCTCAAGGTTAAGGTAATGAACACCCTGGGCAACACAGATCAGGTCGATGGAACGTTTTTTTAGTTCAGGATGATTTTCCGCTGCGGTTCGATATTCGATATTTTCTTTGGAAATTGAGTTTTTGAGCTGAGATGGACTGGGGTCGGTGGCATGAACCAGTTTGAAATACTTTGCCAGTCCCTGGGCTGCCTGTCCGTTTCCTGTTGCCACATCCCATGCTTTTTCCTTTCTGCGGCAGGATCCGGCCAGATATCGAAACAGCTTTTCCGGGTAAGCAGGGCGGAAATCTCGGTAAAGGGTTCCTGCCTCTGAATAGCTGTCATGGACTTGGGATGCCTGATTCATGAGTGTTTTTATAAACATTTGACGCCGCTCTGACAACAATCGAATGACGTTGCGCAATTTCATGGTGGTCACGGCTGTAACCTCCCCCGAGCACGGCAGCAATCGGGATTCCTGCTTGAACTGCTGTTTCGAACACCAATGTGTCTCTTGCCATCAGCCCTTCAGAGGTTAATTTCAGTTTGCCAAGCGGATCATCCACGTGCGGATCGCAACCGGCGTTGAAGAAAATCAGGTCAGGCTGATGATCACGAATGAGGAAGGGCAGGTGATTTTCCAGAATTTCAATATATTCCTCGTCTTCCATTCCTTCTGAAAGCGGAATGTCCAAATCACTCTGCTGTTTACGAAAAGGAAAGTTCACTTCACAATGCATCGAAAAGGTNAAAATTTCAGGCTCTTCCCGATGGATCCAGGCCGTTCCATCCCCCTGGTGAACATCCAAATCGACAATCAACGCTCTCCGGATCCGAGATTCGGCCCTGAGTTGTCTCAAGGCTACGGAAACATCATTGAAGATGCAAAACCCCGCTCCATAATCCGGGAACGCATGATGTGTCCCACCTCCAAGATTGCAGGCAATTCCCAATTCCAATGCCAACCTTCCGGCCATCAGAGAGCCTCCGGAGGAGGCAAGGGTTCGGGCGACCAGGCCTTCTGACCATGGAAGCCCAATCCGNCGCATCATTTTGGCGTCCAACTGGCCTGCCAAAAAGTCATCGAGATAACTCGGCAGATGAACCCGTTCCAAAGCATTTCTAGGAGCGGGTGATGCCTGATGAAATTTCTTGGGATCACAAATCCCTTCTTCAACCAGTAATTGATACAGAAGCTGGTATTTCGGCATTGGAAAGCGATGGCTCGTTTCCCAGCCGTTGATGTGGTAGTTGGGGTTAAAAACGACGGGCAGGACCTTCATGGATCCTCAACGACCAACTGCGTAACCCTGCATTCCTCTTGGATTGGCAGCAGCCTTGAAGAGTCCGTCTTTTTGGGACACGGCGCACATCCTTCCTTCGGACCAGTCAGTTCCGACCTGAACTCGATGGCCACGTTCTTCAAGTTCCCGGATTATTGTTTCTTCAAAACGGGATTCCAAAACCAGTTTTCCTGGATTGGCTTTACGGGGGAAGAAGGATTCAGGAAAATGTTCGGTNTGGAAACTGGGNGCATCTATTGCCTCCTGAAGATTCATGCCCCCAATAAGGTGGCGCAGCAGAAATATCGTCTGCCACTGGTCCTGCTGGTCGCCTCCGGGAGTTCCATATGCGAGGTAACCTTTCCCATCCCGAAGCGCCATGCTTGGGGTGAGGGTGGTTCTTGGACGTTTTCCCGGCGCAAGTGTTGCCGGAAGCCCTTCCTGGAGCCAAAACATCTGAGCCCTGGAATTCAGACAAAACCCTAATTCCGGGATCACCGGGGAACTTTGCAGCCATCCTCCGCTGGGAGTCGCTGAAACCATGTTGCCCCATCGGTCGACCACGTCCACATGGCAGGTATCTCCCCGGGTTTCCCCCTTTTTGGAGACCGTCGGTTCACCAATTCCCATTGCACTGAAACGCTCGTCTCCTCGCCCGCTGGAATCAAATTCAGGCATCCTGACCTCAAAACCTGAGATCTTTCCTGGTCTTAATTCCAACGATGCCCGGTCACTGATCTCTTTGGAACGTTCCTGGTTGTACTCCCTGGAAAGAAGCTGTTTTAACGGGACTTTGACAAAATCNGGATCGCCATAATANGCTTCTCGATCAGCAAATGCGAGCTTCAGGGCTTCCGTCACCCCATGTACGAAATCGGTACTGACAGGATTCCAGTCGGCAACTCCCATTTCGTTCAATAACGCCAGGGTCTGTAATTGAACCGGGCCTTGGGACCAGGGTCCACATTTNCCAATTTCAAGACCTGCATAATGATAGGTGAGGGGTGCTTCGTAGGTTGCTTCCCATCCGGCCAAGTCCTGACCATTGAGAACTCCTTTGTGTTTTCTGCCTGAATTGTCCAATACCTCCTCATTCAAGCAGAAACGCTCCATGGCTTCCGCAACAAACCCCTGATAAAAGGTTTTCCTGGCCTGATCAATTTGGTTTTCACGACTTCCGGAAACAGCTTCGGATTCACGAATGATCCTGGACCAGGTTTTGGCTAANNCCGGATTGCACAGAAGCTGGTTGACTTCTGGAACTTCGTTTCCTGGGAGAAATACTTCCGCGGAACTGGGCCATTCCTCCCTGAAAAGCTGTTGGACATAGGANATGGTTTTTTGAATCCGTTCGAGTACTGGAATACCTTGACTTGCATAGTGCAGTGCCGGTTCAAAGACTTCCGCAAGAGAGAGGGTTCCATGGTCCCGAAGCATCAGCATCCAGGCATCAAAAGCTCCTGGAATGACCGTCGCCAGAAGTCCTGTCCCCGGNACGAGATCCAATCCCAAATTCTTGTAATGTTTCAGAGTCGCACCAGCCGGAGCAGGACCTTGACCACAGATCACTTCCATCTTTTCTGATCCCGTTCTGTGAAGGATCANGGGAAGGTCCCCTCCCGGNCCATTCAGNTGCGGTTCCGCCACCTGAAGCACCATCCCTGCGGCCACTGCAGCATCAAACGCATTCCCTCCTTTTTCCAGCATCGCCATCCCTGCAGATGANGCGAGCCAGTGGGTCGAGGAAACCATTCCAAAGGTGCCAACCAGTTCTGGACGTGTGGTGAACATAAATTTATGCTTTCTATCGGGCTGNTATTGTGCTCAAAGAGCATCAAAAAACTGCCCAAAAATCAAAAGAAATTCTTAATGGAAATACAATGAAAGGATTTCCNCCTGGAAACGGGTTCAGGAGTTTTGCTGCTGAAGTTCTTCCAGAACTGCTCGGCCCATTGCAGAATCAGCAAGAGGGCGTGTCAGGTCACCGAGGTTGTCCAATTCGGCTTTGAGGATTTGCGCGTCATCTGTGGTCATTGTCTGTTTCACAACATCCATCTGCTTGCGAATGCTGAGTCGCTGGTTTTCACTAAGAACCTCCTCGGCGACTTTCCAGTTCAATTCAATCCCCTTGAAAACCCGTTCTGCACTTTGCTGGAATTCAATCAACTGTCTGCGGTTGAAATCATCAACCGCATGCTCGAAAGAAGCTTCCATGATCGCATCAATTTCCATCTGGGTCAGGCCGTGGGAGGGAATCACTTCGATTTGGGCCTCGGTACCGCTTCTTTTTTCAAAAGCGGAAACCGTCAATAAGCCGTTGGAATCAACTTTGAAACTGACTTCAACAAGCGGAAATCCTGCTTTCATCGGAGGGATCCCCCGGAGCTTGAATTGACCGAGGCTGCGGCAGTCCTGAACCAGTTCCCGTTCTCCCTGGTAGATATTGATCTCGATTGAAGTCTGTTGATCGACATGGGTGGTGAAGACCTCACTTTCCTCNGCAGGAAGGGATGTNTTGGCCGTGATCACCTTGCTGAAGGTTCCTCCGAGGGTTTCAATGCCCAAGGCCAACGGTACAACATCCAANAGGAGAAAATCACGNCTTCCCCCGGCGAGCAGATGTCCNTGGATGGCTGCACCGATTGCAACNACTTTGTAAGGATCAATCGCCACATGAGGCGCCCTGCCGAAAAAAGCCTCGACTCCCTTGCGGACTGCAGGAACCAGGGTTGAGCCCCCAACCAAAACCACTTCTTCGATATCACTTTTTTTCAATCCAGCGTCAGAGAGAGCTTTGGAGCAACTTTCAAACGTTCGTTTCAGCAGAGGTTCCAGGAGAAGGTTCAACTCTTCCGCAGTCAGGATTCCTTTATGGCTGATCCCTTTATCGGGAAGTTCCAGGATATATTCGGTTTCGATGCTGGAAGAGAGNGCAATTTTGACTTCTTCCGCAGTTTTACGGAGAACCTGACGGCAAGAAGGATCTTCCAGATCGAGGTCCGGATGTTGTTCCAACAGAGATTTNTGAAAANGATTTACTAAAACNCGGTCGATGTCGTCTCCTCCCAGACGGGTGTCGCCATGGGTCGCTACGACCTTAAAAAGTTTGCCCTTCAGTTCAAGAATGGAGATGTCAAACGTTCCTCCGCCCAGATCATAAACCGCAACGTATCCCTGTTTTTTCTCATCCAGACCGTAAGCAATGGCGGCTGCAGTCGGTTCGTTGATGATACGGACCACATCCAGTCCTGCAATTNTGCCTGCATCCCGGGTAGCCTGTCGCTGCGCGTCATCAAAATAGGCCGGTACGGTAATGACGGCTTTTTCAAAAGGCTTTTCCAGATGTGTTTCCGCTTTCTGCTTGATCCTGGAAAGGATCACCGAGGACAGTTCCTGAGGAGTGAAACTTTCTTCCCCGATCCGGATTTTCACCAGCTTACGTTGTGCCTCCTCGACCTGATAAGGAAGTTCCCGGATTTCCTCTTCCAGTTCCTCAAATCCGCGACCCATCAGACGTTTAACCGAGTAGACACTGTTTGCTGGAGATGCAATCAGATGTTCACGGGCTTCTTCTCCTACCAACCATCGACTGCCGTTTCTGGAAAGCAGTGATGGGATCATACAGGGATCTTCNGGGGGTCCGATGATTTCCGGGCCGTCTTCATTAACCAAAGCTGCCAGGCTGTTGGTCGTACCGAGGTCGATGCCGATGATGGTTTCGCTCAAGTGGTCTCCTCGATTTTAATACGGTCCAGTAAACGTCTAAGATAGCGCTCGGCATTAAGATCCATTTGCAGTTTTTCCAGCACCGTTTCGGGTTCTTCCACCGAATCGAGCATCCTGAATGAAGGAAGCAATCCTGATTCTAAATCCTGAAAACGGTTTTCCAATACCTCCCGCATTTTTAGCAATCCTTGCTGATCCTGATTTTCAAGCATCTCATCCAACTCTTCCTGGAGAGTAAACATTTCTTGAAGAAATGTAGGAGGAAGCACCCGATCATTCCATTTCACATTCTTACATTTGAGACTCATCAAATAGTCCGCACGCTTGAAAGGATCTTTTAGGGTGTCATAGGCCTGGTTGAGCAATGTGGAAGCACGCTCACTAAGCCGTTTCTCCTGGGGGGTGCTGTTCAGATAAAAATCAGGATGCAGTTCACTGGCGATATGCTGAAACTTTTCTTCCAGTAAATCGGGGTCAACATCGAATTCAGAAGAGATTCCGAGGGCAGAAAAATAGTCACTTTCTTCTGNAATTGACTGCAGACTCGAACAGTCGAAGCAAAAAAGGCACGAAACCAGTTTGGCTCCGCACCCTTCACATGAAAATGATTTTGAGGAAACTTCAGACAAGGATGGAAACGGAATCAGCCTTCAGCGGTTTCCGAATTATTTCGACTTTTATAATCGCTGATTGCCGCCTTGATGGCGTCTTCGGCGAGCACCGAACAGTGGATTTTAACCGGGGGCAACGAAAGTTCTTCCACGATTTCCGTGTTCTGAATCGACATCGCCTCATCAATGCTCTTTCCCTTGACCCATTCGGTGGCAAGACTCGAACTGGCAATTGCGGAACCGCAACCGAAGGTCTTGAATTTGGCATCGACGATCTGATCGTTTTCAACCTTGATCTGGAGCTTCATTACGTCTCCACATTCCGGTGCACCNACCAGACCGGTTCCAACTGCATCGTCATTTTTATCAAAACTCCCGACATTGCGGGGTTCATTATAATGATCAATTACTTTATCACTGTAAGCCATTTGATTTCTTTTTTTCTGAGTTATGTCAATGAGAGGTCCAAGTGACTTTTGAAAGGTCTACCCCCTCCTGCACCATTTCATAGAGAGGCGACATTTCACGGAGCCGCTTGACCGCACCAATCACTTTATCGGCGGCGTAATTCACTTCCTCCATGGTGGTGTAACGTCCAAATCCAAAACGTACCGAAGAATGAGCCAGATCATCACCAACTCCCATCGAACGGAGAACGTACGAAGGCTCAAGACTCGCGGAAGTACACGCCGAACCGGATGAAACCGCGATTTCACTGATTCCCATCATCAGACTTTCTCCCTCGACGTATCCGAAGCTGAGGTTGAGGTTGTTGGGAAGTCGTTCCGTCGGATGACCGTTCAGGAAAACATAATCGAGTTCGTCGGTCAGACGCTTGTAAAGATGTTGTCTCAACCCGATCTGCCTNTCAGCTTCCGACGAAATTTCCTCCATGGCGAGCTCGATGGCTTTTCCAAAACCAACGATTCCCGGAACATTCAGGGTACCGGAACGAAACCCTCGNTCATGGCCGCCTCCAAACATGATCGGAGTGATGCGGACCCNGGGTTTTTTACGTCTCACGTACAATGCTCCGATTCCTTTGGGACCATAGATCTTGTGGGCCGTCATCGAGAGGAGGTCGATGTTCATTGTTTCCACATCAATCGGAATCTTTCCCACCCCTTGCGTTGCATCACAGTGAAAAAG
>FUFK010039674.1_pt1 | contig 28115 bp, 58 predicted proteins | sample 1021851 | NCBI WGS metagenome assembly FUFK01 (sample SAMEA51879418, study PRJEB19060) | metagenome
GATTATAGATTTGATTAATGACTGTATTATTTTCTCTTTCTTCTCTGGCTTCTCTGATTAATCTCTCCATAGTTTCAACATCTTTTTCTCTCTGCGCCTTGAAGAATTCATCTTGTAATCCTGCTCTACCCAAATCAATTATATCTTGTGTGGATTTTTGTACGTCAGCCTCGCCCGTTTTTGGGTTTAATCCAGCGAATCTGTACACATCTGCTGGTATAGGATTAAGATTATAAGTTCCTCCACCAACTTCACCAAAAACTGGTAAATCTATCTTTGGTATTGTTATAGTCAAAAAATCTGGTGGTGGTAAAACAGCACGAATTAATTTTTTGAAAAAGTTACCAATCATAGTTTTAAATTTATCTTTTAAAAATGTTAAATCACCTATAAGAGAAGTATCGCTGTCTGGGTCAAAATAACCCATAATTCTTCCAACTATCATACTAATCAAATTAAATGGTGCAGATACTATTTTTTGTATTAGACCAGCAAAACTAAAACTATCTAAGAACTCTACAACCTTGCCTGGAATACCTTGACCTTCTTTAACATTTCCTTGTTCATCAGTTTCAACACCGAAAACCTTTTTGATTAAATACGACACACCATTTTTTAAGAGGTCTGGTAAGAAACCAAAGAATGTACCAAGTGCAGCTCCTGCTCCCTCACCGATTGCATCAATAACCCTCGATGCGATATTTTTTCCCTCACCCTCATTCCATGTTGCGACTGCTTCTTTCGCACCATCAAATGCACTTATCAGTAAGGTCACTGGTGCAAGTAATCTACCTAACAATCCACCAAAACCTTTTGCAAATGCAACAACTTGTTTTATGATTGGTAGGTTTGCAGCTGTTTTTGCAGCCTCTCTAATCCTACCTATAACTGAACTTACTAAACCAAAGATACCTTTTCCAGCACGACCTAATAGATTACCAAACCTCTCTGCAAAAGTACCAATTGTTCTTATGAATAGATTTTTACTAAGTGCATCTTTTGTAGTTTGAAACGCACTTTTTACTTTATCAATGGTATTACCAAGAAACTTAAAGAAACCACCAGCAAGTCCTCTTTCACCAAATAGTAATTTAAAAGGTGGAAGTATCGCACTACCTAATCTTAGAGTTAAACCACGAAAAAACAATCCAATCCTTTTGAACAATGGTGCAAAATCTGCTTTGACTTGTGTTATAAATGCACCAACAAAACCACTTATTATTGCACCGACAGCACCTATTGGTGCAAAAAGAGTATCAAATATTTTACCAAACGTAGTTTTTTTAACTGCGTCATTCGCTCCTTTTGCAAGACCTTTTATACCCTCTGCGATTTGTAGGAATATACTTGTTCTTTCTTCTTCTTTTCTCTCTTTTCTGTTTTGTTCTGCTTCTTCTCTAGATTTAAATTTTTCACCTCTACTGAATATTTCTTCTTGTTTGTCAATTTGTTCCTTTTGACCCTCAATTAACTTATCAACAGTTGGTACTATTGAACCTTCTTTCGCACCAAGTTTAACAGCTGCACGAATTTTTTGGGCGTCAAAACCAAGAAGATTTTGTGATGCAGAGTTGATATTATCACCGAACTTCTTTTGTGCATCTGCAACTTTCTTTTGCATCTCTAGTTGTTTGAATTGTTCTTTAGAAATACCAAGTTGTTGTCGTAACAACTCTCTTTCTCGTCTTTCTTTCATTGCAGAAAATGTTTTATTAAATAGAGTTTTACCTACCGAACCAAGAGTTGCAACGCCTGGTATCTGTGCGAAAGATTGAGTGAAAGGGTCAAGTACACCTTTCTTTAAATCATTACCAACTGTCTTTGCAATTTCTACACCAGCAGACTGATTAAAATCTCTTAACTGTGCAGTTGCAAGTCTAAGTTCTCTCGCAGATTCTTTTAGGTTCAAAGTAGNTGCTTCAGCCATTTTATTTCTTCTTATCTACATATGCGTTTGCACCAAAATAGGCTGCAACTAACGCTGAGATTGCAACAAAGTATGTCGGTGCGATGTCACCAATAATCTTTGCAGTTCCCTCATATCCCAACACGGACGTAATTAAAATTCCTGCTGGNTANAGTAACATACCCATCAATGCGAACCATGTCATCTTTCGCATCGCATCTCTACGAGCATCTGCATCTTCAAGTTCTTTTCTTTTAAATTCCAAATTCATCTCCATTTCTTCTTGTGAAATGTGACCATCACCATTTTTATCAACCTTTTGTACAACCTCTGGGTCAACAGTTACTTCTACGGCCATTATCGACTCCTCTCTCTTTGTCGTTGTCGTTCTACTTCCTCTTCAATATATTGTTTTAGTAATCCCATATAGATTTCCCTTTCCCAAGGTATCATAGTATCCAATTCTGTCAGATTGTACTTATAGTGTTGCATCATACTAAAATTAGACTTGTAATAACTTGCAAGACTTTCATGAGAAAGGGCTATACTAAAAAACTTTGCATACCCTCAAGTACAGTTTTATTCATCACTTTCGTATTAGGATTTTCATACTCAATTTCATGTCGAAGTTTAGGCATAGTATCAAAGAAACCTTGAACCTCTGCGAATTGGTCTGTAGTCATAGACTCGACAAACTCTTGTAGTTCTTTTGGATTCATCTCATCATAAACATTATTTTCATCAAATATATTTACTAGACAATCTTGTATAACACCGAATGTAATCTCGACATTAGAAATACCATCCTTTGCATATTTAGAAACATCTTTCATATTTGGATATCTGAAAGTCATTCCTATTTTATCTGTTATCATAACAGTTTCGTTATGTTCGCCTAATGAAGATACTTTTATATCACCAATATTTATTTTGACTGGAACTTGGGTCTTTTTATCATCTTGACATAACATCATTAATTCAACGTCAGAACCAACTGATACTGACCTAAGTTGTAAAAACATATATTCCACATCAAATGTAGGAAGATTCATTGCATTTTGTATTCCATCAACACAAGACTCAATTAACTCGCATACAGTTCGTGTCATCATCGCTGGGTCTTCTGACTCTTGCGCCATCATAAGTATCTTTTGTTCTTTTACGAGAAAAGGACGATAGGTTACTTTTTCTTGTGTGGAAGGTACAACCATTTCGTATGTTGGGTTGTTCAACTTTGGTAAAGCCATATTATATTCTCCTATTAATAATTAAAATAATCGCCTCAAAACATTTGGAACTCTTGTCTGTACTTGTCGTAAAATGGAGTTCGCAAGTATATCTTGAAGTTTACCTTCTAGACTTGCTTTCTTTTCATCAGTCGCAATGTTTTCCCAATATCTATACATAAAACCGACTGTAATTTTATTAATTGCATTACTGTTACCATGTCCGTAATCAATCTGGGAAATCGTTTTTGGAAACACTTCAACCAAACGACAACCGTATGTTCTCTCGTCTTGTTCGTTCAATTGATATATTTCTAATGCACCAACATATTCTTTATAATAATTAATATTATATGTCGTTGGGTTGTATGTTGTCTTTTGCCACTCCTCAAAGAAGTATCTCTCACCTAAATCGTTACCAAGATAGAATGTTGCTTGTAGTTCACCAAATGTAATTCCTTGCACTACTTCATGAGGAGGCCCATATATGTTACCGTTTACTTGAGTTCTTAGATTTCTGCCTGGAATTGATATTGAGTCACATCTAAAAGACACTCTCCTTGCAGCCTCACTATTTTTAAGACCCTTGACATTGGTTGCAGACTCACCAGCATCTTGCACAGACGCACCAGAGACTCCTGCTGGTAAATAAATCATAACCTCATATCTATTAGGTTTTGAGTATCCATCTCTAGATGCGTTGTGTGATAAAAACGCATTTAGACTTCCGAAAGCCGCACCACCTAATGTATTTGAAAAATTAAATTTTGACATTAAATCATCTTCCTTGAGTCACCCCAGACGGTGTTTTCTCCTGCCTTCTTAAATCGTTGTACTGGTAACATAATTGCAGTCAAATTATCCTCTGGTTCTATTCTTAAACACATAGACCTCAAATATCCAAACAAGTATCTTTTGATTGTTGGTTTTGTCAACCTACTTTTAATAACCTCGTTCACATTTAATTTATCTTGTCCAGCCGCATCTAATAGTCTTGCTCTTAGTGCGTATGGTAGATAATGAAAATTCAATCCATAGAAACCTTTTTCTGCTGGTTTCAAATACATAATCAAAGGAAACGTATCATAGTATGGTAACTTGTCTTTCAATTTAGGTGCATATATGTACATATTTAGAAATCCCTCATGAGGACGTTTCGCAAGTTTACCAGACCGTAGAAGTTCTGCCGTGCTAGGTGTTCCTAACTCCTTAATACGATTACGATACCATCTGAAGGGTTCGTTTCCAGTCTTAATCTGTTTTGATATTTTATCGAAATATGTTTCTTCTGCCATTAGAACCAACCTAACGCAAGTTTTGTTTCTTCAGGCACCATGTCCATGTTAAACGGTGGAGAGAATGTGCAGTTTGCGATAGACTCTTTTATTCCCTCTACCATACCAGCATTTTTAATGTTTGTGTTTATCTCGTCTGCCATAGGACAAAATGCACTTGTAAGAGTATGTGTTATTTTCACTACAGTATTATCCTCTAATATTTCTATATCATATATTAAACCTAGATGTATCACTGAAACACTAGGTATCTCTGGGTCATATACTTGTTCTAAGTTCTTTACAACCTCACCCAGTATCCTATTATGTTCCTCACTATTCATACAAATATTTATACACCAAGTTCATCTTCTGTAATTATGATAAACTCCATATCTCTGTCTTTACAATACTCAGTTGCGTTTTTCCACTTTGCATCATTGACTGCATAGTTACGAACTTCATTTATGTATCTTGATGTTTTTCTTTTTGGTGTCTTTGGTGGTCTGGTCTGCGCCTTTGGTTTGACTTCAACTATCCACTTTTTCATACCTCTTGGTGTTTTTACCTTTACATAAAAGTCTGGGAAATATCTATGTATCTTACCATCAAGTGGAGAACGGTATGGTATGAAGAATTCTTCAGAACCCCACTCTACTATTTTCTCGTTTCGGTCACAGTAGACCATAAACTTCCTTTCCCACAAAGAACGATAAATAATATTTGAAGGGTCACCTTTGTACTTTTTAGTATTTGAAGGAAAGTATTTTCCACGATATGCCATGATAATTCACCTAAATATTTACAAGGATATTTATAAAGATGTTAAGAGGTTTTCTAAAAGAGTTGGGTAATGTTGCACTTAATCGTGCGACTAATAAAATCAATGCCCAGATTAATAAACAACTTGGTTCTGGTGTAGGATTACCTACAAGTCGTAGAGGTGGTGTAGACCAGAGTGCATATGCAAAACTAAACGGACGTTTCAGAGGTGAAGCGATTGCGTACCCAGAAGATTTAGGTAGTGTTGACCAATCACACTATGTACAGTTCTTCATGAAAGAACAAGTAAACGCAAAGATGAGTTATAATGCTGGTGGTAGTGGTAAAATATCCCAGAGGTCACATCATCCTTTAGATTTGCAAAGAGGTGGTTACTCAAGTTCTGGTGGTGCAAACTCTACACTAAGTGTGCGAAGAGCTCCTAGAAAAAGAACAGAGAGTAGTATTGCAATGTATATGCCCGCTACGGTTGCAGTGCAAACTGCGATGGCATATGGTGAGACAGAACTTGGTTCGTTTGCATCATCACTAACAGAGGCAGGAAAAAGTATTAGTGAGGGTGAAATAAGAGCAGCATTTAAAAATACTAATTTTAAACAAGATGTGATAGATGCACTTACTGGAGCTGCAAAAACGGCAGGAGGAACAACTGCAACTGCGGCCCAGATTAGGTCTGGTAAAGTTTTTAATAATAGAATGGAAATGATATTCCAAGGAATAAATCGTAGAGAGTTCTCGTTTTCCTTCAAGTGTATGCCTAAGTCAGAGTCAGAAGCGGTCAATGTGAAGAAAATCGCAGAGATGTTTAGATTTTATATGTCACCAAGTTTTGCTGGTGATATGAATACGTCAAGAGTATTCAATGTGCCTGCAACTTTTGAGATACAGTTTTGTTATGGTCAAGGACAACCAAACGGTTTCTTACATAGAATAGGTGAGTGTGTTCTAACACAGTGTAATATTACATATGGTGGTGAACGAGTACAATTCTACAGACCAACTGCTGATGGAGCACCTCCAGTAGAAACACAAATAGATTTGACGTTTAAAGAACTAGAAATCATGACCAGAGAAAAAGTAGCGATGGGTCACTAATATGTCTTACTTTGATAAATTCCCAAAAATATATTACGATGCAAACGGAGATGGTAAGTATAAAGTGATGACAGATATTCTGTCAAGGGTTAAANTGACTGCAAACATAAAAGAAAATTTACTTGAGTTTGATTATTACAACGTAAAAGACGGTGAGACACCAGAGATGATTGCACACAAGTATTATGATGACCCAGAATTACATTGGACAATATTAGTTGCAAATGAGGTAATAGATTATTATTCTGATTGGCCTATGAGTGTGCAGAAGTTCGAACAGTTTGTAAAAGACAAATATAGTAATCCACAAGCAATACACCACTATGAAATATCTCAGACATCTGGAGACACAGAAACCACGATAGATGTTGGTATGAACACAACAGATTATCCTAGTGCAACTGCAATCAGTAACTATACCTATGAGGATAGGTTACAAGAACAGAGAAGACAAATCAGACTTATACAACCACAATACATAAGTACGTTTGTTAAAGAATTTGAAAAGAAAATGAATGAGGCGATTTAATGTCACAATCAGAACTCCAGTATGCAGGCGAATATCTTATTGATGAATGTAAAATTATCTCAACGACTGGTCAACCGTTTGATATCATTGATATAGTTGAAACTATAAACTTTTATGAACACATCTATAGTAATACAATAACTGGAAGTCTCATACTGAAAGATACTACCAATATTGTTATGAATCTTCCAATCATTGGTGAGGAAAGATTATCACTAAAGATATTAACTCCACAAACAAGCCCTCAACCAGAGACAGTAATCGACTACACTCTGACTCCTCTTATCATTCATAAAATTAATTTACAAGAAGGCGAAGGTGAAAATGCACAGATTGTGTCTTTACAGTTTTGTTCTATTGAGTCTTTTCGAAATCAAACCAGTAGGGTGTCACAATCATATAAAGGAACAACAACAGACATAGTAGAAAAGATTCTACGAGATGAACAATACCTAAGGAGTAAAAAACGATTTTATAAAGAGTCATCTGCAAATCTAGCAAAAGTTGTTTTTCCAAACTATAGACCATTCAAGTGTATAGATTATCTTACAACAATATCTAATTCTGCAACAAATAATTCATCACCATCTTATCTGTTTTTTGAAACAACTAAGGGTTATCATTTCAGAACATTTGATGGTTTGTGTAAAGAACCTATAAAGTTTTATTTTCGTGAACATATTGGGTCTGAACTCAATGAATCTAAAGCAACTGACGCAAAGTTAACTATGGAAACTTTAGTAAAATTTCAAAGAGTCCAGAAGAAAGACACTTTAAATAATATAAATAATGGTATGATAAGTTCCAGACTTATAACTCACGATGTATATAATAAAAAGATAGATAATTACAACTTTGATTATCTGTCTAATTTTCCTAACGATTTTCATCCAGACGAGGGTGAAAGTAGACCAATCATATCCCAATCAGCAGACCCAGAAACAGGCAAGATGTTGTCTGAACAAACAGACACTAAGTTATATGTGACTTCAACATCATTTGGACAATCATTCTCTGAGGGTGAGAACTATCCCTATCAGAGTGAAAATTATAATCAAACGATACAAAGAAAAAACTCAAGAAGGTCACAATTTTCTAATGGTATTGTATTGAATATTGAAGTGCCTGGTCAAACATTTATACAAGTTGGTGATAAGATAAATCTTGAGATAGGTTCTACATCTACTACAGTTGACGAAAGTGATGATGATAGTTTAACTGGAACATATATCGTTATGAAACTCAGACATATTTTTATACAGTCGAGAGAAAACAAACATAGAATACTAATGGAAGTCGCAAGAGATTCAAAAATCGGTGACGTTCTTCCAAGTCAAGGTGTTGGTCAAACGGAAACAGGCACCTCTGAGACTATTGAAGTGTAGAAAGGAGATACAACTCTATATCATGTTAATCTAAAACTCTAACAAAGGAAATGATATGACAAGTAAAACCAAACTGAAAATGAGAAAATTTAATAATCTACAAAGACAAGTTAGGACGATAGAAGAGATGAAACCAGAAGAACATAAATACATAAAAGAGTTGTTACGAAAGATAAAAAATGAAAACATTCCAACAGTTACAAGAGGGAGTTTACGACCCCAATATATTTAACGCAATATTCCTTGCAGGCGGGCCTGGGGCTGGTAAGTCCTATGTCGTTAAAAGAAGTTCTGGTGGTTTAGGTTTAAAGATACTCAATTCAGATGATATCTATGAAAAAGACCTAGAAAAGGCAGGACTAGACATAGGTAAACCAGAAGACATCTTTTCTGATGAGGGTCAAGAGATAAGAGCAAAATCAAAACGATTGACCAAGATGCGAAGAGATTCTTGGGTAGATGGTAGATTGGGTATTATCATTGATGGTACTGGTAAAGACCTAAGCAAGATTGGTAGACAGAAAAAGTTATTAGACCAACTAGGTTATGAAACCATGATGATATTTGTAAACACTTCATTAGAAACTGCACAAGCACGAAATAAAGAAAGACGAAGAACACTACCAGAAAAAGCAGTCGCAGAGATGTGGAATCTGGTACAAAAGAATATTGGTGGTTTCCAACAGTTATTTGGTTCTAGAAACTTTATAATCGTAGATAATAATAACGCAGACGAAGACGTATTTGCAAAAGTATTCAAACGTATTCGTGGTATAGTCGTAAACAAACCTACCAAACCACAGGCAAAACAGTGGATTGCAAACGAACTCAAGAAAAAAGACAGAAGGTAAATAAGACACAAATATCTATGTTTTATATTACAGTTTTGTGAAATTTTGAATTTCAGAAATAAATAATGTTACAAGGGGAGTAGGTATCCCCTTGCAACTTTAGGAAAGGAAATTCAATGTTAAAAATCTCCTATAAACTATTTAGTGCATTAACTCTGTTTTCTGCACTTTTTTTTATGTCTGGTCAAGCGATTGCTCGTGACCAGATTTCAATCGTGGGTTCTTCCACAGTATATCCATTCTCTACAACAGTTGCAGAGAAATTTGGTCAACAGGCAGAATTTAAAACTCCAGTTGTTGAATCCACTGGTTCTGGTGGTGGAATGAAAATCTTCTGTAAAGGTATTGGTATGACTTTACCAGATATTACCAACTCATCTAGAGCTATTAAATCAAGTGAAAAAGAGTTATGTAACTCAAATGGTGTTGACCCAATTGAATATTTGATTGGATATGACGGTATTGTTTTCGCAAATAATTCCAGTGCAGACANAGGTGTATTTACTAAAGAAGATATCTTTAATGCAGTATCATATAATGTTATGAAGAATGGTGAATGGGTAAAAAATCCACACAAAAAGTGGAGTGATATTCGTTCTGAATTACCAGACAGAAAAATTGATATCATGATACCACCTCCAACATCTGGTACAAGAGATGCATTTGTAGAATTAGTTATGCACTCTGTGTGTAAAAAAACCTATAAGATGCCTAAGAAAGGTGATAANGGTTANAAAAGTATGTGTACAGCCGTTAGAGATGATGCTGGTTATGTAGTAGAAATGGGTGAGAACGATAATTTGCTTATTGAAAAACTCATGAATGATGAAAGACGATTCGCAGTATTTGGTTTTTCATTCTTAGACCAAAATAGTGATAGAGTACAAGGTTCATCAATAGATGGTGTTATTCCTAGTTTTGACACAATCGCAGATGGTTCTTACAAAGTGTCTAGACCATTATACTTCTATGTCAAGAAACAACATATTGGTATTATCCCAGGCTTGGAAGAGTATGTTGATTTGTTTATGAGTAAACAAATGATTGGTAAAGACGGTACACTTGCAGACCAAGGACTTATTCCTTTGGACTAAAAACGAATCACTTCACCCTTTTTTACAATTTTCAAAAAAACACCTAAAATTTAACCCTTGTAAGTCTTTGATTTATAAGGGTTTTATTTTGTACTTGACTCTGTTCTCAGAACATGGTACTGTATATATGTAATTGAGAGAAAGGACTAAAAAATATGAGTGATACAGTTTTTATTGATGCAATGGACGGTGGTATCGGTGTTTTCATCGGTGCTGGTAATCAAGTTGGGTTTGCAAAGACCCCTAAGATGCTCGCATATATTTTAGATACTAAGAAAATCTATGGTGAAGTGATGTTCACTAGTTCTATGGATTTCGCAAGTGAATATGGTTTCGCAGACAATGGTGATGCGAGAAAGTTTTTTAACGATGCAATTGAATTGAGAGGTTAATAATGGGATACTTTTACGAAGAATGGAAAAATAAAAAGATTACTGTCGAAGATAACGAAGGACAGTTCATCATGGACTTTGGTGAAGCAGAGGAATCAATGATTGACAATCTGAAAGCTGCACTGATTGGGTTAGAAGAAGGTGCGTCTGACGAAAAAGGTATCGCACAGAGAACCATTCAATACTACATAGATTGTTTGAAAACTGGAAAACTAAAAGTTAAGTGGACTATTTCTTGACATTGTTTTCAAAACATAGTATGCTAATAGTGTAATAAAGAGAAAGTGATTCGTTTATGACAACGTATTTAAAATCAATACCAAGTGTAATTAGTGGGATTAGTGTTACTGATGCATATCAATCTGCACTCAAGATTATGGGTCATGATTATGCAAACAAATATGCAAATTACTTTGCGAAGAAACAAAAGACTATTAAGTCTGGTAAATCGTCTTTCAGAGACAGTGGTAGACAAAAAACCTACAACGCAGAGTTCAAGACAATACGAGAATACAAATTCGCAGAAGGTGTAGATGAAGTAAAAAGAAGGGCTGCACAGTTTAAGACATTGAATTGGAAAGAGACAGTAAAATACTTCAACAAGATTGCAAAATCTAAAACTTACCAAAAGTTGTGTGACAATAGAATTGGTTCAAACGGTGGACACAAGACCCCAACTCTTGTTAAGAAAGTTTTCAGAGGTGCAACCGCTGGTCGTGCGTGTTGGAATGGAGTGATGGAACTTCAAGAGAACAATTGTCCTTACACAATCATTCATGAGTTCGCACACTTGTGTGGTAATATGCATCATGACATTGGTTTTCGTAGAGATGTAATCAAACTGTCATCTATGTTCTTAGGACAAGAGTTTGCAAGACAGTTGAAACAGAACTTCAAAGATGCAAAACTAAAGATTACTACGGGCAGTCATGTGATGTCGCCTGAACAGTGGATTGCGTCTGTAATGAGAATGGAAAAGATAAGAGAGTCGAAGTCGTAGACTTGACAATGTTATCAGAACATGGTACTATAATAGAGAATCAGAAAGAGAGAGAATCATGAAAATACAAAAAGAAATCAAAGATATCAAATTCACCGATTGTGACGTTTATGGTACAAAGATGCCTGTATCAGAAAACATCGTCATGTCATCTGCGGCTGGTTGGTATGTCGGTTCGGTCTGCAAAGACCCAGATTGTGGTGGAATGATAGTGCCTTTCGATAGGTACACCGACTACTATGCAACACCAGAAGATGTTGCGAAAAACTGTGCAATCTTTCTATAGATTGCACATAACATTAACTTAATTTGAAAGAAAGATATATTATGAGTACATTATCAAAAGTCACAGACCAACTTATGGGTCTAACAATATCAGAACTTACACAAGTTCAGAGTCTAATACAAGAAGTCAAAACCATGAAAGCAAAGTCTGCTCTAACAGTTGGTGCAGATGTTTTCGTTGTTCAGAAAACAAAGAAAACGCCTGGAGTGATTGAGAAAATCAATCAGACTAGAGCAATCGTCAACATGAAAGGTAGAAGATACACCGTACCTTTCACAATGTTGGAGGCTGCGTAGTGGAAACTAAAGTCGAAAAGTTCATGCAGTTGTTAGCAAAACTAAACGAACTGCATGACACTGCATTAGAACTAGGTGATGGGGATACTGCACGAGCAATTAGTGTTGCAGAGGATACACTTATGAATACAATCAAGTTTGAGAAGGTGCAAAATGGTGTTCGATAAGTTTCTGCAATTGAATAATAAACTTACTGCACAAATGAGTAAGTTGGAGTTAATTCTACAACAACAGATAGACTTAATAAATATGCAAAAGTCTCTTGAGTCTGAGATTGATACAATCAAAAAGGCGATTGAGGATTTGCGAAAAGAAGAAAAATGAAAACTTTTTTATTAATCACTACTGTTATGATGTCAACACCAGACAAAGACTTCTCTGGTGTTATCGTAGAAGAATTCCCATCTAAAATACAATGCACTATGAAACTTGACAACCAACCCAATACTATGATAGACTTTGGGTTAATGAAAGTTGAAGTTAAACGAAAATGTGAGGAAAAGAAATGAGTAATCAACGAAGAGGTTCTTGGAAACCAGCAAGTATGAGTCATGGTGACAGTATGCGAACTGTTACCTTTTTTAAATACGCAAAAAAGATGTTGGAACAATATGGTCATGAAGATGCGGCCTTTTATTTCGAACAAGTCGAGGAACATCTACGAAAAGGTGGTACATTACCAAATACTGATAAAGAAATAGGAAGGGTGTTAGGTGTATGAAAAATTATTCAAGAGTTATGCGTTTTAGAAATTCAAGAGTTGCAAAGTTCTTTGCAGAGTTTCATGGTGGTATATATAAAGGGTGGGTTGAAGGAGAAACAGCCTTCAAAATTACAAGAGGTGCAGGCACCATTTCTTCATCTGACAAGGGGTGTTACATCGTAGTCTGGGAGTAATCCATGCAACTAGAGTTACCGTTAGATAACAAGAAACGTATAATTAAAGAAGTCAAAACAACCTACTACGAAACATTTGATGAGGATGGTAGACGTAGGGTTAACAAAGTAAAAGAAGTAAAGAAGTGGTTTAGTGATGACGATTCTATAAAACACAATCCCACTTGTTCATATCATTCAGAGGTATTATGAAACAACCAATAACTGCTTTTATTGGTCTATTTGAAGAGAAACTCAAAAGACTAAAACATGATTTAAAAAAAGAATTAGAACGTGCAAAGTCTGACCGAAGAAAAGAGGTCATGAAAAAACTTGTCAGTGAAGCGAAAGGTCTACAAAAAACAATCAAATCAGTTAAACCAGATGATACAAAAAGAGATAGAGATGTCTGTTGGGTATGTGGTGGACAACTCATATGGGGTGGTGACCACGACCTTGACAAAGAGGACATTCCAGAGTATTATATAGTTTCAAATTTAACTTGTTCCTCATGCGAATCATTCGTTGAGGTATATCATAAGAGGCCTGAAGATGAGTCGAAGTAAAGAATTAAATCATTTAGTACATTTAAAAGATGAGATTAACCATTTAAAGAGTTTACTAAAACCAGAGGACACTGGACATATACACACCACAATCGGTGTTCTTGAAGAACGTGTGGAAGAAATTACTATGAAACTTGCGAAAGAACTTGATGAAGTACACCGTTAAGAAACACGCACAAGAACAATCACAAGAAACATACAAAAGATTTTTACAGTTTGGTAAATACTTCTGTTATGTTGTGTTGTTCTTAGTCATAGTCATGTCTTGGCAAAACTGGTTAGACGATGGAACTGGTAGTAAGGGTGACCCTGCTCTGTTTGAGGAGTACATGGATAGAATAGAAGAAATGAAAGAGGAGATGAAGAAATGAAACATTGGTATGACGCAACCATAATTTATGCAGTAATAATTGTGACAGTTGCAGTATCGCCTGGAATTGTATTATTAATGGAGTTGATGAAATGAAAAACTTTGGTATAATATTTTGGATTATGATTATTATCGCTGGTGGTCTGAGTGTGACTACCACTTACATGATAGACAGTAGAATGGATGAGATGGAAAGTAATATTGACGAGATTAATTCGATGTTAAAAGACATGACATTCGTTGGTAATACACCAGAAGGATAAGAGAATGCCTGGACAGAATTTTATAAACGGCCCACCCAATCCAAGAGGTAAAGAAGAATATACTCTTGATGGTAAGATACCAATCAAACACCAGACCGAATCATATATCATGAAAGTCACTGGTCTAAAGTTTTTGGTAGAGAACCCAAAAGCACCATTCGTATGGTTTGCAATTGGAATGATTATAATTTTTAGTATTGAGGGGTTTTGATGAGTAGATTCGAATTTGTCAAAGGACGTAAATCACCCAAGGATATGATTATGAAATTCAATGGGATTGCAGTAAAGTTTGAGGATGTTGCAAAGATGTGTTTATTCTTTATGAAGAATGAAGATAATCTTTACCCACCATCACAAGGTTTCAAAGGTGCAGAACTATTCAAGAATTATATTCGTGAAGTTCTGGAAACAAGGGAAATACCTCAAGATAGAAAATACGATATAAAGAAAAATAAATTGACAAAGATAACTGAACGAGGTGAAATATATGAGTAATCAACCGTATCATAATGAAGGATTTGGTCAGGCGTTTCTACTGATAATCTTTCTGACAATCGCACTACCTATAATTGGTATCATGACTATTGACGATACATGGGATAGATTTCTTGCAAAGTATGGTGCGCCTTTNACTACTGAGTGTTGGCAAAACAGTAAACATGAACGAGTATGTAGAGATGACAATACTTGTAAGTTCGGACGTAACTTCTGCACCGAAGAAGTTTTTAGATGGAGAGCGAAATGAATTTATGGAATTATGAAAAACCCAAAATACCAGATTTTTGTCTGTCGCACTGGTTGTTGAGAATACCACTTGCAATCGTGTTCATACAACAAGGTCTGATGAAGATACCAGTAGACATAGAAGAGGCTGCGTCTTATGGTCTTTCGTATCTGGTCTGGTGGTTCGTTGCATATGGAGAACTACTTGGGGGTATCGGACTTATCATTGGTGGTCTAATGAATAAACCCTATCTACCGATATTGGATAGGTGTTATATACCAGACATAGGAGATGCAATCACACGATTCAGTGGTATCACATTATGTTGCATCATGACAGGCGTCATCTGGATAGGAGAACCAGAGAGTTTCATGGACGTAATACTTTACGATAATCTTCATGTGTTTCTCTGGGTAGGTGGTCTGATATTTGCACTAAGGGGGAATCGTTTAACATGAATGAAGTAATCGTTGGATTTTATCTTGTTATGGTAACAATACTTCCGTCTGGAGAAGTGCAAGGAGAAGTACTCAATCATTTTAGTGACCCTTACACTTGCATAGAGGAAGGAAACTGGGAAGAAGAAAACGCACCCTATGGAGTAGGGTTTGTATGTCTGGAAGATGTCGCAAATATAATTATAGAAAAGGATTTAGATGGATAATAAAAATATATCAGAAGGTCAAGCACTCTTTCTCATGATTGCAATGTTCTTTGGTGGAACTCTTCTACTGAACGCAATCGTCTATCTATTCATAGGAAATATGTAATGGGTCTATGGAACTGGGGAAAGGGAAAGAAAGCTCCACAAATCAGTACTGTCGTAGAAGTAGACTCCGATAGGGTTTCGTGTACTGGAGAAACAAACGACCATCCCAAGGTCTGGTACTCTGTTCCAGANGANGGATATGTGCAATGTGGGTATTGCGATATCATGTTCATGCGAAAGAAACTTACGGAGATAGAAAAGATGGACAAATATTACAATGGGTCTACGTTTAACAAGAATGGTCTAGACAATGACTTTTAGACGCATTTTCAAAACGTGTACATGGCAAATCCTTGGAGTGGTCTGGTTCATGAGTTATGCACTTGTCACTGGTGGTGACCTTTGGTATACATTCGGTCTTTCCCTTGCATCCATCCCAGCAGGAAGTATCATGTTNTATACTCACGAATGGGTCTGGGATAAATTNGATATATCNAAGNTGGACAAATACTAAGATGAAATATGCAGTTCTGATAGAAGCTTTCGAAGGGGATTGGGATTACGTCAGAGTCGAGTCGAGTTGGGATTTTAGGACACCAGTAAAATTATTCGACAGTAAAGAAGACGCAGAGAAAGAGGCGAAGAGATGGAATACTGGANNAGTCGTGGAATACGATTCATAGGACACTACAAGAAGTTGAGAACCGATGAGAACAACCGTCCAGATGACCCTCTGTCTTTCGCAGAGTTTATTCTTTCCCAATATCCTCTTGGTGCAAGACATTCCAGAAGTATATGGAATTGTNTAATCTGGGCGTATGCAAATAGTAAAACACACAATGTCGATGGGAGTTATCTATGACACTATTCAACATCATTATATTAGTATGCACGATAGTCATTTGTCCAGTATATTTCTGGTTTATGAAACGTGCAGACAATACTTGGACTACGAGTTCCCATGACACACAAGGAGGCAGTCTCAATGAGTAGAAACGATAAAGTAAATGATGTGTTCGTTCTAATCATGATAACAATAATCATAGGAAGTATGATATACAGTGCGTACTTTTCTTAAAACATGGATGTATGCGTTAGGAAGTTANTCTGACGAGAAGACAAAGAGATATGACAAGAGTATGTTAGTCATTCGTAGTCTGTGGGTAATGTTGCATATAGTAACGTGTTTGTTTATAATTATAGGTAATGGTAGACTATTAGAANTATGGTAAGAAGAAATAGAAGAGTAGACCCTAAGACGTATGTTGAGGTGAGAATGAAACAACTAGAAGAAGAACGTGAAAAATCAAACGATAAAATGACACGAATGTGGTTGTTGAAGTGCAGAGATGAATTGAAATATGTATTACAAATAATGGAGACAAAACATGGATAATGATAAGTTTTTACTTGAGTTGGATTTCTTTGATAAGAAACGTGATGGGTTCATGGGTAGTAGTGGNCANTCNGAACGTGCAGAAATGCAAAAGATGGCTGACGTAATCAATGAACTATCGAAAAAGGTACAACAGTTAGAGAAAGAAGTCACTAGTATGAAGATAGATATGATATGACCGAAAGAGAGAAGAGTATTGTTTTCATAACAGACCTTATAGAGAGTAAGGTACGAAAAGAACGTGAGATTGAATACTACGAAGAAAAACTCAAAGAGATAGAGAAGAAACTCTTCTTTCTCAAGAAGGAACAGAGTGTTACNGAAACAATNNTAGATATCATACAGAACGAAAAGGTACTAGAGTTTAAACAAGTCATGTTAGAACTCAAGGGTCAAACAGAAGAGTGAAAATAATCATGATAATTACCATACTGAGTAATCTTCTGATAGTAGATGAAGAACTACTACGAACCAGACCGACAGGCGGATATAGAAAAGAAGAGGATATGGGAAAACATGGGTAATCATGGGATTTGCGTAAAATAATTAAAAAGGTTAAAATAAATATGATTCTCTTGTGATTAAATTCTGTTCCCTATCGANTTTTTTTTCCGAATCACTTGACAAATATATGCGAATCACCTATAATGAAAGAGTAATAGGGATGTTCCCAGAAAAAGGCCTCATGTTATCTTCATAATATGATTTAATTCATGTTGTCTGAACACATTTCTATTGCGTCTAGGAAAGACACCAGAGTAAAAGATACTGTTAGGCAACGAGTATCGTAAAAGTCCTCTCTGGTGTCTTTTTTTTATATTGGGACTTGACAACTGATTCTATAGCTGGTATACTGATTCTGTAATGAGAAAGATATTAGGATATATACTGATGATTCTTGGAGTACTATTCATACTTCATCTGTTATCACTATATTGGTTATTCACAGTTTTATTTTAGAAAGGATACTATATGACTGCACCAGCTATTGCAAATGACATACCACACACAATATACTCAGAAGCACATACTAAAGGAATGGCTGCTGGTAAAGCGTGTACACCAACTCCAATGGTGGTAGGAGAACCGACAACTCCTCTGGGAAATGACATAGACTATTCTAAAGACACTTGGTTAGTCAATGATGGTGTCTGTGGTTTTGCATGGGTCAATATCAAACCAGCAAGAGGTGGGTTTGTGAANTTTCTCAAAGANAATAAGATAGGAAGGAAAGACTCCTACTATGGTGGTTACACTATATGGGTTTCTCATTTCGGACAATCTCTTGCGAGAAAAGAATCATATGCAAGAGCATTCGCAGATGTTCTTACAACAAATGGAATCAAAGCATATGCAATGAGTAGAATGGACTAATATGACTTGACAATAAATACAGACATATGTTAGAATAAGCTATAATATATACCCCCTTAAAACTGTAAGGGTTTTNNTAATCTATAAATGCAATAAAGATACGGAGAAAAATCTTATGAGAAAACTATTATTGGTTACCCCATTGGTATTTCTAATGGGTTGTCAAACTGCATACATCACAAATGACGGAGAGAGATTACTGTCTAACTCTGTGGTTGGNTGTGCAGTAGGTCAAGTACTCTTTGATGATTGTGGAGCAGGAGCGGCAGTTGCAGCTGGGTCTACCATAATCTCAGACCAAAAGAAACTCCCATGAATAAAGAAGTCATACTCACACACTTCTTTATGTTTATATTCGGTTGTGTAATGATGTATATGATGGTGAACTACCTATGACACCTCATGAATGGGAAGACAATCGCCCACCAAAAGAACCCAGATTGACAAATCTCGACTACTGTGTTATATTAGGAGTTAGTTTTGCAATGTCAACTGCAATGATGGTGGGTGACTTATTAACGATAGGTATCGCATCATGGGCATGGTCTGCATATGAACGTGCGAGAGTTAAACAGAGATAAGGAGAAAATACTATGTGGCATAGAATTATTGATTTAGGTAATCTGGAAAGAAAGTACGGAGAGGGAACTAAGTTTGATTTAGACTACGGTAAACTCGCAATACTTTTTCTTTGCATATATATTGCTATCAAGGTATCCTAATATGTGGATATACAAATGCAAAGCAGGAACTTATACAGAGGATAGTTGTATACGATTACTCTATGCAATATTCTCGCATAGGTTTCATCATTTTTTAAAGGGGGAAGGATTTAGTGACTGAAGATTTGTTTAGACACTTGAGAACTCATGTTGGAAATAAGAGAATGGATGAAAAGATTATGGCAAAAGAAATGAAAGAATTAGATGAACGACAACAACTCCTTGTCATTACAATGGAAGAATGTGGCGAACTGATTCAAGAATGTTCTAAGAACTTACGGAGAAGTGAATTCTTTGACAGAGATGCATTTAAAAAAGAAGTCGGAGATGTTTATGCAATGATTGAACTATTAGTCGAATGGGATGTTCTCTCATGGGATGAGATAGAAAACAGACGAGATGAGAAACGCAAGAAACTTTCCAAATGGTCTGACCTAATCAGTGCAAGTGAGTCTCGACTCTATGCACAAGANGAAACTCCGATGGATACAGAACAACAGTTCTCTGTCGATACGGAAGAAGAATATGTAGAACGCTTCGGTGGTTGGAGAGGGAGTGTAACTGGAAAATGAAAAAAAGAAAGATGACGGAAGANCAACGGCAAAAAGCCGCGAATCGTCTCAAAGAGGCTCGAGAGAAAAGACTGCGAGAGAATCCACCTAAGTATGCACATATACACCCAGATGTTCTTGCGAAACCAGATGACCATCCTTTGAGTCGTAAGAATGTTGTGAGTTGGATAAAAACCCAAAAATCCTTAGCGTCTGCTGAGAAGGGGAATATGAGAAGAAATGTCAAAGGNGCAATCGCAAAATACTGGTCACATCAAGGATATGTTCGTCACTGTGAATACTACCTTAAACACGGCGATTGGGTAGATGACTTCTACGGAGAATANCAAGAAAGACGAGTCCGATGGAGAACAAGAGTCTGAATGTCAAGAAGACGGTGGTAACGGTGCAGACTATCGTGGAAATAATCCTATAGAACTTCTCATAGACTAAATACTTTTATGCACCTAGTTCTCATAACATTACTGTTATTTGTTACTCCCTCTTTTGGAGAACAGAAACAACCCAAGAACATCTTTCAATGTTTTACTTGTTTTCTCAAGAAACCAAGCGACTGGACNTGGGAACAAGAAAAGAGATTGGGTATACGAGAAGACCCCAAGTATGTAACGTGTCGCAGATACAAAAGAGTCCAAGCAAAGAACGGACAACAAGTCTGTATCTACAAAGGTGCGAACAATACCTACACCCTAGTTGTAGAAGGCCAGTGTCCAAANGAGTATCGTTGCAAATATGACCCACACGGAGAAGAACCCAATATTGATTCGGTTGTTGATTCGTTGAATGATAAGTTTAAGAAGTAGACTCGATTAGATTTTTGAGTTCTTCGTACCCCCCAATAAATCTATCATGTTCATCATGAATTATCGGAAAGGTCTTATACCCTTTTCCCTTGAGGTATTTCATTTCTTCCNAGTCNGTGACAAGTCTTTCCTCAAAAGGTATTTCATGTTTGTTCAGTAACATCTTTGCTCGTGTACACCAGACACAAGATAATCGTGATAATATTTTAAATCGCAAAACTTTCTCCACATCCACATTGAGCCTTTGCATTAGGATTAATTACCTTNAGATAAGACCCACCAAATTCTCTGACATAATCAACAGTGCAACCAAGAACAAACATTTCTGCAATCTTATCGACAATGAGTATATCGTCTACTACGATACCATCTTTTTTCTCGTCTACCATATCCCATTTATACTGAAAACCAGAACACCCTCCCCCTAAAACTGTGAGATATGCGAATCGTTTCCTCTCTGATTCGGTAGTTTTCGTTAAATATTCCTTNGCACTATCGGTTAGTGTTAACATTTTTTATTTATNNNCNCCTAAGTNATTGATNNATAAGGATTCTTTTTTTACTTTTTTTGTTGTTTTTGACTTGACAATGTTATCAGAACATAGTATAGTATATATGTAATCAAGAGAAAGGAACTAAAAACATGGCATTTATTTCAGCAGAAGATGTAAAACACATTCGAAACGAACTCAAGAAAGAGTTACCCCAATACAAATTTTCGGTTGTGCGTGACCACCATTCAAGTGTGTCGATATTTCGTTGATGAAAGGCCCTGCCTTCAAAGACTTTGAATACTTTGACCGATATACACATGAAACTAAAACTGGTACTCTAAATGAAGGTCATCATCAGATTAATCAGTTTCACCTTGAAAATTTCTACGGAAAAGAAAATGCGAAAATCTTAGACAAGATTCATGTTATCGCAAAAACTGCTCCTGCTAAGAATGGTGGAAAAGTTTGGTACAATGACTCAGACGCAATGATTGATTACTTTGACATTGCTTACTACATTCACATTAATGTTGGTAAGTGGAATAAACAATATGAAATAGTGGAGGCTGCGTAATGAATATTGAAAAAGTTACAAATATGATGTGTGATTTCGTTTCCTATGTCGATGACTTCTATAATGAAAAGTCTGGTATCTATCCTATNAAGGGTTTNACTAATTCTATGATTATCAACGCTACTCAAAAGTATATTACTTCTCAAACAAAAGATTATACTTGGGGTGGTGGTGACTCCGTAGATAGAGAACGAGTGCGAGATATAATTCTTGCAGATAATAATTTAGTATTTAATACTTGACAATGTTCTCAGAACATGGTATAGTGATTCGTAACAATAAAGAAAGAGAGAATATGACAGATACATTTTTCGCAACATCTATTGAACACCTTGTGACTACCAAAGATGGAGACACATTCATTGTGAGTTCTAGTTTCGCTGGTAGTGAGGGTGACACTGCAAAAGAATCAGTTGACAATGCAATCGCTGGTTTTGAGAACGCTGGTCATTCCGCTGACGAGTTGATTTCTATTACTACAGTTGAGTTGGATGCGTAATGAATTCTTGGTTTGGTGAAATAATCGGATACATCTTTCTTGCTGTGTTCGCATTTGGATGGATAGACACATTGTGGATATTCGGTGTAGAAAACTCCAAGGAATATACTTGGTGGTATTTAATTCAACAATTAGGAGAATATTTTAATGCCTAGAATATGGGAACAAAATGAAAATATGTTGATACCATATTATTTGATGTTCTCATATCTTTACTATGAAAAGAATATTTCTCTAATTGATGATGCAGAGTTTGACGAAATGTGTAAAACTCTTTTAGATAAATTAGATACACTTACACATATGCATAAACATTTAGTAAAAAAAGAATCCTTGACAGCAGGAACTGGATATGATATAAAGTATACAAATCTAATTAAAGATAGTGCAATAAAATTAAAGGAGATTTGGAAATAATTTTTATTGACAAATAAAACGAATCAGTATATACTATAAGTATAGTCAAGAGTGGGTGTCCGAAACTTGAACATGATAAAACGAGGACTCAAGAGGAAACTTCGGTTTCCTCTTTTTTTATGTGCGAACTAAATATACGCATGATAAATTACTTTCAAGGACAAGACGGATTCGTATGGTTTACTGGAGTTGTTGAGGACAGAAATGACCCAACAAAACTAGGTCGTGTGCGAGTGCGTTGTGTCGGTTACCACACAGATGATAAAGCAAAAATACCCACGGAAGATTTACCTTGGGCATGGGTATTACAAACAGTGCATACTCCATCAATGAATGGAATGGGTCATACGCCAGGCTTTCTAGTTGAAGGAACTTGGGTTGTGGGTTTCTTTCGTGACCCAGAGATGTTACAAGAACCAATCATACTTGGTTCACTGCCAGGCGTTCCAGAAAATCTTGGTGACCCAAACAAAGGTTTTCATGACCCCAATCGTAGAGAAAGTAATCCAGAACTTTCTGGATATAACACTTCCGTCTATCCACGCACNACTGGAGAACCAGACACAAATCGTCTTGCACGAAACTTTGAAGTTCAAGATACAATTGTAGGTGACAAGAAAGCAGGAGTCATTGAAGGTATTCGTAGTGCAGATGGAACAACATACGATGAACCAACCACAACTTATAATGCAGTATACCCAAAAAATCATGTATTTGAATCTGAAGTAGGACATACTACAGAATTTGATGATACCTCTGGTGCAGAAAGAGTAAGTCAATATGCACACTCTGGAACATTCTATGAAATTGATGCTGTAGGAAATCGTGTAGACAAAGTTGTATCAAATGACTATCATCTTGTCAAGGGAGATAATTTTGAACACGTTCAAGGCGATATGCATTTNACAGTTGAGGGAACTCTGAATATTAAGTGTAAGAAACTAAACGTAGAAGTTCTTGAAGATTATAATGAAGATGTAGGACAAAATAAAACTGTGCGAATTGAAGGAACATTATCTAATGATATCAACGGAGATGTTCTGGAAACATTCAACGCATCATATACGCAAAGTATTCATGGTAATATTGATTTACGATTCGGTGCAGAAGATGGTACGTTCTCAGAACATATTAAGTCAGATATTACACGAAACTATAGTGCAAGTGTAAAAGAGTTTCTCAAAGAGACATACGAACAACATATAACAGAGTCATCTAAGATATTCATCAAAACAGATTTTGAACAGCACGTTACTGGTAATTCACAAATTCTTGTCAAGGGAACTTATGATTTAGACTCTACTGGTGCAATGACGATTGACGGAACAACTGTTAACATAAATCAAGGAACTAACGCAGCTACTAGAGTGGGAGACTCGACAACTCATGTGGACGCAGCTCATGGTGCTCACGGTTCAACTGTAACTGGTTCTGTAACTGGTGGTTCTGGTTCGGTTAAGATTGGTGACACTGCTGTGAAGGTAGACCCAACTGAAAGTGAAGAGGTTACAGAAACAGATTTGGTTGATATTATTCTTCCAGAGATATTAACCTCTGAACCAAAGTCATCAACAGTCGGTGGTGCTGGTGATGATGACCCTCAAGAGGAAGATGATGATGGAGTTACAAGAAGTCTTTCTCCTACTGCTGGAAGAAGTGGTGGTGCAGTTTCCGCTGGTGGTTCTGGTGCAGAGAGTGGTGCAATACCAGAAAATGCAATTACAACGCCAGGCGATTGTACAAGACCAGATTTAGGTTCTCAGTCAGAACGATATGAGTCAAATGGTAACCCAGGCGCAATCAATACAAAGTCTGCGTCAAAAGATAGAGGTGGTTGGTCTTACGGTTCTTATCAGATTGCGACTAAGGTTGGAACATTTAAAAGTTTTATGTCGTTTCTTGCAAATGAAGAAAATGGATATTCAGACTTTAATACAAGTTTGACTAATGTTGGTGGTAATGCAGCTGCAACCAGAGGTGACATTAACTTTCGAAACAAATGGAAAGAACTTGCAAAGAGTGATGCAACTGCAAAAAGGTTTAAACAAGCACAACATGACTTTATTCAAAGAACACACCATGACCCAGCGGTTCGTGCAATTGCAAAGGACACTGGAATAGATGTTTGTGACGGTTCACATAGTAACGGACTACAAGATACAGTCTGGAGTACAGCAGTTCAGTTTGGGCCAGGCGGTGCAAGAAAGATATTTAAAGAAGCACATACCAGTTTACTACAAAAGAACGCAAGAAAAGACCCACCAGTGACAGTAATAACAGATGCAGATTTAATTAACGAAATACATGATATTAAGATTAATACAGTTCCAACTAGATTTAGAAGTAGTCCAGCACTTCATGGTGGACTCATAAGTAGATTTAAATCTGAGAGAGGTGTCGCACTCGCAAACGCATCTACTGGAAGCACTACTGCATCTAGTACGATTGTATAAATAAACAGAGAGGTGTAACATGGCAGTACAACCAGCATACAGAGATGCAGAAAGAACAAACGACTCTCCTCGTTCTGTGCGAATATATAAAGATTTAAATCTTAACTTTGGTATTCATCCAGTTACCAAACAGATTAATACTTTGACTGATGCAGCTGCAGTAAAAAGAAGTGTGCGTAATTTAGTTCAGTATGGATTCTATGAGAAACCTTTTCATCCAGAAATAGGTTCTGGAGTTCGTGATTTACTATTTGAAAACATGACACCTTTTGTTGCAAATAACCTATCAAAACAGATAGAAGAAATAATTACAAACTATGAACCAAGAGCACTTCTCGCAAACATAGAAGTAATACCACGATTTGATAATAATCAATATGAAGTGATTGTTGAGTTCTATATTCAGAACGCACCAGCAGAACTTGTTGATTTATCATTTTCATTAGAGAGACTACGATAATGACAACCTTAGATAAAAGACTAGACGTAACAGATTTAGACTTTGATACAATCAAAGATAATCTAAAAACATTTATGAGAAATCAAGATGAGTTTACAGATTATGATTTTGAAGGTTCTGGTCTGTCTGCACTTTTAGATGTTCTATCGTATAACACACATTATCTTGCAATGAATATGAATATGGTTGCAAATGAATCTTTTCTTGATACTGCATCTGTTCGTTCCTCAGTAGTATCTCATGCAAAGACATTAGGGTACACTCCAAACTCTGCAAGAGCTCCTATCGCAAATGTAAATGTAACTTTGAATGGTGCGATTGAAACTTTAACACAAGCAGTCATACCAGCAGGAACAATTTTTACAACACAAATAGATGATGTCAATTATCAGTTTGTCACTGTATCAGAACACACAATTAATAAAGTGAATGGCATATTATCATTTTCAAACATTCCAATATATGAGGGAACTTACGTCACTAATCGTTACACAGTGGATACTACTAATGTAGACCAAAAGTTTTTACTAAATGATAATCGCTCAGACACTACAACTTTGACAGTAGATGTTTTCGATACTGCATCATCAACAGACTCTACAACCTTTACACTTGCAACAGATACCACACAAACAGACTCAACATCTAATGTTTATTTTTTACAAGAGGGTGCTGATGGTAAATTCGAAATATACTTCGGTGATGGTATCATTGGTAAAGCATTGTCTGACGGTAATGTTGTTCGAATGAGATATGTTGTTACTAACAAAGCAAAAGCAAACGGTGCAAGTTCTTTTTCAACCACTGCAACAATATCCACAATTACCGACATCACAACTGCAACGGTTTCAAATGCATCTGGTGGTGCAGAGTCAGAAAGTATACAATCAATTAAGTTACAAGCACCTTTAGATTATGCATCTCAAGGTAGAGCAGTTACTACAGAAGATTATAAAGTTTATGCAAGAAAATTATTTCCTAATACACAAGCGGTATCTGTATGGGGTGGAGAAGATGGAAGTTTTGATGTGTCCTCTGGAGTTTCATCTACACCAGAATATGGAAAAGTTTTTATCTCAATCAAAAGTAATACAGGATTAGATTTATCCGATAACCAAAAATCTCAATTGGTAAAAGATTTTGCAAAATATAAAGTATCATCTGTAACTCCAGTTATAGTAGATGCAGAAACTACTTTTATTATTTTAGGTGTGACATTTCAATATGATTCCACATCAACAACATCAACTGCAACAGAACTTGCAAGTGCAGTAAACACAACTATTTCTAATTATAATAATAGTGACCTAAAAGATTTTAATAGTCCGTTTAGACATTCTAAACTTACAGGACTTATTGATGATACAGATACATCTATATTAAATAANACAACAACTGTTACATTAGCTAAACTTGTAACACCTATAACAACATCTTCAACTTCTTATACATTGAATTTTAATAATGCATTTTATAATCCATTTTCTGGNTATAACGCAGACAATGGTGGTATCGTTGCATCAACTGGTTTCAAACTTGGAACTGGTACTACAGAATATTTCTTTGATGATGATGGTGCTGGAAATCTAAGAATATATTATTTGGTAAATGCAGTAAGAACTTATTTTGATGTTCAAGCAGGGACAGTAGATTACACAAATGGAATAATTAAAATAACATCTGTTTTGATAACAAGTGTTTCAGATGTGGATGGTGCATCATCTACTAGGTTTCGTTTGACAGTTATTCCAAATTCAAATGATGTAGTACCTGTAAGAAATCAACTTTTAGAAATTGATACTGTCAATACAACAGTCACAGGTTCAGTTGATGCGACTGCAACCACAGGAAAAGGTTATACTGTTTCTACTACTGGAACTGCAACTACAACGACTACTAGTGTAAGTACCACTTCATCTACTCCAAGTTCAACACCAACAGGATATTAATAAATGTCCAAGAATGATTCAAAACTTGTGACAAAAGTATCTCCTCTGATACAAGGACAAGTACCAGAGTTTTTACAAAGTGACCATCCTCTTTTCATACAGTTTCTAAAACATTATTACCAGTATCTTGAAGCTGGTAGACTTACTCTAACTGGTGATATTTTTTATGTTGCACTTGAAACGTCTACCTCTTCTTATATCCTAGACGAAACTAATGGTGATAGAATAGTCACAGAGATTGGTGATGGTACGTTAAGACAATTTGTTGCAAATGAAACTGTTACTGGTTCTACGTCTAATGCAACTGCAACTGTTCTGGTAGATGATTCAAGAAATGGTTATCTGTATATTAGTTCTCAACAAAAATTTATAACAGGAGAAACAGTTACAGGTTCTACGTCTGGTTCAACTGCAAAGATATCGGAGTATCGTGCAAATCCAATACAAAACATACAACAACTTTTAGAGTATGCAAATACAGATAATACAATTTATGATTTTCTAGATCAATTTAGAAATTCATTTATGAACGCGATACCAAATACTCTTGCAAGTGGAACTTCTAAAAGAAATTTAATAAAAAGTATTCGTGATCTATATGCAGCCAAAGGAACGTCTGAAGCACATAAACTTTTCTTGAGATTAATTCTAGGTGAACAACCAGAGATAACATATCCAAACCAATATATGATGAGGGTGTCTGAAGGTGATTGGGGTCAAACTACAATCATGAGAGTGACACCAGATAGTGATGTGATAGGTGATGAGGTACTAAAC
>FUFK010044799.1_pt1 | contig 28110 bp, 20 predicted proteins | sample 1021851 | NCBI WGS metagenome assembly FUFK01 (sample SAMEA51879418, study PRJEB19060) | metagenome
TCCATCTTAATTCATCTATACCCCAAGCACCCATACCAGTATCTTTAACAACACCAGTTTCAAAAAACTGTGTAAATGATACACCAAGTGTCATGAAACCACTTGAAACAAGTGTTCCAAAGGGTCCATTTTTTGCTTTATTTTCATCAACATGAAAATATTGAGGATCGTAGTTTTTTGCAAAACTAATTATTTCATCTTTAGTGATTTTTTTTGTTCCTGTATTAAAAACTAAACCAATTTCAAAATCTTCAAAAAACATTTTTGAATTTTTCATTTTATTTAGGAGCTAATCTTACGGATCCATCAAGTCGGATTGTTTCTCCATTCAACATAACATTTGTGACTATACTTTCTACTAACAGTGCATATTCATGTGATGTGCCTAATCTTTTAGGAAATAGAGTAGTTGCAATTAAACTCTTTTGGACTTCATCAGGCATTCCAGTTAACATTGGTGTTCCAAACAAACCTGGTGCTATTGTATTTACTCTAATTCCATGTGTTGCTAATTCTCTTGCAATTGGAAGTGTCATACCTGCAATACCACCCTTTGAAGCTGAGTATGCTGCCTGACCTATTTGACCATCAAAAGCTGCTACAGATGCAGTATTTATAATAACACCTCTCTCACCATCTTCGTCTGGAGTATTATGTTGCATTTTATCNGCACACAGTCGAATCAAGTTAAAACTACCTAACAAATTTATTCTAAGAACTTTTTCAAAAAGTCCTAAATCATGCATTCCTCTACTGGATACAACTTTGGATCCTACAGCAATTCCTGCGCAATTGACTAAGCAATTAATATTGTCTAAATTCCCAATTGCTTCAGACATTAAATTTGGATCAGAAACATCTCCAACAAAGTATTCTGCNTCCAATTCTGAAGAAATTTTTTTCAAGTTATCCTCATTTACATCTATAAGAAATACATTTGCTCCTTTACTTTTTAAGTATTTGGCAGTCCCTTCTCCAAGACCACTTCCACCACCTGTAACAACTGCATTAACTTTATTAATATTCATTTTAATCTCCAAAATCTCTTACATCATCAATAACTTTACCATCATTAGGCAATGAGCCTAAATTGACAAATTCAACTATACCATTCAAATTAAGAATTTTTTTCATTTCATCAACAACTTTTTCATTTAAAGCTATTTTATCGTTTTCATTTGAAACGTGTTCTATAAGAAGTTTTAAATTATCACGATTATTCTCTCTACTTACTATTAATTTTGCTTTTGGTTTATTAGTGAACAAGTTNTCAACAATTTTCGCAATTTGAGACGGTTGAACAAACATTCCTCTAACTTTTGTTGTTTGGTCAGCTCGACCCATCCATCCTTTGATTCTAATGTTTGTTCTTCCTGTTTTGCTTTGACCTTCAATAATTGTAGATAAATCTCCAGTTGCAAATCGTATTATTGGTAATTCATAATTATTTAAAACTGTTACTATAACTTCTCCNACTTCTCCATTTGGTACTCTTTCATTAGTACCTGGTTTTACAATTTCTAAAATAATGTCTTCGTCTACAATCATTCCATCATTAATATCAGCCTCGTAAGCAATAAGACCGAGATCTGCAGTTCCGTAACATTGATAAAAATTTATATTTTTACTTTTGAAATATTCAGCAACATCAGGAAATAATGGGCCTCCAGAAAATAAAGCTTTTTTTAAATTACTTATTGGTAAGTCATTATTTTCAGCTTTTTCAATAATTATTTTTAAAAAATCAGGTATTCCAACATATCCTGTAGTATTTATTTCAGACATAATTTCGGCTTGCATATCTGAGTTTTCTCCACCTGCTGGAAAGACTGTACATTTAAGAATTTTTGCAGCCTCATCAAACATCATNCCAGCTGGNGTGAAGTGATATGAAAAACAATTTTGAACTATGTCTTTACTATTAAATCCTGCTGCATTTAAAGCTCTAGCGAAGCGCCACCAATTGTTATCATAACCATCTAAATCATAGATTGGACCAGGTGATCTATAAATGTGAGAAAATTCTGANAGTTCTTTAAAATTTAAATTACCAAAAGGTAAGTTTTTCTTTTGTATTTCAATTAAATCACTTTTGCGAAAAACATCAATTTTTTGTAAATCAGATAAAGTAGAAATCTCATTTTTTAAACGATTAGAATGTAGAGAAATAGTTTTAGCTTTTTCAATAAGTTTTTTTAAGCTTACTAAATGATCATTTTCTCTTTCATCAGATGATCTAACTTCTTTAGAATCAAAAAATATTGGACTCATAATTATATTATAGCCAACGTTTTCTTCTACGATATTGTTTAAAATCTCTGTATGACTGACGTCCTTCTCCAGAAATACCTAAATAAAATTCTTTCACATCTTCATTGTCTCTCATGGACTTTGCAGTTCCTTCCATTACAACTCTACCATTTTCTAAAATATAAGCGTATTCTGCATATTGAAGAGCCATATTTGTATTCTGCTCAGCTAAAAGAATTGTTACACCTTCTTTTTTATTAATTTGAGAAACGATTTCAAAAATTTGTTTTACTAACTGTGGAGCCAAGCCCATTGACGGTTCATCAAGCAAAATCATTTTAGGGTTAGCCATTAACGCTCTTCCAATTGCTACCATTTGTTGTTCACCACCTGAAGTATAGCCAGCTTGAGAAGTTCTTCTTTCTTTTAATCTTGGAAAATACTCGTAAACCCTTTCAAGATCGTTTTTTACTTCCTTATTACTTTTTCTAGTATAACCACCTGTTAATAAATTTTCTTCAACAGTTAAATGCTCAAAGCAATGTCTTCCTTCCATTACTTGAATAACCCCCATTTTTACAAGTTGAGATGGGTCTAATTGATGAACATCTTGGTTATTAAAAGTTATAGAGCCTTTTGTAACTTCGCCTCTTTCTGAGGCAAGAAGATTAGAAATTGATTTTAAAGTAGTTGTTTTTCCAGCTCCGTTTCCACCTAACAAAGTGGTTATACCACCTTTTTTAACATTTAAACTAACGCCTTTTAATACTAAAATAACATGATTATATACAGCTTCTATATTATTTACTTCCAAGATATTTTGNGCTGTTTTTTTANCAATTTTTGAAAGTTCATTCATAAAAATTCCTTAAAAAAAAGAGAGCCCTAAGACTCTCTTTTAAAATATTTAATTACAACGCATNGCAATCTTTTGTTCCTTAGCATATTTAGTAGAATCTTCAGCAATCAANTTATCAACTACTTCAGAATCACCATACATATACTCTGTGATCATNTTCCACTTTTTGGCTTTAGCATCCCATTGCTGTACAGCTGCTAATCCNCTTCCACCATGATTTTCACAAGTNTTTTTAAATGGAGGTGCNAAATTTTTAAATCCTAATTCTTCCATTCGTTTTGCATTAAGATCAACATTTTCCATTCCATCACGATACATTGCTGGTGTAATTTTAGATGTTCCATGAATTTTCTGAGCTACCCTGGCAGCTTCTACTTGAACCATAGCTTGGAATAAACCTCTATTATAAAGAACAGTTCCAAAATGTGATCCATCACCAGATGCTTGACCTTTGTCATGTACATATTTTTTAATATCTTTATGAACTTGGTAATCATCACCAGGTGCGTTGAAGGTTAAGGCTTTATAACCATGTGCGCCAGCGCCAGCAGGCATTACATCGTTTTCAGATCCAGACCACCAAATTCCAATAAAATTTTCCATAGGAAACTTTATTGAAGAGGCCTGTTTAATAGCGACTTGGTTCATAACACCCCAACCCCACATTAGGACATAATTAGGTCTCTGTTTTCTAATTTTGAGCCANGTCGCTTTTTGTTCTTGACCAGGATGATCTACTGGAAGCAACATAAGTTTATAGCCATGTTTTTTAGCTAAAACTTGTAAAGTTCTAATTGGTTCTTTTCCATATGCTGAATTATGATAAACAAGTGCAATTTTTTTACCCTTAATATTACCCATATTCTGTTTTAAAATATGTCTTACAGCAATAGANGCTCCATCCCAATANGTTGCAGGNGCATTAAATATCCACTTAAAAACTTTTCCGTTTTTAGCAGAAGTTCTTCCATAACCAGTGGAGTANACCGTAACACCATCAGCAGATGCTTTAGGTATTAGTTGATANGTAATACCTGTNGACATTGGCTGAAAAACCATTGCATTTTCTTTATGCTTTTCATAGCACTCTACACCAACTTGGGTTTTATATCCTGTTTCACATTCTGGAAAAACTATCTTTTCTCCACCAATNCCTCCGTCTCTTGCATTGATCATTTTGTAATAATCAACAAAACCGTCAGCATTTGGAATACCGTTAGGTGCATAGGCTCCAGTTCGGTAAACTAACATTGGAAACTTAAGGTCAGCAGTTGCGACTTCTAAAAATCCACCGATCGCAATGACTGAACCTAAAAATCCAACCATCATTTTTTTTAATCCCATACTCTCCTCCTTTTTGAGATTTAATATATAAAGCTTAACTTAAAANNTTAATATGGNAAAGGCCATTTTCTTAATTTTTCTTTTGCAATTGACCACAATCTTGCTAAACCGTGAGGTTCTAAAATCAAAAAAACGACCATCAATAATCCCCATATTGTAATTTCGAAATGTTTAGCTGTTACAGCTGAAAGTCCAATCAGATCTACCATTACATTTTTAAGAAATATTGGAAGAAGAACTATAAAAGCTGCTCCTAAAAAGGAACCGAGCATAGACCCTAANCCNCCAATTATAATCATAAATAAAACTGGAAATGAGATNGCCATAATATCAAANGATTCTGTAACTTCTAAGGCACCTAAGTATACAGCAAAATAAAGCGATCCAGCTATACCTATATAAAAAGAACTAATTGCAAAAGCTGATAATTTAGTNNTTAAAGGGGGAACGCCAATAATTTCTGCGGCTATGTCCATATCTCTAATAGCCATCCAAGACCTGCCAATTTTACTTCTAATCATATTTTTTGCAGCAAATCCTAATACAACAACTAATATCAAACAAAAAAGATANGTTGCGTAAGGTGGAGCATTTGCACCAGTTACTGCAACTCCAAACATTGTTCTTTCTGAAACTGTAATNTGTCCAGTNTCAGANTAATTATAAAACCAAGGNACTTTATTAAANAACCAAATTATAAAAAATTGAGATGCNAATGTAGCTACTGCNANATAAAATCCTTTNATTCTTAAAGAAGGNAANCCAAATANAATTCCNACAAAGGCTGTNATTACNCCAGATAANAATACNATTATCATTATNTTTANATCAGGAAAAAAGGTCATTATTTTATATGTAGCAAAGGCTCCAACAGCCATGAAACCACCTGTTCCTAATGAAACCTGGCCACAATATCCTGTAAGAATATTTAAACCAATTGCTGCCATAGAATAGATTAGAAAAGGAATTAAAATTGCTTTTTCCCAATAGCTGTCTATAAAAAAGGGCACTACTAAAAAAGCTACTAACATAAGTATATTGAAAGCTATTTTATCTTGAATCAAAGGAAAAATGGAATGGTCTGATTCGTAAGTAGATTTAAATTGTCCTGTTTCTTTGTAAATCATTACACTCTCTCTATAATCTTNTCACCAAATAAACCCTGTGGCCTGAAAAGTAAAAATACTAATGCCATGAAGTAAGCAAACCAGTTTTCGATTGCTCCAATGTCTAATAAACCACCAATGTATATTTCAGCTAGTTTTTCACCAAGACCAATTAAAAGACCTCCAATGATTGCACCTGGTATAGATGTAAACCCACCTAATATTAATACTGGTAGTGCTTTTAAAGCAATTAAAGAAAGTGAAAATTGTACACCAGATTCTGTTCCCCACATTATGCCTGCAACCATAGCGATGAAGCCTGAAATTGCCCAAACTAATACCCAAATACTTCTAAGTGAAATACCTACTGACAAAGCAGCTTGGTGGTCGTCAGCAACTGCTCTTAAAGCTCTTCCAGTTTTTGTATATTGAGAAAATAAAGCTAATGCGGTAACAAGTATGACGGCAATTATTGTAGCCCATACATTCAACACATCAATATACATTCCATAATATTCACTTCCCTCAGANGCCCAACCTATTGTAGTTTTTTCTAACCATTCAGAACCACCACTCGGTATTCCGACATCTAAGACTTTAACATCTGACCCCCACATTAAATCACCAACACCTTCCAGCACGAATGCTAACCCAATTGTAGCCATAAATAATATTATTGGTTCTTGGTTAACTAGGTGTTTTAAAACTAGTTTTTCTATAAGCCAAGCNAGAACTATCATTGTAATTATAGTTAGAATTATGGCAAAGAAACTATGNAATGANGGATACCAGTTGTGAAAGTTTGTTCCAAACAATTCATTGATTAAATGCGAAAATGGTACTTGACCAGTTTGAAATCCAACTAATGTTAGTGCAGCGAATAATGCAAAAACTCCTTGAGCAAAATTAAAAACACCCGAAGCTTTAAAAATAAGAACAAAACCTAATGCAACTAGAGAGTACATTATCCCAGACATTAATCCATTAATTACAGTTTCAATAAAGTTTAATAATTCAACACTCATATTTTTCCTCTAATCTGCTACACCTAAATAGGCGTCTATTACAGCTTTATTCTTTAAAATTTCTGATGGTTTACCTTCACCAATTTTTTTCCCATAGTCTAAAACTACAATTCTATCTGAAATATCCATTACAACACTCATATCATGTTCAATTAGAACAATTGTAGTTTTAAACTCATCATTTGCTGTTAAAACAAATCTACTCATATCTTGTTTTTCTTCTACATTCATTCCTGCCATGGGCTCATCAAGTAACAATATTTCTGGCTCCATGGCAAGAGCTCTGCCAAGCTCAACTCTTTTTTGAAGTCCATAAGGTAATGACCCAACAGGAGTTCTTCTAATTGCTTGTAGATCTAAAAAATCAATAACTCTTTCAACTTTATCTCTATGATAAGCTTCTTCTTTTTGAACAGGTCCAAAATATAATGCTTGCATTAAAAAATTTTGTTTTTGTTTTAATAAACGTCCAGTCATCAAGTTGTCTAATGTGCTCATTCCTTTGAATAGAGCAATATTTTGGAATGTTCTGGCTATGCCACTCTTGGCAGCGAATTCTGGTATCATCTCCTTTCGATCTTCTCCAGCAAAATTAATTTGACCAGATGTAGGTTTATAAAAACCATTTATAACATTAAGCATAGATGATTTACCTGCTCCATTTGGTCCAATAATAGCAAAAACCTCTCCTTTCTTTACTTCAAAAGAAACGTCTGTAAGTGCTTTTACTCCTCCAAATGCAAGACTAATATTTTTAATTTTAATTACTTCTTTTCCATAAGGAATTGATTGAATTTTAGCTAAACTCATTTTGTTTTCTTTTTTGTACTTTTAGTTTTAATTATTTCTCTTATTTCCATTGAAGCTTTGATTTTACCTTTACGACCATCTTCATATGTAACTTCTGTATTAATATTTGCTAGTTTAACATCTTTNTATAATGCATCNATTAANGGTTTATATCTNGTATTNACAACTGATCTTCTAACTTTTCTNGTTCTAGTTAATTCNCCATCATCNGCTTCAAGTTCNTTAAACAGNAGTAAAAACTTNGTNATTTTTAANTTNTCTGGTTGATTTTTATTAACTTTTTTTATTTCTTCTTCAATTAAATCATAAATTTTTTTATCTGCTGCTAGTCCAGTGTATGATGTGAAAGCTAATTGCCATTTTTCTGCTAATTTCGAGACTATTGAAAATCTAATACATATAATTGCTGTAAGATAAGGTTTCTTAGAACCTAATATTACAGCTTCACCAACATAAGGTGAAAATTTCAACTTATTTTCAATATTTTGGGGAGAAAATTTTATACCATCAGACTTAACTGCTATGTCATCAACTCTATCTAATACAGTTAAGCGATTTTTATTATCAATAAATCCAGCATCTCCTGTATGCATCCACCCTTTTTTTATAGATTCGGTATAAGCTTTTTTATTATTAAAATAGCCAGAGAACATATTAGGGTGTTTTGTAACAATTTCTCCAAGACCATTTGCATCAGGATTAAGAATTTTTATTTCAGCATCAGGAAAAGCTACACCAACTGTTTCACAATCCATTTCTCCGGAAGGAGGGTCTTGCAAAGTATAGGCTCCCATTAGTTCAGTTTGACCGTATAGTTGTCTCAGTGGGATACCCATCGCAAGAAAAAATTTGAATGTTTCTGGACCTATTGCAGATCCTCCAGTAGCGGCAGATGTAACTTTGCTAAAACCAAGTCTATCTTTTAAACTTGAGAAAAGAAGTTTGTCAGCCCAAAAGTCTCTAGTACCTTTGTCAACGGCATCTAAGCCTCTATCAACCATCTTGTTAAATAACCATTGTGTCAATTTTGATGAGTCAAGTATTCTTGCTCTCATATCAGCAGAAATTTGTTCCCATAATCTTGGTGCGCCTAACATAAAAGTTGGACCAATTTCTCTTAAATCATCCATGGCAGTTTCAGAGTTTTCAGGAAAATTTACTTTCATCCCACTTAATAAATTAAAACCAACACCATAAGTTTGTTCCATTATCCAAGGAAATGGTAATACAGAAACATATTCATCTAGGTGAGATTTAGGGTCAACTTTAAGATAATTTGAAATGTGATTTATGAACTTATTAGCAGGCAGCATAGCTAATTTTGGGTTAGATGTTGTACCAGAAGTTGTACATAAAACAGAAACAGTTTCGCCAGAAATTTTATTAATTAAATTTTCATAAAGTTTATTATTTTTATCTAACTGTTTTTTTCCTACACTAGCAAGATCCTTCATGTTAATTACATTTGGATTTTTTAATTTCTCTAGTCCTCTTGGGTCGTCATATATAACTTTNATTTTAGTTTTTAATTTTTTTTGAACATTTATTAANTTATCAACCTGTTCTTGATCTTCTGCATAAGCAAATTTAACTTTTGCTGATTTTACTAAATATCCAACTTCATCATCTAGAGTATCTCTGTAAACGCCAAGGCTCATTCCACCATTTGCATGACAAGCAATTTCAAAAAAAACCCATTCGGGTTTATTATCACCAATTAATGCTAAAACATCACCTTGTTTAAACCCAATTGATTTAAGCCCAATTGATAATTCTGAAACAATTTTATTATATTCATCCCAGGTGATTTCATTCCAAATCCCTAGGTCTTTGTTTCTTAAAGCAACTTCATCTGGCATTATTTCAGATCTATGTTTTAACAATTTTGGAAAAGTGTTAAATTTGTCAAAATCTGGATATTCGAATATATTGGCTTTCAAGAATTCCTCCTCCCAAAAAACTTTTAAAACCNAATTAATTNATAGGCTANCGATGTTANTATTAAAATCAACCTAAAGTTTATTTTTTTTAAACAAATTCTTCTTGTGTTTCGGAAANAATTTTTGATCCATCCAAGACAATATTTAAGTGANTAAGACATCTTGGTAATATATGTTTATTATAAAAATTTGAAGAGATTATTTTAGACATTAAAAAGTTAGAATCTTCATTTTGATTATCTATCTTTTCTTCAGCTTTGTTTTTTGATTTTTGCATAAGCCAAGCGCCAATGAGATATCCAAAACCCATCATAAAATCGTGACTAACGCATGAAAGTGATTCTTTGTCATCTTTATTTTGNCCAATAAAATCTAAAACTTCTTCACACTTATGNACAGATTTCAATATCTCTCCATCAGATTGGACATCTGATTTTATGATAGTNAGAATTTGTNGAGCTGTTTCTCCACTATCTTTAAGTGTTTTTCTGAACATTAAATCATTGGCTTGTATAGCATTTGTTCCTTCATAAATAGGTAAAATTCTTGCATCTCTCATTATTTGAGCAGCTCCAGTTTCTTCTATATAACCCATTCCACCGTGTATCTGAACACCTAAACTGGTTACTTCTTGGGCTAATTCTGTACACCATCCTTTTATAATAGGGATTAAAAAAGCTTCTAAGTTCATTTTACTTTTTTCTATTTCGGCTTCTTCCATTATTTCAGCTGAAACTAGAATAAGTGCTCTCATGGCCTCAGTTAATGAACGCATAATTAATAACTGTCTTTTTACATCACCATGACCAATTATTGGAGTCCCTTTTGTCTTGTTCAAAGGTATGCCTTGTACCCGTGTTTTAGCATATTGAATTGCTTTTTGTCTTGCAGTTTCAGCAATCGCCATACCTTGTAATCCGACATCAAATCTTGCTCTATTCATCATTATAAACATGTATTCAATTCCCTTACCTTCTTCGCCAAGCATATAGCCAATAGCCCCTTCATTGTCATCACCATAAGACATCACAGCAGTTGGGCTTGCTTTAATTCCTAGTTTATGTTCAAGAGAAATACATTTTAAATCATTTCTTTCNCCTAAAGAGCCGTCTTCATTAATTAAATATTTTGGTATGATAAATGTAGATATACCTTTTATTCCGTCAGGCGCTCCTTCTGTTTTAGCTAGAACTAAGTGAATAATATTTTCAGAGAAATCGTGTTCACCATAAGTTATGTATATTTTTTGACCTTTTATTCTCCAATTTTTTCCGTCATTAATGGCTTTCGTTTTTATTGTNCTTAAATCTGTNCCAGATTGGGGTTCAGTTAAATTCATAGTNCCTGTCCAAGAACCATTNATTAATTTTGGTAGATATAATTCTTTTTCTTTATCTGTNCCAACTAAGGTTAAGGCGTCTATGAGNCCTTGACTTAAAAGGTTGCACAATGCAAATGACATATTTGCACCTTGCCAGTATTCACTCACTGCAGCAGCCATTCGGAATGGCAATCCCATCCCATCATAATCAGGATTACTCGAAACTCCTATCCATCCACCTGAGGCTATTTTTTTAAATGCATTTTTAAATCCTGGTGAAGTCTCAACTTCATTATCCTGCCTTAATTTAGGTGGATTTTTATCACCTTCATGGTTTAAGGGCGCTAAATTTTCGTTAGCTAATTTCCCAGCCTCTTCAAGAATTGAATTCATTAAATCATTTTCAATTGCTGAAGGATTATTTAATAAATTTTCTAAAACAAACTTTGTATCTTTTACAGGTGAAACATAATTCATATCAAAATATCTCCTTATAAAGAAATGCCATTACATATTGATAAAATCAAGTGTAAATATTAAAACTATATGTAAGGAGTTTAATATGAGCATTTATGAAACAAATCTAGATCAAAATTTAGCTAATTATACAGTTTTAAGTCCATTATCTTTTCTTGAAAGATCTAGAAAAACTTTTCCAGATCAAATTGCGATAGAATATGAAGATTATAAACTTACATATAAACAAGCAGCAAAAAGATGTAATGCTCTATCTGAGTTGTTAAAAAGTTATAATGTTAATAAAAATGATACTGTAGCTGTAATGCTTCCAAATATTCCAGAAATGTGGGAGTGTCATTATGGAATTCCAATGGCAGGAGCTGTTTTAAATGCTATCAATACTAGATTAGATTATAACACTATTAATTTTATTTTAGGCCATGGGGAAGCAAAGGTTTTTATTTATGATTCTTCTTATTCTGACATTGTAGAAAAAGCTGTTCAAAATATTGAAAACAAACCAATTCTTTTAGAAGTTGTTGATAAAGTTGCTGGTTTAAAAAATTCAGAATTTGCTGAAAGTGAAAAAATTCTTAATTATGAGAATGAACTTAATAAATTTTCTGATTTAGAAATAATTTATAAATTACCCAAAAACGAATGGGATGCAATTGCTTTAAATTACACATCAGGAACTACTGGTAATCCCAAAGGTGTTGTGTATCATCACAGAGGAGCTTATTTGAATGCTATTGGGAATACTCTTGTTTGGGAAATGCCAATGTTCCCAAAATATTTGTGGACACTACCTATGTTCCATTGTAATGGCTGGTGTTTTCCGTGGACTATAACCGAAAGAGCTGGGACGCATGTATGCCTTAGACAACCGGCTGGAGAATTAATTGTAAATGCATTAATAAAGCACAAAGTATCTCATTTAAGTGGTGCACCAATAATTATGCAAATGATTGCAGATCATTTGATTAGTAATAATATTGATTTAACTCAAGAAATTAAGATGATGACAGCTGGAGCTCCTCCACCCGAAGCTGTTTTAGGTAAAATGAAATCATGCGGTATAGATGTAATTCATGTTTATGGGTTGACTGAGACTTATGGTCCTTCAGTTGTCTGCGCTTGGAAAACAGAATGGAATAATTTAAGCCCAGATGAACAAGCCAAAATGAAGGCTAGACAAGGTGTGCCTTATTCTGTTCAAGAAGATATTAAAATAGTTGATCCTAAAACATTAAAAAATGTACCTCAAGATGGTGAAACAATAGGTGAGGTATTTACAAGAGGAAATATCACTATGAGAGGATACCTGAAAAATGAAAAAGCTACAAAAGAATCATTTGAAGATGGATGGTTTCATACTGGCGATTTAGGTGTTTGGCATCAAGATGGTTATATTCAATTAAAAGATAGATCTAAAGATATAATTATATCTGGTGGTGAAAATATTTCATCTATAGAAGTTGAAGATATCTTGTATAAGCATCCATCAGTTGCAGCAGTTGGAGTTGTTGCAAAATCTGATGANAAATGGGGTGAAACACCTTGTGCATTTATAGAATTAAATAGTGGATTTGAAGAAAATAAAGTCGAACTTTTAAACCATTGTAAAGAAAATTTGGCTGGCTTTAAGGTCCCTAAATTTTTTATATTCTGTGAATTACCTAAAACAAGCACAGGAAAAATTCAAAAATTTGTATTAAGAGAGAAAGCTGAAAAACTTGATTAAGCGACTTTATAGTTGGTTTTAGATTCTTTATTAATAATTTTTGTCATTAAATGATTTATTTTTTCTTCAGATTCTTTTATGGACTTTAATTTAACATGCCCAAAACCTTTATATTCTAATGGGATTGAGGATCTTTCAATTATTTCATCAACAATATCATTATGAAAGTTATTTATGCACAAATTTATGTCTTTTTCAAATTCAGTTGCAAGCTTTCTTTCTAATTTTCTTTCTGCAGTATGTCCAAATATGTCAAAGACAGTTCCTCTTAGAATTTTACCCTTAGCGAGTAGTTTCATAATCGGAAATACCCATGATCCAAATTCTTGTTTAATTAGATTACCTGATTTATCTTTTCTTGATATCAAAGGGGGTGCTAAATGAAATTTAACTTTTCCAATATTATCAAAAGTATTCTCTANACCTTCTTTTAAGTANTTTACNTGTAGTCTCGCAACTTCATATTCATCTTTATAAGCTAGCAATTTATAATATGATTTAGCGACTGTAATTCCAAAATCTTTATTACACATATAAGCTTTATCAACTAATTTTTTATATTTTTTTGCAAGTTTGTAATCTTGATAATTTGTTAATCTTTCAATTCTATCTTTTAAAATTTCCTTAAAAGTTAGTTTAAAGGAAGGCTCCTCTTTTTTTACTAATAAATTTTTTACGGTTTTAAGATCAATTACTGACCATCTTCCAAGTTTAAAGGCATCTAGGTTTCCCTGTATGGAAGCTCCATTAAGTTTAATTGCTTCTAAAATAGCTTCTTCTGATAAAGGTATCAAACCTTTTTGCCAAGCAGCACCAACTAAAAACATGTTTGAATAAATCGAATCGCCCAAAATTTCTTCCGTTAGTTTTGCTGTATCAAAAAAAGAAATGTTATCTGGACCAATTTTGGCTTTTAAAGACAATATCATTCCTTCTTGNGGTAATGAAAAGTTTCTATCCCTAGTGAATTCACCAGAATTTGCTTCTACACTGTTACATACTGCTTTAGTTTTATCTCTTTTTAGCAAAGATAATGTTTTATTGCTCGCTGAAACCATTAGCTCTCCTCCAATTAAAGAGTCCGCATCGCCTATAGCAACTCTAATAGCATTTAAATCTTCAGGCTTTTTTGAAATTTTACAATGTATATGAACTGCGCCACCTTTTTGAGCTAAACCTGTCATCTCCATAACTCCAGCACCTTTTCCCTCTAAATGTGAAGCCATTGCTAATATTGCACCAATTGTTACAACTCCAGTTCCACCAACACCAGTTATTACGATATTAAATGTTTTATCTATTGTTGGTATTTTGGGGTTTATTAGTTTTGGAAACTGAAAACTAGTAGTCTCTAATTTTTTTATTTTTGCATCACTTACAGTAACAAAACTAGGACAAAAACCATTTACACAAGAAAAATCTAAATTACATGCAGATTGATTAATTTGTCTTTTCCTTCCTAAAATAGTTTCCTTAGGCAATATAGAAACACAATTAGATTTACTGCCACAGTCACCGCAACCCTCGCAAACTTCAGGATTTATAAATACTCGCTTGTTTGGTGTAGGAAACAAATTCTTCTTTCTTCTCCTACGTTTTTCTGCGGCGCATGTTTGAATATAAACAATTGCTGTTACACCCTTAACTTTTCTTAATTCCTCTTGGGTTTCTATGATTTTATCTCTTGGTCGCATGTCAGCAACTTGCTTGAATTTATCTAAGTTAAGCTGTTCTTTTTCATCAAAAACACCAATTACTTTTTTTACACCTATTGCTTTTAACTCTTGTAAAATTTCTAATGCGCCAATATCACCATCATGTTGTTGTCCACCAGTCATGGCTACTGCATCATTATAGAGTATTTTATATGTAATATTTACATTTGCAGCTACGGATGCTCTAATTGACATAATTCCTGAGTGGTTATAAGTTCCGTCACCCATGTTCTGAATTATGTGCTCTCTAGTTGAGAATGGAGCTTCACCAATCCAATTTGCTCCTTCACCTCCCATGTGTGTGTAACCTTCTGTATTTCTATCCATCCATAAAGCCATATAGTGGCATCCAATCCCAGCATATGCCCTTGAACCTTCAGGAACTTTTGTTGAAGAATTATGAGGACATCCAGAACAAAAATAAGGAGTTCTGTCATCAACCACCGCATTTGATTTAGGAGATAACAATTCTTTTAAGAGAATTATTTTATCTTGAAGACTTTTTAAATTAATTTGTTTATCAAGTATTTGAGCAATTTTAATTGATATATCAACTGGTTCTAAAACGCCTTCATTTTTAAACAATAAATTACCTTGAAGATCCCTTTCGCCAAATATCTGAGGTTGGTTTTCAGTACCAAATAAAATATTTTTTATTTGTTCTTCCATTAATTTTCTTTTCTCTTCAATTATGATTATTGTTTTTAAACCTTTAGCCCAATTTTTAAGTCCATTTGGTTCAATAGGCCATACAAGGCCTATTTTGTAAGACGTTAGCCCAATTTCTTTTGCTGTTTCACTATCAATATTCAAAAGTTCTAATGCATGCTCTACATCAAGCCAACTTTTCCCAGATGAAATAATTCCTATTTTTGATAGTTTTGTTTTTTTAAAACCTTCTCTATCAATTTTATTCTCTAAAGCAAATTTTTTTACAGCNGGTAATTTTTGTCTATGAAGTCTCTCTTCTTGAGCATGAGGTGTATCTCCAACTCTTATTGAAAGTTCTCCTCTTTTAACAGGGTTTTCTGGATATATAATTTTTAGTTTATCAGGACTACCGTCAACTACTTCAGTTGCGTCTATCGTATCTTTTAAACATTTCAATCCAACCCATACCCCAGCATATCTACTTAGACCCCATCCTAGTATTGAATAGTCAATAAGTTCTTGAACGCCTGAAGGTGACAAAATAGGTATCATTGCATCTTTAAAAGCGTATTCTGACTGAAAAAGTACTGTTGAACTTTCGCCTGAATGATCATCTCCCATGGCTGCGATAACCCCACCATTTTTTGATGTTCCTGCCAAGTTAGAATGTCTAAATACATCACCAGACCTGTCTACTCCAGGACCTTTGCCATACCAAAAACCAAACACACCGTCATAATTTGATTCTCCTCTCATTTCTGCTTGCTGACTTCCCCAAAGTGAAGTAGCAGCAATATCCTCATTTAAACCAGGATGGAATTTGATATCTTTTTCAGAAATCAACTTTTTAACTTTACTGAATTGCAAATCCACATTTCCTACAGGTGAGCCTCTGTAACCAGTTACAAAACCAGCAGTTTTTAAATTTTCTTTTTCATCTCTAAATTTTTGAATAAGAGTAGCTCTAACAAGAGCTTGGGTTCCGTTTACAAGAATAAACTTATTTTCTAGTTTATACTTATCATCTAGGGAAATATTCTTTAACATAAGAAAAATTTACAACACTTCTCTAGAAAAATAAATAATTTATAAGAAAAACCATCACTAATTTATTATTTGTTTATTTTAAGAGCTATTTCTTTTTCAGACATTTTAAATTTCTGAACTTTCCCACTTGCAGTCATAGGAAATTCATCAACAATTCGAAAAAATGATGGGATTTTAAAGCTTGCAATTTTATTCTTACATTTATTTTTTATTTCATTTTCAGAAATAATTTTATTTTTTTCAAGTTTTACCCAACAACCAACTATCTCACCATATGTTTTGTCAGGTACTCCAAAAACATAAGCTTGTTCTATTTGATCTATTTTGATGAGGAACTCCTCAACTTCTCTAGGATAAATATTTTCACCCCCTTTAATTATCGTATCTTTTATTCTTCCAACAATTTCTAAATAACCATCATCTCTCATTAACACTAAATCACCAGTGCGCATCCATCCATCTTTATCTATAGCTTTTTTTGTTTCAGTTTTATTTTTCCAATATTCTTTCATTACAGAATATCCTTTTATACAAAGTTCACCTGGTTTACCTCTATCAAGAATAAAATTTTTATTTGAATCAATAACTTTGGCTTCTATATGAGGATTAATATTGCCAACTGTTGAGACTTGTAAATCCACATCATCACCAATATTAGTTTGAAAGGAAATAGGCGAAGTTTCGGTCATTCCGTAAACAATTGTTATTTCTTTGATATTTAAAATATTTATGATCTTTTTCATAACTTCTTTTGGACAAGGAGATGCACCTATAGCTCCAGTTCTGAGTGATTTGAAATCATAATTTAATAAATTAGGCAAACTTAAAATTGAAATAAACATCATTGGTACGCCATATAAAGCAGTACACTTATATTTTTGAATAACTTCCATGCATATCTTCGGATCGAATGATTCACTTGGTAAAACAATACAACTTCCATGTGACAAAGCTGCAAATGCACCTAAAACTGAACCAAAACAGTGAAAAAAAGGAACAGGTAAACATATCTTGTCATTTATAGAAAAATTTTGATTTAGACCAACAAAATATCCATTATTGATTAAATTATAATTAGTTAATAGCGCACCTTTTGGTTTTCCTGTAGTTCCTGATGTATACTGAATATGGCAAGGTTGATCAAATGCAATTTTTTCTTCGATAACTGAGACAATATTTTTGTCAATTTTAAAACCTAATTTCATAAAAGAGTCCCAACTCAAATAAGGCCCTACTTTATTGCCAAAAACAACGACTGACTTAAGTTTTATTAAATTGTCTTTAATAGATGAAATTGAATCTAAATATGAAAAAGTTCTAAAATTCTCAGCCATAAATAAAAATGTACTCTCTGAATTTTCTAAAACATATTCCACTTCACTTGTTCTAAAAGCAGGATTAATTGTAACAACAATTAATCCAAGTCTCATAGCAGCATAATTTGTAATCAACCACTCAGTTCTATTGGTGCTCCATATAGAAATTCGGTCATCTTTTTTTGCTCCTAAATTAATTAATGCCCTGCATGCTAAATTCACTTCAGAATTTAGTTCTTTATATGTATAGGTTTTACCTTCAATATGACTAATAATAGCTTTTTGATTAGGACATACTTTTGCACTTTCATGCAAAATACTTGATATAGTCTTTTTTATTAGAGGGATTTCATGACTACCTTTACAAATTGAGATTTTTTTTTTCTTCATTTTCCAAAATTATTATAAAAAACTTTTTAAAAATTTTATGTTTTCTTAAAGAAATAATCAAGCTAGTATAAATTCATAATTTAAAGGGGAAAAATGAATAATTCTAATGTAGAAAATATTTTTTTGTCCGACCTTAAACAAACTCAAAATGTATTAAAAACAAAAAGTTCTAAATTACTAAATGAGTATTTGCTAAAAAAAAATAGCATCAATGAAAAAGAGAAAATTACAAACGAAATTCAAGAGATTAGAAACTTAAAAAGTAATTTTTTATCTCAATATATTTATAATATTTATCAAAAAGTAACTGAAGATTTTTCAAAATATTTAAGAGTGGAAGAATTAATTTTACAAGTCGAGTTACAATTTCCTTATTTATTGCCTGAAAAGGAATTAATTGAATTTGACAAATCTAAGATTCAAAAAGACAAAATTGGGTTTGAATTTGATTATGGGATTTTTTTTAATTCTATTCTGAGTAATGAAAAATGTGGAAATCATTTAATTCATTCAATGTTACTTCCAAAAAAACAATCAATTGAACTTTTAAAAAAATTTAGAAACGAAGATAAAATTGATTTGGGCACTGCACTGATTACAAGGAAAAATGGTATTTCAACAGTTTGGTTTAATAATCCTAGGTTTTTACATGCAGAAGATGAAACAACTATAAAAAATGTTGAAACTGCTATTGACTTGGCATTGTTAGACGAAAAAACAAAAATCGGAATTCTTAGAGGTTCTAAAATAAAAGAAGGTAAATATGCTGGTAAACATACATCTTGTACCGGAATAAATCTTACCCATTTGTATAATGGAAAAATAACCTACCTATGGTATTTGATTAGAGATCTTGGTTTTATAAATAAAATTTACAGAGGTTTAGCTTTAGAAAATACATCAATATCTGAGATAGATGGTAAAACTATTGAAAAGCCATGGATCGGCGCTGTTGAATCTTTCGCTATTGGTGGTGGTTGTCAGTATCTTTTAGTTACCGATTATATTGTTGCTGAAAAAGGATCTTATCTTACTTTGCCAGCAAGAAAAGAGGGAATTATTCCTGGAGTTGCAAACATGAGATTGCCAAGATTTGTAGGAGATAGAATAGCTAGACAGGCAATTCAATATGAAAGAAAAATAGAGTGTGACAGTGAAGTTGGCAAACTTATTTGTGATGAAATAGTTAATTCTAAAGAATTTGAAAAAAGTCTATCACTGGTTGCTGAAAGATTAACAAACTCAGGTGTGGTCAGCATTAGTAGTAATAGAAAATCATTTAGAGTAATACAAGAGCCTATTAATCAATTTAGAGAATATATGGCTGTTTACGCACGAGAACAGGCAGAATGCCACTTTTCAGAGGCTCTAATAAGTAATCTTGAAAAGTTCTGGAATGCTCAGAGTCGCAAGGAATAATAATTTAAAATTATGCTTCCGAGATATAAAAATTATCAAAAATTATATAATAATTTTAAGCTTAAAATCCCTAAATTTTTTAATATAGCTGAGGCCACTGTAGATAAATTTTCGAATACTAATAGAATAGCTCTAAAAAATATATTAAATGATGGGTCTGTTAACTATTTCACTTTTAATGAAATTTTCAAAAAATCTAATAAATTAGCCAATGCATTAAATTATTTAGGTTTAAAATCTAAGGATAGAGTTGGTATTCTTTTAGGTCAATGCCCAGAAACACTGATAAGTCATATAGCATGTTTTAAAGGAGGTATAATTTCAATACCACTATTTTGTTTATTTGGAGAACAAGCTTTGAAATTTAGACTTGATGACTCAAAAACTTCAGCTGTCATTTGTGATGAGATAGGATTACAGAAAATAATAAAAATAAGAAATGATCTCCCATTTTTAAAATATGTTATTTGTATAGATAGAAAAAAGAGTGAAAAATCTATTATTAGTTTTTCAGAATTACTCTCAAATTCTAAAAATGTTTATAAAAATTTTATTACCAATTCTTTTGATCCAGCAGTAATAATTTATACTTCAGGAACAACTGGAGATCCTAAAGGTGCAGTATTACCTCATAAGGTTTTATTGGGACATATACCAGGGGTTGAAATGCCTCATGAGTTTTTATCGTCAAATTTACCTGTTAATGATTGTTTTTGGACACCTGCAGATTGGGCTTGGATAGGAGGATTATTTGATATTTTAATGCCTTCTTTGTTTTTTGGAATACCTGTAATTTCCCATAGAGATAGTAAATTTGATCCAGAATTTGCTTTTAGTTTAATGGAAAAGTTTGAAGTCAAAAATACTTTTTTACCACCAACTGCTCTTAAAATAATGAAATCATTTAACGAAAATAAAAAAAGACCGAACCTTAGATTGAGAACTGTTGGTTCAGGTGGAGAAGCTTTAGGAGAAGAATTATTGCATTGGGGTAAGGAAATTTTAAATGTAGGCATAAATGAATTTTATGGTCAAACTGAGTGTAATTTAACAGTTTCGAATAATGGTTCTATTATGAAACAAAAGCTTAGTTCTATAGGTAGACCTGTGCCTGGTCATAATGTAAAACTAAAAAACAATGAAGGTAATTTTATTACTGAAGAAAATAACGAGGGTGAAATAGTAGTTGAGGCAAATTCACCCTCAATATTTTTAGGTTATTGGGGCAATGAAAAAGAAACTAATAACAAAATAATAAACGGATGGTTACATACTGGTGACTATGCAACATTTGATAATGAAGGATATTTTTATTTCAAGGGAAGAAAAGATGATATTATAAACACCTCTGGTTATAGAGTTGGGCCAACCGAAATTGAAAACTCAATTTTGTCATTAGATGAAGTTGAAATGGTTGCGGTGATTGGTGTTTCAGACGAAGTTAGAGGAGAAATTATAAAGGCAATTGTAGTACCTAAAGATAAATCTATAATTAAAAGTGGTAATATTGAGTTAAAAAAAAGGATTAAAGAACATGTTAAAAATAATTTAGCTGCTTATGAATATCCTAGATTGATAGAATTTAAAAAAGGTTTACCCCTTACTACTACTGGTAAAATAAAAAGAAATATATTAAGAAAAGATCATTTAGAGGAAAAATATGAGCGAAAAATATAGATTCGATACTATGTCTTTACATTCTGGGCACGTGCCAGACAAAGAAACTGGGTCAAGAGCTGTTCCAATTTATCAAACAACGTCTTATGTGTTTAAGGATACCGATGAAGCTGCAGCACTATATAACATGGAAGTAGGGGGACATTTATATACAAGAATTTCAAACCCAACAATAGCAACTTTAGAGCAGAGATTAGCATCTTTAGATGGAGGTGTTAGTTGTATTGCTTGCTCAAGTGGAATGGCTGCAATGCATTTAGTTGTATCAGCAATATGTTCAAGTGGAGATCATATCGTAGCATCGAATAAAATGTATGGCGCTAACATTAATTTACTTCAGCATACGATGACAAGATTTGGAATTAAAACAGATTTTGTGAATCCAAATGACTTAGAAGAAATTGAAAAATCAATAAAACCAAATACTAAACTAGTATTTGGAGAGGTGATTGGAAACCCTGGTTTAGATGTAATGAACGTGCCTGAGGTAGCCAAAATTTGTAAGAAAAAAAATGTCCCATTAGCAATAGATGCAACATTCAATACTCCATATTTAATGAAGCCTATCTCACATGGAGCAAATATAGTTATACACTCATTAACAAAATGGATAGGAGGACACGGTATCGCAATTGGAGGCGCCGTAGTAAATGGAGGGAACTTTGATTGGGGAAATAAAGAAAAATTTCCAACAATATCTGGGTCTCACTTTGCTCTTAATGGAATAAGTTTCTGGGAAGAATTTGGTCCATCTGCACTAACTGCCAAAATTAGAGCTGAAGGCATGTATAATTTTGGACCATCATTATCTCCAAATAACGCTTTTTATATTTTACAAGGAATAGAAACACTCTCACTAAGAATGAAAAAGCATATAGAAAACACAAAAATGATGCTAGAATTTTTAAAAGAAAACGAATCTGTATCTTGGTTAAGACATCCAGATTTAGAAGACCACCCAGATCATAAAATTGCGAAAAAAATTTTACCATTAGGTTCAGGGTCAATTATTGTATTTGGTATTAAAGGCGGAAGAGATGCTGGGAAAGCATTTATTGAAAATGTTAAGCTTTCTTCTCACTTGGCAAATGTTGGTGATGCAAAAACATTACTTATTCATCCTGGAAGTACAACACATTCACATTTAAGCTCAGAAGCAATGAAGATGTCTGGGTTAACTGATGACATGATAAGACTTTCTGTTGGTCTAGAAGATATTGAAGATATCAAAATTGATTTTGAAAAAGGCTTTAAAGCTGCCGCAAAAATCTCAAGTAATAAAAGTTAAATGTATACAGATTTTAAAGGTAACAAAGTTTATTTCTCAACTGGAGGTCTAAATTTAGTTAAAGATAATGAAACATTATGTTTTGTTCATGGAGCTGGACAAAATCATTATTCATTTACTCAACAAATTAGATATTTCGTTAGTCAAGGATATAACGTAATTGCTCCTGATTTTCCCGGCCATGGCTTTTCAGAAGGTAATCAAACGATTTCAATTGAAGAAGATATGTTATGGCTTGTCGAATTTTTAGCTTTTCTTAAGATTGAAAAAGCTACTTTTATCGGTCATTCACAGGGATGTTTAACTATACTTGAATTAGCAGAAAAAAATCCGGAGCTTGTAAGGGGTTTAGTATTTGTAGCTGGTGCAATGTCAATTCCTGTAAATGATTTCTTAATTGATACTTCAATTAATAATCCTGAAAAGGCATATGATCTTATGGTTACTTGGGGACAGGATAGTTATGGCTCTTTTTCTATATCAGATTGGCCTGGGCATAATCATTTAGCTGAAGGTAATGCAGTTATGAAAATGAATGATCCTTCAGTATTATCAACTGATTTAAAGTCATGTAATTCATATGATAATGGTAAGCAAGCTGCTTCAACAATAAAGATCAATTGTTTAGCTGTATTAGCAAAATTTGATATGATGACACCCTTAAAAAAAGGTCTTCAAATGGTCGAAAATATAAAGCAGTGTGATTATAAAATTCTAGAATGTGGTCATTTTCTGCCAATAGAAAAACCAAAGGAGCTAAACGCTCTTATAAAAAATTATCTAAATACTTTGAAATAATGAGTAATTGTTTTAATGAATTAAAATTAAATGATCATAAAAATTGGATTATTTCAGATTTAATATTAAAGCAAGCTAAAAAATTCCCAAAATTTAATATTATTGAATTCATTGACAATGAAAAATGGACTTATGAAGATATTTTGTCAAAAGGTCTTAAAGCTTCATTTAGATTAAAAAAGAATGGTTTAACAAATGGTGACTCAATAGTCGTTATGATTGATAATCCAAAGGTCTTTATTCCAATATGGTTAGGAGCGTGTTTTCTTGGAATTACATTTGTTGCACTTAACACAGCTTTAAGAGGAGATGTTCTTAAACATCAAATTGAAATTTCAAAACCTAAATTAATTATAACTGAAAATATATATTTTAAGTACTTCAAAAAAATAAATTGGGGTAAAAAAAATTTAAATATTTTAAATCATGATAAATTTCTTCTATCAAAAGAATTATTAATTTCTGAAATTCATCAATCAAAGATGGAAGATATTTCTTGTGTAATGTTTACTAGTGGAACTTCTGGCCCAGCAAAAGGTGTAATTATGCCAAATGCTCATTGCGTTTTATTTGCTATTGGAACTATTGAAAATTATATTTTGGATAAAAAAGATATTTTTTATATTTGTTTGCCTTTATTTCATGCAAATGGATTATTTATGCAACTCCTAGCTTGCATAATAAATAGAACAAAGGCCGTAATAAGAGAGAAGTTTTCAGCCAGTAATTGGTTAAATGATATAATCAATTATAAAATTACTCATACGAATATGTTAGGTGCTGTTGCTGCTTTTGTAGTAGCACAATCGCCAACAAAATTTGATAAAAGGCATAAGTTAAAAGTAATNGGCTCTGCTCCTTTGCCAAAGGAACCTGAAATTATCTTTAGAAAGCGATTTGGTGTTAAAGAAGTGTTACCTTTATATGGCATGACAGAAGTTAATATTCCTGTTTATGGAAAATTAGGAAAAAAGGGAAATGGAACATGCGGAGAAGTATATTCCAAATATTTTGATGTGGAGGTACGAGACACTAATACAGATGAGAAATTAAAAAATGGTGCAGTTGGTGAAATAATGGTTAGACCTAAAATATCATTTGGATTCATGCAAGGTTATTTAGGTATGCCAGATAAATCTTTTGAAGCTTACAGAAATTTCTGGTTTCATACTGGTGATGCAGGTTTTTTTAATAAAAAAAATCAATTAATATTTGTTGACAGAATTAAAGATTGTATAAGAAGAAGAGGTGAAAACATATCTTCTTATGAGGTTGAACAAGCTTTTTTAAAAATTCCTCAAATTGCTGAGGCAGCGGCATTCGCAGTACCTGCAAAAGATCATGGACAAGAAGATGAAGTTATGGTTGCTTTAATGATAATTAAAGGATCAAAAATTGAATACTCCAAATGGATAAATAAAGTAAGTGCAGATCTGGCTAAATTTGCAATACCGTTATATTTACGTGTTATGAAAAGTTTTCCAAAAACACAAACAGGTAAAATTATTAAACATGCATTAAGAACAGAGGGCATTACAAATGATACTTGGAAAAATAATCTTTAATTGCTACTCTTTAACTATGAGAGAGGATTTATGACTAATAACTTTACAGGGTGCTGGCCAGTTGCACCAACACCATTTAAAGAAAATGAAGATCTAGATCTTGAGGGAATGAAAAGAGTTTTAGATTGCATGATTGATCAAAAAGTAGATGGCATTTGTATTTTAGCAAATTATTCGGAACAATTTTTGTTATCTGACGATGAAAGAGAAATTTTAACAAAACTGTGTATTGAACATGTTGCTGGAAAGGTTCCAATAATTGTAACTGTAAGCCATTTTTCTACAGATATTGCGTTTAAAAGAGCTAAGTTAGCAAAAGATGTTGGAGCAAATATGGTCATGATGATGCCTCCATATCATGGTGCTTTGTTAAAAGGAAATGCTAACCAAACTTTCGAACAATTTAGAAAAGTGAGCGAAGCTGGAATAACAATTATGGTTCAAGATGCCCCTTTATCTGGAGTTGATCTTTCAGTTGACCTTCTAGTAAAAATGGCAAAAGAAATAGAGCATGTTAAATGTTTTAAAATAGAGTGTGCACAGGCGGCAAATAAACTTAGGGCATTAATTAATAAAGGTGGGAGTGCTATAGAAGGTCCATTTGATGGTGAAGAAGGAATAACATTATTTGCAGATTTGGAAGCTGGTGCAAAAGGAAATATGAGTTCAGCTATGTTACCTGATTTGATTGGACCTTTGGTTAAAAGTTACATTACAGGAAATAAAAAAGAAGCAGAGAATGAATATAATAGAGTACTTCCACTCATAAATTATGAAAATAGACAATGTGGGTTTAGAGCTACTAAAACAGTATTTAAAGAAGGCGGTGTCATCAAATCAGACGTTTGCCGTCATCCAATCCCAAGTTTGGATGAAAATACAAAAAAGGGATTATTAGATTTAGCAAATAATTACGATTTAATTGCTATGAAATGGGGATTATAATTATAAGGAGGCTTTTATGCCATATTCATTAGATGAGTTAGCTAAAGATATTAAAGGTATTTTAAAAGATCATGGCATTCAAGAAGGTTCAGATAAAGTTTGTTATTATGTTCAAAAAGCATTAATGGATCAAAACTTTATTCAAAACAATTTAAAAGATAGAGATGACCAAAACCCAAGAGAAATTCTTTATGAAGATCCTGAGCTTGGGTTTTGTGTTTGTGGTCATGTGTATAATCAAGAGGCTAATGGTTCACCTCATGATCATGGATCAAGCTGGGCTGTATACGGTCAAGCTGCTGGAGAAACAGAAATGACAGAGTGGGAAATCGTAAAACAAGAAAATGATATTAAGCTNGTTAAAGAAATAAAAAAATATGTAATGAAACCAGGTGATGTTAAATTTTATAATGTTGGCGATGTTCATTCACCAATAAGAAAAGAGCCTGTAAGATTGCTTAGAATTGAAGGAAAAAATTTGGATAATGTAGAAAGGTCAAAAATTAAAGAACTTTAAATCTATTTATTTCTTCTTTGTCCATATGATTTAATAAATCTTTTTCCCAACTTAAGTAAGCCAAAGCATGAGATCTATTTCCAAGGTGCCTTTTGTAGGTATGATAAACAAAATCTATACAAACCTCTCTTTTCATAAAAGTTTCTTTTTTTGTACAAAATTCGCTTAATCGTTTAAAATTTTGATCAAATTTATAAAAATATATTGAAGTTTTATATTTAGATGTAATGTCTTTATAAATTAGTTCTGCTTTAGATAGATCATTATAAATTATCAAAAAATCCTTGTTTCTATTAAAGTTATGAAATCTTAAGTTTGCTCTATTTATCCACTTAGATCTTTTTATATGAGTTTTTTTAAATTCATGACTTGTTCTAATATCTAACAAATTCAATTTTAAAAAATCAGTTAAATTATCATTTTCAACAATTTTTGATTTTGGAATTGTAAATTTTTTTTTCTGATCAAAAAAATTTTTTAAGTAATTGATATCATCGTCAAAAATATAAACATCAAAACCCATTTGTTTCAGCCAAGAGGCTGTTAATGAAGCNCGTAATAGTTCNCCATCATCAATCAAAACAATTTTACCATTTAAAACTCCAACAAAACTATCAGTAGCTTGTATTAGTTGTCCACCGGGTGCATGCTTCAAATACATTTTGTTTTCAGAAAAATTTTGATTGGCAGTTATATTAAATATAAAAGTATTTNTTGTTTTTTCTTCAAGGAAAGAATTTAGTGTTCTAAGGTTAATTGTTTTTAAATTAAATTTATTAATAATATTATTTGCTGAATTTTGATATTTACTTTTTTGAGATTTAATTTTATCTAAGTTTAATGCTTCTGTTTTATTGTTTTCAAGTTTGTATCCAGCTAATGTCCAACCTTGAGTTCCATTCTCAAGAGCTCTGACTTTATTTTTAATACCAAAGTTGATTAAATTTTGCGCTCCGATTATTGAACGAGTTCTACCAGCACAATTGATAATTATTTCAGTTTTATCATTAATTTCATTTTGAATTCGTAAGGGTATTTCCATATTAGGACAACATACACCTGTTGGAATATTCATTTTTTTAAATTCTTCAAAAGGTCTTCCGTCAATAACAATGATATCATCTTTTTTGTTTATTTTTTTTCTTAGTTCTGAAGGTTTAATATGAGGAGTATTTTTTTTTAACTCTACTAATTCACCAAAGGCTTTGCTTGGAACATGTATTCCTTTAAATAAAAAAAAACCAGCTNTTTTCCATCCAAAAACTCCATTCTTAAGAATTTGAATATTTCTATATCCAAGATTGGATGCAATTTCTTCAACTATTTCAGACAAACCGTCATTGTGATCCATTAAAATTATTAACGTTTCTTTACTTGGTATTAGATCAATAATCCTGATTTCAAAAATACTATATGGAATTGATATTGAAAAAAAAGGGTGTCCATCTGTATGTTGTCCAATTTCTCTTATATCAATTAAAGAGAATTCAGATGTGCCTGCATATAACTTTTTAACGTCTTTTGCTTTAATATATTTTTTCACTATACTTAAAATAATCTAAATTTTTTTTCCATATTAGAGGATAAAATGAATGAGTACAATGTTGGTGACTTAATATCAGATTTTTTATTTGAAAATGATTTAAAGACCGTTTTTGGTGTTGTTTCNGTCCATAATATTCCCATTTTGGATGCTATTGCAAAAAGAAATTTAATNAAATTTGTACCAGCAAGAGGTGAAATGGGAGCAGGTCATATGGCAGATGGTTTTGCTAGATCTTCTGACAAAGTAGGAGTTGTTATTACAAGTACTGGTCCCGGTGCAGCAAATGTTGTAGGGTCTCTAGTTGAAGCAAGATTCGCAGGAACTCCGTTACTTCATATAACTGGTCAAACTGCTACCGAAAATTTGGATAAAAATCAA
>FUFK010064874.1_pt1 | contig 28078 bp, 31 predicted proteins | sample 1021851 | NCBI WGS metagenome assembly FUFK01 (sample SAMEA51879418, study PRJEB19060) | metagenome
CTTCTCCAGATTTAAAGCAAAAGAATTGATATTTTCTTAAGAACTGAAAATCACTTCTTCTACGAAAAAATTTGAAATCTGAAAAAAAAATCTTCAGACTTCTTAACGCTTAAAAAGAATATTATGGCAACTATCCCAGAACCGACTATGTTCCCAGTAATTGAAAAAATGAACGAAGAACTCGCCCAAGTTCAAAAAGAACTAGAAGATACTAAGCAAAAACTCGCTACGGCGATGGAGAGACTTGAGAAAAAGAACTTAGAATACGAAATCGTATATGAGAACCAAGAAGGCGTCCTCTATGAAATGAAGACCCGAGATTTTACTAATTATCTCTTATGGTATAACGACCTCTCCCGTGCTGAGTTATATGAAGATATAGACCGACAGATTGATACGGCAATTGAAGCAGAAATGTTCCTCGCTGTTCATAGAGAAGGTGATATAGTATATGTATTAGATACTGGCGACAATCCGATAGAACGCTTTATACAACTAAACGAAGCGGGAAAGATTGATATTGAAGAACCTATTAATACTCACTATGAATTGAATGAATAAAAAGAACAAAAAAAAGAATGAATACAATTTTTTTGAAATGAATTGATTCTCCGAATAAATTTGAAATTTGAATTTCAAAAGTCCAAATCCAAAAGCATAAGCAAAAGAATTGATATGGCAACATTTCTATTCAGCACTCTGCCTATTGAAGTTGAAAAAATGATTGTCCAGACTGCTACTACTAAAAAGAATAAGGTTGCTTTAAACAATCAACTTAATAATATGAGAAGACAATTTTATGAAGACCAATGGCACGATACAAATGACTGGGTGAAAGAAAAATACCCAGATTTTCATAATGATTTTGATTATATGAATAATGAAGAAAGACGCTGGCAACTAAAACAGCAAGCAAACTTCTTTAGTAATTTCATTAAACCTTGCCGAGACCTCCCGACGATTGCTGGGGATATAGGTTATCACGATGACGGAGAATATTTCATTCATACATTTAGAGAAAATAATTTTGATACGCCTATATTAAGACACAGTATTCAATTGATTTACGGAACCGAAGACCATTATCCCTGGTCTGACGATATGCTTGATGGAAGAATGATAAGACTTGAAGATTGTATCTGGCATTAATATATAGTATATTATAGAAAATCTAAGTTTAAAATTAAAAATATAGTTTCTAACAATTTTTTTGAAAATTAATTTTTTTAATTTAATTATTTTTTTTATTAATAAAATCTTTTTTATAAGATTTAAGTTTAAACTTATTTATTTAAGTTATTGAAAATAAATAATAATATTTTTTTTATTTATATAAATTATAAATACAAATGTCAGCAATACCAGATTTAATTAAAATAGGAAGTATCCCAGGTGATATGGATATGAGCGTAGATACGGATACATTAGAACCCGTAGTTAAATCTAATACTTTTTGTAGATTTACTCTTCAGAATAAAGGATTTATGAATAGTTTCTCTAAAATTGTATTAGGTCTTGATACTGTAGCAGGGAGTCAAAATACATATCCACTTAATATAGGTATTTCTGCTCTAATACAAAGAGCAGTGCTTAAAGTAGGTGCTAAGACTATTAGTGAAACTGAAGACTTCGGGCAGTTTATGGCATATAAATCTTTATTCATAGACCCCAGTGTTAATAAAGAAAGAGAACAAGTTATTAGTAGCAGAGGCACTGCCTTAGAATTAAGATATAATAATGCTTCAGGTAATTTTAGTGAGTTTAACGCTTCATCCTATGGTCTTGATAATGGTTTATGTTATGTTGCTTCTGGTAGAACTGGTGCCCATACTGGTAATGGACGAGAAGGATTACTTCCACAATACTGGCAAGAACTTAAAAATACTCCAGAGTTTCAGGTATCTCTCGCCGACCTATTTCCATTTTTACGATTCAATAGTCTTCCATTATATATGTTTGAAGAACAAATTTCAATTGAATTATTTTTTAATACTACTTCTGGCACAAGGATGGTCGGTCCTTCGGGCGTTGTCGCTACTACTATTAATGAAGCAGGATTAAAATTAATTGCTGATTATATTTATTATGACGGAGACACTATGGAGCAGTTCGCAAATGCTAATCGTGATATGAACTTCCAGTATGTTGATTATCAACTTAATAAACGCACACTAACACAAGACCAAGCACAGACTAAACAAATCTTAAATGTAGGTGGTGCTGGACGCTTAGTATCTAAATTATTTAGTGGTATGTATTTAGACACTGCCGACGATACTAGTATTGTTAATGTTTATGCTGCCGAAGGTCCCACTATTACTGTCGCAAACGGTGCTAGACAAATGGGTATCTTAACTTCTAATGTCAGATATAATGATAAATATTTATATCCACTTGATAGAAAATCTAATGCTATTCATTTCCACGATATTACTTCTGCTGAAGCACAAGTCCCCCACGTAAGTAGAGATATGTATAGTGGAGGCGGTGAAGGTCTTACTGCTGAAGAATATAACGGACAACGCCAGGACGTCAACTTAAAAGCACAATTTTATTTTCAATCTCATAGACTTAATCGTAATGAAAGAATTAATAGCAGAGGTATTGAATATGAACAAAATTATAGTTCTATTGGTGCGGGTCCTTTTACTCAGAGAACCTGGATTGAAGTTATTAAACAAGCACAACTTAAAAATGGTATCTTAGATATTAATTTCGCTTAATCTTTAATATTTTTTTATAAAATAATACATATGGATTTTAGAGTCGCTATCGCAACATACAAGAGACCTAAAGGTTTAGGTGAAAAGACTTTAAAAACATTATCAGATAATAATATTGACAAAGATATTATAGATATTTTTGTTAATAATCAAGAAGAATATGATATTTATAGACCTATGTATCCTGAATATAATATGATTATAGGTGAAGTCGGCATGCGACAAATTAGACAATTTATAGTTAATTATTATGAAGAAGGTACTAAAGTATTTTTTATGGACGATGATATTATTTCATTTAAAGAAAAAAATGATAATAAATTAAAGAATGTTGATAACTTACGAGAAACTATTGAAAATGGATTTAAGTTATGTGAAGAACATAAGACCTGTCTTTTTGGTATTTATCCTGTGGATAATGCTTTTTTTATGAAAGATAATNATACTACTCATTTACAATTTTGTGTTGGTTGGACTTTCGGTGCTATTATTGATAAAGAGGCACTGTCATTAGATACAAGAACTATAGGTAATTTTGAAGATTATGAAAGAACTATTAAATCATTTAAAAAATATGGTAAGGTTATTAGATTAAATAATATTTGTGCTAANACTAAGTATGCTACTGCTGAAAGTGGTGGTATGAATATAGGAGATAGAAGTNTAGGTATGAAAGCAGATTTAGAAATTTTAAAAGAATTATTTAGTGATTATATTTATATAAAAGAAAAAAAAAGTGCTCTGATAGGTGTTAATCCACAGATAAGAAGAAATATCAAAAATATTTTATAATATAATGTATATGAGCGGGTTTAATGAAACGATGATATTAGAATGTAATAGACTTGCCAGTGAAGAAGGCAAAACTGGTAATAATGAAAATACTGCTTTATTTACTAATAAAATAGGTAGCGGTATTAAAGTTAATGCTGGTGATACTATTAGTGTATATAATTCATTTATCAGTGAAAAAGGTGCTGGAGGTGAAACAATACAATTTAATGGTAATGTATTAAAAGATTTACGAGGTAATGCTTTATCAATTAATTTATCTCATACTAAAATTACTAAAACTAATGCTTGTTATCAAAACCCTATAAATAACGCAAGTAATGCTGATAGTCAAGTATTATATGGTGTCCCACTAAAAGAAGTTGCTACTTCTACTTCTACAAAATATATTTTAAAAGATAATGAAGTTAATTTAAAAATATCATATTATAAGACTCGGAATGGAGATTGTTGTGTAGCATTGCCCAGAAGATTTATGAGTAGCATCCCACTTGAAAATGATACAAGACCTACACAGTGGAAAATAGAAGATAGTGTTGCTAATGGATTGCCTTTCACAGCACAATCTACTAATAATGGAGGTGTATTAACTTTATTACAATCTACTTTATTAAAATCTGAGGGATTGCCTAATAGAAGTTATTTTGTTGAAACTGATTATCAATTTAAAAAAGGAAGTGAAACTAGTAGCGGAGGTGAAGAAGAAGCAGTTAATTCATATTTTAAATTAAGAACTGATAATAGTAGATTTAAGATATATGTAATGACTGAAATGAGAAAATCTGGATTTATTAGTGGCAGTGGCACTGACGAAGAAATGGATTGGTTTAGAGAAAATGGATTCCCATTATTAAGTCCTAGTGAAGCAGTATTTATCCCATATGAAGAAATATTAACATTAACTTGTCCTGTAGGATTTAGTAGTCCTCAAAGTATTGCTGATACTCTAACTAATCAAATGAGAGATACAGGTGCTTTAGTTAATGATTTTTTAGTTCAAAATACTAACGCTCTTGCTTCTACTATATCTAATCAAGTTAGAGTTAAAAGACCTATTAGTGTAAGAACAGAAAGTCCTGTATATAAAACATTTAATTCATTTTCGGTTAATGACCACAATGCTTCTACATATTATTCATTTTATGCTCCTGCTTTTCAAACAGGTGATAGAAGATTTGAATATAATCAATATTTACAAAATTATCAGTATATAGGTATTAAAAGACCTGATTTATATGACGCAGGTATTAAATTGATTGCTACTATGCCTAATCATAATCAACCTTCTTTAAAATTTTGTCATTTAGAAATGGATATTAATACTTCTATGACAACTGTAGGGAATGATAGATTTAATGCTTCTATTATGACTAATCATCCTTGGGAAACTGCTAATTTAGAAGCGTGGAGAGATTTTATGCTCGCTCAGGGTAATTATCCTGAACTATTTGAAAATAGAAATAATAATTATGCTGGTATCACAAATGTTAATAATAGTAGATTTTTACATATGAACTTAAATGAGAAACAACAAAGTAGATTAGGTGGTGATAATGTTATGCCTGATAATTTCGGAAGTAATGAGCAATCATTATTGAATGCTTCTTCACAAAATAGTGTGCCTGTATTTTTTGATTATGACCCTTCTGCTTCTATGACTTTAACTGAAGGTAATGAAGGTAATCCTTGCTTCGGGGCACTGTATAAAAGATTATCACCTTCAGGGTCATATGTTATTACATTTGCTACTAAAGGTATAGGTCTTCATAATCCTATAGATTTTGTTAATGAACCATTTTATAACTCTTGTCAAACATTGCCAGGAATCCCACACGAATATGCTTATTATAGTGGTAGTCATAATGCTTCTGGACACCACCATGGTATTATTGTTGGTAATTATCAAGCAAGTGGAACAAATGCTTCTAATAATGCTTCTGGTAGATTATTAGGATTTGATAAACATTTTAATGCTTATGGTAATGCTATGATAGGATTAGCGGACGGATATTTAAATACAGATTATCAATTTGTTTCTCATTATGCGGTGAACACGATGGAAAATAATACTAAAACTGCTGGTAATAGTATTATAGACGCCACGCCATATGCTCGTAAGATATATTTAGGTGCTCAAGAACCTAAATGGGAGTTTAGTGCGAGTAATAGTAAGTTTAATATACAACAACTTCATACACCTGAATATATAGGTAATTTATGGAATGCTGGAATAGATAGTGCCTCTGCTACATATAATACTACTGAAAATCCTAACGCACAAGAAAAAGTATTTAAAATTAATAAAAGATTAGATAATACTAATTTTACAACTGATATGATACCATATTCACAAAATTATGCGAGTGGTGTTTCTACAGCATATTTAGGTGTAGGAGATAGTAGTGGTGTTAATATTACTTTATCAAGAAAAAATGATATGATAGAACCCTGGACTGTATTTGATGCTCATAGTGGTATTTTTATAGAAGATTTTGGTATCACACAAGAAGCGTGGAACAGAAGTATGTGGGATACTTTAGGATTTTCATATAGTCAGTTTCACGCTTCTTTAAATGCTTCATTTAATTATAATACAAGACTAAATGAATTAAATAAAAATAGTATGCCTATTGCTACAACTAACGCTGAAGTTAATGCTGGAGATACTATGAGTTTCACTAGTAATATTTTCGGAGCAAATTTATTTACTTCACAGGTGCCGTTGCCTCAGTTATTTAATGGTACTATTACAGGTCAAGTCCCTCCATTTACAGATAATAGATATCCTACTAGTTATCCTGCTATAACACAAAATCAAAAATCTATTTTATTAGAGGCGGACGACCTTCCTACTAAAATGAGTAGGGCATATTATACAATAAGAAGTGATATTTTAGATAAATATACATATTTAGGTAGTAAGGATAGCGGTGAAGCACTGAAGACTGTATCTGTTGTTAATAAAATTAATGGCGATGGTGATTATTATTTTCAGCAAGATAATCCCTTACAATTTACTATTACGAATCCTAAAACAATAACAAGTATTACTACACATATATGCGACCCAGAAGGCAACTCCGCACAATTAAATAGAGATAGTTGTGTTATGTATAGAATAGATAAAAGAATTAATAGCACACTGACACCTGTAGAAGAACTACTACAAGCAACTGAACAACAAAAAAAGTAATCAACTTAAATATTTAAGTTTAAACTTAAATCTTATAAAAAAGAATTAGATTATATAAAAAAAAATTATTTATTAAAATATTAATTTATAAAAAAATTGTTAGAAACTATATTTTTAAGTTTAAACTTAGATTATTATAATATACTATCTTATATTTTTATTTAATATATCCATTACTTCGTTTAATGTATATAATTTTTCTTCTTCCCACTTAAATTTTCTACTACATTTTTTATATATCCACATATAAAAATCTGCTATATATTCATAAACCATATTATATTATCTACATATATTTTTTTTATGATAATCTTTCTTCAGCAACTTTAAATATCTTTTCATCCATTTCTATTCCGATAAAGTTCCTATTCATATTTTTACAACCTACTCCCATAGACCCTGACCCCATCGTAGGGTCTAATACTGTATCACCTTCTTTACTATAATATTTTAATATCCATTCCATTAACGCTACTGGTTTCTCAGTAGAGTGTTTCCCTCTTGTAGATTTTATCTGTAATAATGAATGTGGTAGTGGTGGGTCATATAACACTTGACCATCCTTGAATCCTCTTTCTTCTAAATATTTTTTATGTTCTTCTTCATTTTTATGATATCCATAACAATCTACTAAACCATGCTCTTCTTCGTCTTCTTCTACTAATGAAGTAGGTAGTGGAGGTTCATAAATACTTTCACCGTTCTTTTGTTGTGGATATGAATAGTGTGTATTATTTCCATAAGCAGTATTACAATTTTCATTTTTTTGTATTACTTCTTCTTCTATTAATGAAGTAGGTAGTGGAGGTTCATATCCGTCATTCCCACCTTGTCTAACTAGTGGTTTTTTTCTTCCGTCAGCACCATATAACTTTCCTTTTATTTTTTCAGGTGGTTTAACATTATTGCCAGGTTCTACTAATGAAGTAGGGAGTGGTGGTTCATATTTTCCTTCTGTGCCATCGGCGTGTGCCTTCATTCCATAAAGATTATCATTTTTTCTGGGTTTAGTCTTAATAAACTTATGTTTATGTGAAGATAAATCATATAACGGTAATTTTTCATAAAATACATATATCATTTCGTGCTTTCTCATTGGCATTTTTTTAGCAGATAAGAAACCACAAGGAGCACTCTTACACCAGACTAAATCATATCTAAAATGACATTTTTTAGGTGCTGATTGAATCAAAGATACTCCGAACTTAGTCGTAGTTGTCATTAAAATAGGTGTATTTAATTTTTTTACTCTCATTACTTCTTTCCAGAATATATCTAAATCTATAGGACAATCCCACTTACAAGAAGTCTGACCGTAAGGTAAGTCGCAGAATATTAAATCTACTGATTTATCGGGTATATCTTTCATTTTTTCTAAACAGTCCCCGTTAATCAACATATTATATATTATCTTATAAATATTTTTTGAAAATTAAACTCAAATTTTTTTTGAGAACAGCGTTAGTTCATAACCTGGACACCATTAGGCGTGAAGACTAATGTAGATTTATTTTTAACGAATAGATATACTGCGTTAGGGTTATCAGTAGTAAGTTCTGTGTCAAGATTTAATCCGAAATTAACATTATTAAATGATACACCTTGTCCTGAAATCATATCATATGCTACACCTACACCATATATACTTCCTACTTGTGCTACTAAATGAGATACTACAGGCAAGTCATTAGTAGTAGTATCTTGTGTTAATTGTAAGTGGTCATTAGCATAATAAGGTTTAATACAATTTACAAAGTTCTTGATAATCTGTGGGTCAGCATATTTAACCTTACTATCATCCTTACGCTCTGTATCTATATTATATTGTAATGGATAACGGATTCCAGCACGAGTGAATACTGCTTGTTTAATAGGAGCGACAGTGTCTCCTGTATTTAATAGTGGCAGAGTATTTAGACCATCCCGAGCATAATTATTAATAAATGAAGAAGGCACAAAATTAACAAAAGCAGATAATACATTAGATAATCCTAACTGAAAATTAAGAATACCATTAGTAGAATTAATTGTATTAAAATATGAATGAATACTATTATATTCAAGTGTATTACCCACACTTGTATTAGGTGCTACTACTTGTGCTTCAGCAATTAATTTTAAATCTGTTAGTTCATAGAAACTATCAGTAATACCTGTAGAGGTTTCATCGTCCCCGAAAATTACTTGATTATCTGGAGCAAGTTGTATNTCAATCATTAAACCACCTACACCGTTCTGTCTTGATAATGGGATAGGATTCCTTCCAGATAATAAACCGCATGGCAAGTTAATACAGAACTGACTACCAGCATAATTTAATACATTTTCTTGATTAGTAGAAGAACCATTAGTATTATTAACTACCTCAGTNCTCTGAAGCATAATATTAGCACCTTGTAGAGCAGTCATATTTAAATGACCTAACGCTTCTTTCTCAGAAGATATAAGTGGCATATATGAACTCATAAATCTATTATAATGATTAATACGCTCTATTACTGATTTATGAACTTGACTTGAAATAGTTAGTGTATCTATGACACTGTATATCCCTATTTTTGGGTCAATACACATTAAATTACCATCCGCTTCAGTCTGAATAGTATTGCTACTATCTCTTAAAAATTGTATATTACCACAAAATCTAACTGTGCTCCCCATTAAATGTAAGTCATTTTCACCTATAATAAATTGAATGACTGGATTACCATTACGATAAGATACCTTACCCGTAGATACTACATTACTCGGTTGAATATCCATATAAACATTTTGACCTAAATTAGACATTTTTATAAAATATAAAATAAAAAAAAATAAAAAGTTAAAAAAAAATTATAATGGTTGTGCGAATAATGTATTTAATGCTTGTAATGTTCTAGTTGCGTCTTGTTGGACTGCTCCACTTGTAGAAAGTGCCAGTCTATTAATATTCATACGAGCACTATTAGTTGCTTGAGAACCTATCGGCATAGGCACTCCCTCTTCAATACGGCGTCTTGGTGTTCTTGGTGGAGTAGAACTTCTCATATCTAATGTTCTACCTTTTTGTCTATCAAGTTTCTGTAATTTTTCAGGTGGTTTCCCTTCTTGAATAACTTTTAAATAACCTCTATCAGCGTCATTAATAAAATCTTCTCTAATAGCACCTAACTCTCTTGCTTTTTTCAGTGTTGTTGCTTTCTTATATTTTTCATATCTATCATACGCTTTACTACCAGGTCTTTTTGGATTATCTTTACGAAAAGATATTTTTAAGTTGGGGTCTTTCAACATAGAAGGCAAAAATTTTCTTGCTTCTTGTTTCACAGGCATTTTATTATTAGAAACATTTTTTTCTTGTCCATTTAACACCACCCCGTTCTTAAAGCATATCTTATCATTTTTAGGAGGTTTAACTTCTTTCCTAGTTCTACATATAATACCTGACATATATATATTAATGTCATTTTTTTTTCTTCATATTATTTTTCTTAACAGGTCTGGTTGTCTTTTTGGGCATCCTTCTTTTTCCGTATTTACTTGAACCTTGAGGCATATTATAAAATAATAATTATTTTTTTTTAGTATGTTTCTGCCATAAATCTTTATCAGCAGTTCTTCTAGTAGTCCCTCCTACAGCAAAACTATACACCCGTGCCTGTGCCCATTGTTGTGCTGACATTTTACCTTTTAAACTCTTACCACCTATTTTCTTACCTGATAGACTCCTCACGCTCTCGGGGTTGCCTCTGTGTGCTGCTAAACCCCTATCATATACTTGATTTAAAATACTCATAGATATTCCTGTTAATTTAGATATATCTTTTTTACTATTAGATTGATTAAGAGGTTGTCCATATCTTTTATTAAATTTTTGTTTATTAGTGCTCATTTAATATTATAAATATTTTATATTTAAAGATAATTTATTATAATATATTATATTAGATATGAGCGTATATAATAAAGGTGATAATAAAGGCAAGAAACCTACTGACACAGCGACTCCATTACATTTATGTGAGTTTCTATATGATTTAGTTAAAAATAGATTTGATCACACAGAAGGTCAAAATACTATATTAGATTGTTGTTGTGGTGATAAAAGATTAACTAANAACTTTAAAAATTGTAATATTATTAATTATGAGATAAAGGATGGCACAGATTTTTTAAAAGAAACTAATAAAATTGATTGTGATTTATGTATTATGAACCCACCATTTAATGCTGGCACAGGCAGAAAATTAGCAGTAGAAGTATTTTTAGATAAAGTTATTGAATTATGTGGCAAGGATATATCAATTATTATGATAACACCTATGGGTTTTAGATTAAATGTTAAAAAAAATAGTAATAGAAGAAATAATTTTATTAACGATAAATATCCAGATATAACTTCTATAATATCTTTACCATTAGATACTTTTGAAAATACACTATATCATTGTGAAATATTAATATATAATATTCCAGGTCTTAAACCTCATTATTTTTATTAAAGATTAAATCTTCTTTTATAATTTTTTATATTTTCTTGTCTTGACGTGCTATCTCCCCATAAAATATAATATGATAAGAAACCAGCACGGGTCGGGTCTTTAGTAGTTAAATCTTTTTTATGTCTTTCTCTATATAATCTTCTTCTTTCTTTATCTTTAGTTATGGTGTAGTCGTCCATACCTTTTGCTCCGAAGTGAGTCGTTTTAGTTCTACCATTATCTTTTGTGAATACTGCCATTAATTTTTTATTAGGTTTAGTAGAAGGTTTAATAGTCATTTTCATTTATATTAATAAAATAAAAAAATTATACCTCAACACTAATACTATCTCCATTAATTACCATCCTACGAATATGAAATACAAAATTATTCCATAATTTATTTTTAGTAGGAGCAGTGCCCGTGTAATTTACATTAAGACTAAATTGTCTATTACGAGCGTCATATACACCGTTCTGAACCGCTACTGCTCTGCCGATAACAAAATTACTATTAAACTCAAGCATACTCTGTCCAGAGATACCCGCACTAGTAAGTGCTTTTTCTAATTCAATTAANTGTTGCTGTGATACAGAAGTCTTAGAAGAAGTCTTACTACAATCTACAAGACGAGAAGGTTGTAAGCGTCCAGCGTAAGTGAATTGATATGATTGTAGATTATCAGAAATACCAGCGAGACCACAGCGGTCTTGAAACTCTCCTGAAACAATTTCATATGTNCCNGACGCTTGTAAGATTTGTTTATTAGTATATACAGTTGCTNTCAGTAGGGANACAGATTACAGATTTCATACGACGATTTTCAATAGGCAACTGGATTTGTGCTACTAAATCTGTAGCAAGTTGAGAATATCTATAATTAGTCATAGATAAGAAATCATAATTTATAGTACCTCCTTCACGCATGCGTCTGAGCATATCTGCTTCATACTGCGGTCCCATATCTAATGATTGTAATACTAAATCTACATCGGATACTTCATATGTCATATTATATGAAGACTGACCCTCTACACTCTGGGATACTAATAAATGTGAAGCATTAGCGTTAGTCGGGACAGTAGTGTCAGGTGTGAATGAGTTAGTTGTTAATTTTAATAAATTAAATCCAGATACAAACTCAATCTTAGATATTGTGATAGCAGGAGTAGTTGCTACAAATGAATTATCAGAAGCATTAACTAACGCTATCTTTTCACCTATAGCAAACGGAAGTGAAGCGGGTTCTACATATCCATTATCTTGAGTAATAAACATAGTAGTATAATCTGTGCCATTAACCATAGAACCACTTGTATTAGTTAAACTACCGTTATGACTATGGAAAAATGGATTCAATAATTTCTTTCTTTTTAACATACCACCTTCTAACATACGGCATACTTTATCAGCGTCTTCAAGTAATATCTGAATACGCAGACCATTAGTAAGCATACACGGAAATACTTTATCATTTTGAAAAATACCTGTATTAAGTGGGAGGCATACTTTAACATTAGTATATGAAGCATTTTTTAATTGACCTTCTCTTGTCTCACCTTCAGTGTCATTAACAACATATCCCATTTTCTGTGAGTTCTGCCAAGATTGTCTTGTGCCTAATTGTCCGTGTGGAGTCGCCCGACCACCAGCACCTTCAGTAAGTGCCCGTTTATTTCTTAAACTATCATTACAGTGATAATCATATTTTAACATAGTAGCAATATTATATCCTACTATTTCTTCTAGTAGAGCATTATTATTACCATCGTGTATCCTAATATCCCTGATTAGTGCTTGTGCTCCTATATGACTATCTAACATAAATTTAGATACCGCACCAGCAGTTTCTACAGGCATTTGAAGTTTTACATTAAATTGAAGATAACTATTTTGAGGTTGAAAGAACTTTACTTGTGCTGGGTCAATTTTTAATTCAATTAATTGACCAGGATTATAAGATAAACCATTATCAGAAGGGACAGCAATGGATTGCTGGACTATATCAATTTTATTATCTGCGACAAAGAAACTCATATTTTTATAATATAAATATATATTTTATTTTTCATTATTTATTTTATTTAATTCATTAATATTTGTCATTTCTTCAAACAAACAATCTTTACTAAACATTACATTTAACCCACGCTTATTTGCTTCTTTATAGAAACTTCTATGTTCACAATCTATAAATACTTCATTATTTAATAAACATACAGGTTTATATCTAATATCTTTAAATGATTTTAATTTATGAATACAAAATCCATTAAAAATACTATCTATAGGTCTCATATCTTCATTCATATTTTCTACTACTTTCTTTAAATAGTCTCTAATTTTTTTTTGATTATCCCAACATTTATCTAAATCTTCTGTAGGAATCCACCCACTCTCTTGATATTCATCAATAGACACTGACCAAGTATCATAAAATCCTTTATTATAAAATGATAAACTATCCCAATTTAAATTATCTACTTTAGATAAATATTTATTTAATACTTCTGGATAAATTTTAAAATTAAATACATCGTCAAGGTCTGCCATAATAAAATAATTATAATCACTATATTTATCAAAAATAGTATTTAATATCTGATTTCTTGCTTGTGCTATATTAAATGCTCTACCTATATGTGCTTGAAATCGTGGTTTATTATTNATTAAAATATCTATATCCCACCCTTCTTTTTTTAGTTCTATTAACTCTAATAATGATTTATCACCACTATTATCATATGATACAACAACTTTAATTTTAGAAAATAATGGTTCTAATAATTTAAGATTATCAAATGATTTTTTTAAATAACCTTCATTTTTATAAATAGTAGAACAAATAACGCAACTCATATATTATAATATACATATTAATTATAACTAGATAACGCAACACCCCCAGATTGTTGAGCACTAATAGGTGCTTGTGCTTGTGGTTGTAATCTAGGTGCTTGTAGTTGAGTAGGAGCAGGCAACTGTCTTTTTTGTTTTTCTTTACCTCCAATATAATCTGATAAAGCAGATATACCACCCGCTACTGCTCCCGCAACATTTAATCCTAAACCTATTTCAGCACCTATACCTGTAGCGTCTAACATAGCACCAGCACTTTCTAAACTACCAGCAAGACTACCTGCTGAAGCGACCGCTGAAGTAATACCAGCAATATTACCAACTTTTTCTGCTGTATTCATTTTTTTGAATCCACCGTCAGTATCGTCTAAAATATCACTAACACCAGATACTACATTTAATCCTTCAGCAGTCTTACCAATACTATCTAACGCACCTAATCCTGCTTTAGCAGAAGATACAACCCGTCCTGCTCCTTCAACCATGCCCGCCGTATCACCCGCAGATAATGCTTCTGTAGTATCTCTGATTGCTTGTTGTCCTCCTTCAAGAGCACTCTGACCTCTACTAATAGCACTTGTTAATTCACTTGTGCCTGGGATAGCACTCGCAACTCTACTAGCAACTTCTCCAGCACCAGCAACAACTCTATCACCTAATCTATCACCAAAATCTAATACAGCATTGACGTCCGCATCGCCTTCTCCACCTGGCAAGATAGGTTCTCGTGGAGCGTCTTCAATAGCAGGAGGTTCTTCTCTACTAGGTCTTAACTCAGGTTCTCTATTTTCAGCAATCTGTCCGACCATAGCACCAGTCCCTTCTCCAGTAGGGTCTATACCACCTCCTTCATTAATAAAATTAGCACGACGATATGATTTAACAGCATTATTAACATTACTGATTTCTTTTCTAACCGCACCACCTACTTTATATACATTACGAGCATCCGCAAGAAATTCACCAGCACCTTCTTCACCTTTTTGTTCTTCCTTAGCAGACTCCGCTCGCTCAGCAGTGCTTTCTATTCCTTTAGCAATAGCAGTATTTTCTTGATTTCTAATTCTATAATCGTCTAATGTTTGTTTATTACTATCAGCAATCGCCTGTTGTAATCTTGTATTTCTTGACATAATATCATTATTATATTGAATCCCACGTTCATATCCATAAATATCACTCATTTTTATAACTATATCAAATAAAAAAATAATATATATTTTAAATTAGTATTAAATTATAATATAATATTTATAAAAATATAGTTTTAAAATTAATTATTTAAGTTTAAACTTAGATTATTAAAATAAGATTTGATTATATAAAAAAAAAAATATAAATATGAATTGTAATTTTCAAAAAATTGCTTTAAACTTAAAAATCTCGGTTTAAACTTAGATTTTCTTTAATATAATATATTATAAATTAATTAACCGAAACACGAATCAAAATATCCATTTTCTTGTGGTGTAAGTGGTTTGCCTTGTGCTCTCTTTATAGTAGCGTTTATCTTAGCATGCTTCTCCGCTTGTTCTTTTTTCTTACGCTTCTCTTCTTTTCTTGCTATTCTATCACTATCATATTTAGCAATGGCACTGCCTACAATATTTTGAATATCTTCGTGTGATATACTACTTTTTTGTATTATTACAGGTTCCTTATCTATTTCTTTTTTAATTTTACTAATCTTTTTTTCTACATATTCTTCTTGTTTATTTTTAATTATTTCATTTGTCTCTGCTTCAATTTTTGCTTTAGCATCCGCTTTCGCTTTTAATCTTGCTTCTTTATTAGCAGTTCTTTTAGCATTTGCTTTTGCTCTTGCTTCCGCTAGTTGTTTCAATTTTGCTTCACTCATTACTCTCTTCTTTTTAACTACTGGTTTAACTTCTGGTGGTTCTTGAAATATTACTTTTTGTTCTATTTTCTTTTTAGGTTTCACTTCTGGTAATGGTTCTTCTTCTTTTTCTTCCTCACTAAACATTTCCTCGTCTTCAATTTGAATATCCAGATTTTTCTGTTCAGGTTCAGTGTCAATAGGTTCTTGATTATCTATAATTACAGGGAGCACAGAAGACATTTCTATAATTTCTATAAATATATTATTTTTTTAAATTTAAAAAATAATTTATATTATATTAAATAATGAATACTCCTAAAATATTAAAAGTCAAAGACCCAGAATTTTTAAAAAAAGGTAATAAACCTCTTCATCCTCACTTGCCTCAACCCCATGCTTTAGTATTACATTGCTCACCTGTCAAGACTGGTAAGAGTACTATAATATCTAATCTATTATTATCAGACCAAATGTATGGTCAAGATTATTTTGATAGAGTTAAGATTATATCTAATACTATTGAAAATGATAATACTAGTAGATTTTTAAAAGAAGCATTTGACACTGAAGACCATTATGAAGATAGGATGATAGACGATTTAATTAATAGTCAATCTAATTTTGAAAAAGAAGAGCAACCAAGTGTAGCACTAATATGCGACGATTTATTAGGTAGTATTAAAAGAGAAGCACGACTCAATCATTTCGCTTCACGATTCCGTCATTACAATGTTCAGTTATTTTATATCAGTTCACAGAACTTCAGAAAAGTTAATAATGTTATCAGACAGAACGCTACTAATGTTATTATAGGCAGTCCATTCCCTAACACTAAAGAACTTGAAAAGATTTCAGAAGAGTATGGAGATATGTTCGGTGGTGCTGATAATTTACTGAAAATCTATAAAATAGCAACACCAAAAAGATATGATTTTTTACATTTAGATTTACAAGAAAATCCACCCATAGCATATCATAATTTTGAGAAACAAATAGCAATAGGCAGTAATATATTAGGTGATAGTAATGTAGATATTAGTGATTTAAAAAATGAAGACCCTATTGTCTCCGACGAGGACGAAAATCAAAGCAGACAATAGTTTGTCCGATTAAATCTGTCTTATCATTTGTTTCATCAATATTACATAATTCTACTTTTATATTATTTAATCTAATTTTATCAGTATTACCTAATGGGATATATAATCTTTCATTAGGTTGATAGTATAACCCGCCTACTTCATTACCAGTATTATCAAATCTGGGCATATGATATAATATTTTAGAGACACTGCCTTTACCACTATTGAAACTTTCAATAGGGAGGTCAGGCAACCTAACAAATAAAGATTTATTAGAAATCATTTTAGGTGCTGTCTTACTTTCTTTTGATTGTGGAATAGTACCATTTGTAAATTTAATAGATTGAACTGGGACATTTTCAAATCCAAGCATATTCTGAGCACCATATCTATTAGTCCAAAANGTATGAAATCTTGATTGAAACTGNACAGCAGTAATAGTAGTTAAATCGTCTTCACCTGTATCTCTTGACCCAAGTGCCAGAGCACCATTCATACCTTCGTCTCCAGCAGATACTAATATAATATCTCTATCTAATACTTGTGAATGAGTAGTAGCACAACCATTTAATCCTTTAGGTGTATAAGCATTAAGACTATCAAAGAAGAAATTAAATGGATATCTTGTTTCATATGTTTCTAATATACCTGATTTACCAGTCCATAACGCAGTAGCATAGTAATCTTGATATGTTAATTCACCATCGCACTTGAATCCTAATATAGCAGGTTCTAATGCTTCACCTCTAAATCTACCACCATATTGAAAAGAAGCATTAGAGTTATGTTTAGAAAATCTATATGTAGGGATATCTAATCCGTCATATCCGTCTATGACCATACACCTACTTGCTGAAGGAGTATCTAATATATTAACTTTAGGATATAGATAAAAATTACTAATACCTATAGGTTTAACAGTCTTATCTCTATCAGTAATACCCGAAGTAGTATCTAATAATGTAGTAATAGAACCATTAAATGATAATAACTGAAATATCAATCCTTCATTTTTAGCAATAATTTTAACTCTATTAAATGCTTTATCAGTGCCTTTATGTTCTGTTAAAGATACATTAGGAAGACCCTTTACTTTATGTTTAAAGAACTCTGATTTTTCACCTTCACTTTCTTGTAATGTTGCTCCGCTACAAAATATTTCAAATGAACCATTAACAAAATTAGGTCTAACTGAATAATCAAAATAGTTAAATCCTGTATATGTATCTTTAAAATGTTCTGGAGGTCCAGCAAGTCCGTCTTCAACTTGATGATTATTAAATGTTGCTCTTGTTAANCCAACCTCCCANAAATCACCAGCACTACCATTTAAAGANGAATTAAAACAAAATACAACACTACCATTAGCAAGATTTAATGGGAACTTTTGACCGATAACAGATAAATGACCAACTAACTCTTCTGGGTCTTTTTTTAGTAATTTAACTTCGTGAGAACCTGAGGCACTGACTATAGCATTTAAATTAAGTCCGTCGCTTGCTACCCATCCGTCTCCTGCTGTAGCGGGGATATGTGTCTTTTCACTTTCTTTATTTTGTGTGAATGTATATTTAAAACCTTGAAACTCATTACTACCATTTTTTAATTCAACTTTAGGATAATCAGTATCAATAGGAACAAAATTAGGGTGTTGTCCTAAACCTTGTAGCAGACCCTCTCTAATATTATATGCCATATCAGTAGGAGATTTAGTAATAGTGCCTCCAGTTATTTTAGTAGGAACACAAAATCCAGTTCTAAATGCGAGTCCTTCTTGATTACCACCTACACCAACAGGATTTTCACCTATATAAATACCGAACTTATTATTAGCAGAAGATAACTGTAGATTACCATTACGAGTAATCTTAATACTTTCTACCGCTACTTCACTGTCTTTTTCTATTTCAAAAGTCTGGGATAACATATTAACAAATGAAGAAGGATTATTAATACCAGTAGTATCAGGGACATTAAGACCAGTGCTCTGTGTGTTAGAAGTGATAAGATAAACCATATTTATATTATATTAATATAAAATAAAAAAAATATTTATTATTTATATGAACAAAAAAAAGAAGACATTTGTTAAACCAGTGATTAACGATAATACTCCTAATACTCCTTTAAATTTTGATATCAAAAAAAATGTAGAACAAAGTAAGAAAATTAAACCACAAAATGTATTTGAAGGTTATAAGAAACCTAAGAGTAGATAATCTGATTAATTCTTGTATTAAAATATACACAGAAGGCGTGAAGTGTATAATCAATCTTTTTACCTTCTTTTTCAAAAGGGTCGTCTAGTAGAAACTTTTTCTTCATAGTATTTCTATGACTATATGGATTAGATAAATGTTTAGTATCAATATGACCGAACATTTCAGCGTATATTAAATCAAAGTATTTTTGTCTAATCTTCATATCAACAGATACTATATCACTTACTATATGTGTTTTCTTTTTAAGTGATTTAATTTTATTATCTTGTTCTTTTTGTATTTTATCATTATTAATAGTTTTCTTTTCTTTTTGCTTTTTTCTTTCTGTGAAGTGTTTATCACCGTATTCTTTAATCATATTTACATTCTTAAGCATATCTTGAGTAATAGTGAATGTTAAATCACCTTCTTGTTCTAACTTATAATCATTATTAGGGTCTAATACAGGACAATCATTAATATTAATTTCTTCTGTTAATACATATGAGAAATAACACATAATAATAAGATTAGTTTTGTTGATATCAATATTACCACTTCTGATATTAATANTAAAATTATTATTAAGATAATANCCAACNATTTCACTTTTATNAGCNTCTTTCCAAAATTGTTCTCTGAACCCAAANANNCCACCNANNAGATTTAATATAGGGAGTTCTTTACCAACATTATTTTTAATAAAGTTATATGCGTGTGGGATAAGATTCCTATATGTAGGATAACTCATACTATAATGTTCGTTATCTTCATTATCTAACATAGTGAAGTGATTTTCTATAACAAACTCAGTCTCTTCTCCAAACATAATATCAATATGCTCTTGTAGGGCGTCGTAGAACTCTTTACACATTTTTCTATTATATAATATATTATAAAATTATCTTTAAGTATTTAAGTTTAAAATTAAATATTTAGTTTTAAATACAATTTTGTATTTTTCTAATTTCAAATTATTTTTTTCTATATTAAAATCTTCTTTTCAATTTAAATAANATAAGTTTAAACTTTAATTTTTAATTTCAAATTTACTTTTTGTATATTTAATTCTGTCTTGTTTATTAGTTCCCGCCATATGATATATTAAATTATTAGATTTATCAGTGAAAGATTGAAGCATGCCATATCTAAATACAAATGAATGTTCCCGAATATCTAAATCATTGTCTATCCACATTTTAGTTAAGACACCTTGTTCCCACCAATCTTTATTAGTAGTCTTTTTTGTCTTAATCCATTTATCTAAAAATCTATTACTAAAATCAGTGTTCTTCATTATGAATATCCCTGTATTTATATTAGGAGTCTTATCCCCGCTCCATATAAAATCTTTATCAATATGATTTTCAATATAACCTTCTAAATCATTATTATTACAAAAATGAGCGTCGGCATCAATCCATACATAATAATCATATTCATTTTTTTCTAATAATTCTTTTAATAAATATATCTTATTAAACGCTGGGGGTTTATCAGTGTATTTTTTATCACTATACAAAAAATCATAATTATTATCATTACAATATTTTTCATTAATCTTTTTAAAAAAATCCGCATATACTTTTATATCTTCATTATACCACATACAGACTAATATTTTCATTATATTATATTATAATACATTTTTTTAAATACTTTTAATAACACGCATGCCATCCTTTCTCCAGCGGACTTCTTCTTTATGCGTGGGCAATCTATCCTGATAGTATCTTAACATATCACACATAAACTTTCCTACCTTTTTATTATTAAATACTAAATGTGATATAAACTCTACCCCAAAATGATATACTCTTACATATTTGTTAATTGAATCATTAAAGTTAGATAGAAACTCTTTTTCACCTGATATGATTTGTTGTCCGTTGCTTTTATCAATATACATTTTAGTCTTTCTGTTATACAATACAAAATGACCTTGATATTTGCCAGCGTTCATAAACTCTTTCTTTTCTTCTTCATTCATAAGTCGGGTGATTGTGGCAGTTCTTCGGTCTATGATAATATAGACTATATCAAAATTATCACCAAACTTAGTGGTTAATTCTTTCCAACCAATCATACTAGCATCAACACAATCACCCTTCATAAACCCTCTCGCCTTGCGTTCTTCGTCCGTAAGATACTTAGCAACAGCGTTGTTCTCAATGAAGTATTGTGGCATTCTTTTTTTTGAATATGAAGTTATGAAAATATGGATTTCAAATTTATTCGGAGAACAGTAGTTTAGTTCTTTTTCAATTCTTTTTCTTAATTATGAAAATTAAAAGTTTAGATTTCAAATTTTTTTTGTGAACAGTATATATATGAAAATAGCATTCTTAATACCCTCAAAATCACTNAAAAAATGGAAGAACCTCAATGATAGTTTTTTAATGAGATATTTAATACCTTCATTAATGAATACATTAAGCACTGACCATAAATATACAATATATTACGCTATAGACGATAATGATAAATTATATAATAAAGTCCAGACTAGAAAAAAATTATTAAATAAAGATACATATAAACATTTTAATAAAAATATTAATATAGATATTCAAATATTATCAACAAAAAATATAGAAAAAGGCAATGTCGTAGGATACTGGAATATGTTATTTAAAAAAGCATACGATGACGGGAATGAATATTTTGTTCAGTCAGGGGACGATATATTATATCATACACCTAACTGGTTAAATCTATGTATATATCATTTAATATTAAATATAGATTATGGTGTATCTACACCTCAAGATATAGGGAATCCTAATTTAATGACACAATCAGTTGTATCAAGGAAACATATGGATATTTTCGGATATTATTATCCACCTGAATTAAAATCGTGGTTCTGTGATAACTGGATAACAGATATTTATAAGCACAGTTTAGGTGTGATACCTCGCTGTTCTTTAGAAAATAAAGGAGGGCAACCCAGATATACNCCACCNGACTGGGAAACTACAAAAAAATTATGTCAATCTCTTGTTGAGAGAGACCATCCTAAATTAATAAATCATATGAATAATCAATGTGTTAAACTCCANNCATAAGTAATTTTCTTAAATTACTAAATACACTTTCTANATTATGTAATTTAGTTANAGCATGGTTATGTTCTTTTACTAATTCANTATATTTATCTTTTAATTCTTTATCCATTTCACTCTTATTATAAACTTTAATATTACTTGTTTTTAATTCTTCGTAATCTTCTTNTAATTCTTTATATTCTTTTAATAATTTATTATGTTTTTCAGTCCAACAATCTTTTTTCATTAAATCTATCTGTTNTTCTAATTTTTCATTTTTTTCTATTAAATCACCTTCACCACAAGTTGATAAAGTATTTTTAAGTGTTTCAATTTCTTTACAATATTTAATACAATCAAGTTTTTTCTGACAGGCAAGTGATTTAAATTCTTCTTTTTCTTGTTCTAATTCATTATTAATTTTATTAAGACCTTCAATCTCAGATTTTAATTCAAGTATTTCATTAGATAAATCAGGTTCATTATCACAAGGTTCTATGATAATCTGTAATTTATCTTCATTTAAATTAAGAGGTTCAGGTTCAGGGGGTTTATTAGAGTTAGCATCGGCGAGTTTTTTCAATAAAATATCATTCATTTCTTTAGTTTCAAAATATAGTTTAAGAACTTCAATNTTAGTAAGTCTGTATTCTTTTGAGTTTTTAATTTGTCCGATATCCATATTCATATTTCTTTTATATTATATTATATTATTTTCTTTTTAAATATGTTTAACCGAAAATATTAATTTCAAATTTATTTTTTTCATATTAGGGGTCAGTCATATTACAAGGCATAATATCTTTAATATCACCGACAGTGTCTTCATTATCGTCAAAATGTATAATATATTTACCGTGTGTAATTTTAAAAGAAGGAATACAATTTTTTTTAAATGTATTTTTTAATTGTAATTTATTATGTGTTAAATCATTCATAACGACTTTGATTTCTGGTTTATCTTGTGATTTTAATGTAATATTAAATAATGCTACAGCAGTGCGGACACAAAAAATATCACCATATTCTTTAATTTTTAAACAATCTTCATAAACTTCATTATATTCATTATATTTAGATTTATCATAATCATATCCAGACTTACACCATGCGATGATATGTTTAGCAGTGTCATTAATTTGTCTTCTTTCAGCACAAGTTAATTTAACAGGATTCTCACCTAAATATTTAATAAAATCTTCTTTATTTTTAAATGGATATTTAACACTATAAAATTGTATATCAGGGTTATTATCATTAGATAAATAAGAAGATAATAATGTTAATAATTTTTCTTTTGAATGTAGATAAGGTTGAAAGATATCCATATTACTGTTGTTAATCATATCAATCATATTTAATTTTGTGTGTCCCTCGTGTATATAGATTTCATTTTTAGTAATATCCATATATATTATATGTTAAAAAATTATTTAAAAAATAACTAATATTATATAATATATATAAATGTCTGAACAGATTTATTCTAATGAAGAAATTTCTTCAATATTAAAAAATTATCAAGAAAAAAAAGAGTATAGAAAAAATTATTATAAAAATAAATATCATAACGATGAAGTATATAAAATATATATGAGAGATTATAATAAAATAAGATATGAAGAGCGTGCTTATAATGAAAAATTAATATTAGGAGGTTTAAGTGAAGATACATTATTATTAAAAAAAGCGAATAATCTCAAGAAGTGGTTTGATAAGCACGAGCGACCTGAAGATTTTGAAAAGAAATGTAAGAAGGATTATGATTATTTAAGTTTAAATAAATAAAATATAAGTTTAAACTTAAATTATAAAAATAAGATTTAGATTATAAAAAAAAATAAATTAAATAAGAAATTAATTTTTCAAAAAAATTGTTAGAAACTATATTTTTAAGTTTAAACTTAAATACTTAAGGAGATATATTTAATATTTGATTAATCATATTTTTACATTCTTCACTGACATTTCCTGGTATCTTATTATCTTCTTTCATAAACATATCTTTAGGTATTGTATTATTATTATGACAGATACACGCCATACATTTATCTATCTCTAATAATCCTACATTTTTTTCATTAAAATCTGCCATTTTACTGCCTTCACCTTGACTAGTAGATTTAAACCCACCCATACTACTCCAGTGCTTTTTAGTGAATATCATACACGCTTCGTGTATCTGTCTTTTTGAAGCACATCGTATAGCATGGCATTGCCAGTTGTGGTGTGGATATAAAAAAATCATTTGATTACTGCCGACACAAGTATAATTATTATTTTTCATTTCACTAATACCATACATTAACCACTCAGGAAAATATATATCGTCGGAATCCATACAAGCAATAATTTTATATGAAGCAATCTTACATAAATTATTTCTTTTAGCACCTATTGTTCTTTTATGTTTTCTATAAAAATAATTTAATTTAATAGGGTGTATTAATTTTTTCAGTGTCTCTTTTTCTTCATTATCTTTTAAAAAAGGTTCAGTGCCGTCATCGTCTATACAAATTTCTAATTTATCTTTAGGATATTTTAATGATAATAGATTATTTAATATTAATGGTTTAAAATTATTTCTGTTATATATAGGCATACAAATACTAACTCCAGGATAATCTGTCATATATTACTTAACAACATTATAATATTTTAAATTAGTCGCAACACTATGACCTAATAAATCAGCATCGGACTCTAATTTTTCAATTACTTCTTTATTTTGACTAGCGTATGCTTTTCTAATTCTATCAGTAGATACCATTTTACCTAAATGTTTTTTAGAAGAGCGTTGTAATGTTTTAGTTAAATTAACATTAGTTAAGGGTTTATCAGGAAACTTAGGTGAATTAAATAAATGTTCTCTCCATTCATTTTTTTCTAAATAATTATTTAAACAATGGATTAAATCAGGGTCAGTTATCTGGAAGATCTTTTCACCATATTTACCCGCTGTTTTATAATCAACTAATCTTAAATATAAATCACCTTCTTTATTTAATAAATAATTAGTATTTTTATCAAGTTCAGTATTTTCACCTTCTAATTCTTTATATTTTAANGAACCTAATTCATTTCTTCTGGGATATGTAGTATATAATCTTAATAATGTTTCAAGCATAGCAGTAGTATATGTATCTTTATTATTGTTTTCAGCACATAAAATATCTCTCCATTTTAAAATATCCTCCCAAGATACAAGATTATCAGATTTTTTTTCACTCATTTGTGGTTGTTCAGATTTAGTATCTTCTAATGATTTTTTATATTGTTTATATTTTAACATTTGTTTATCAGTATATCCCATAACAGTTAAATAATTAATAACACTATTAATATAAACTAATTTAGTAGAAGTACTAAAATCTTTAATAAAGTCTTGTAATTTAGATAATCTCCAATCTAATCCATTTTTCTTAATAAGGATATCAATCGTTCTAATATAAAGGTCTTTAGATTTTTCAGATAAGGGTTGTCCGTTAGATTTTTTGTAATCTTCAAGTTTATCAATATAAGTATTCATTTTATTTTATATTATATTATATATTCTTTTTTTTAAATATGTTTAGGGTTAAAATTAATTTCAAATTTTTTTTCTATATTTAATATTATGGAAGAAATAATTAACTTTCAATATCCGATAAATAGAACACGCTGTCAGACAAAATATTCAAAAGGAAAAGATAAATCTGAGGTTCATCGTGGCATGGCACTGGGTTTAGTTAATATAAGACCTATCAATCAAATACAATTAGGATATAAACCTCAACAAGATTGTAGATTACTGGCAATGCCTAAATATTCAGATTTTTTTAAATTAGTTAAAAAATGGTTCAGTGAAACATACCCATACTATTTTAAATATTCAACAATACAATTTAATAAAAATAATAAGTGTGCTAAACATATNGACGCAAACAATGTCGGAGTNTCNTTNATNATAGGTTTAGGTGATTANACNGGNGGTCGNCTNATAATATATGATTATGAAGGAGAAGAAAAAAAATATATAGATATCAAGAACAAGTTTTATAAGTTTAATGGTTCAAAATATTATCACGAGACTGAAGAGTTCACAGGAGATAGGATTACATTAGTGTTTTATGATATTAGAAAATGATAACTCTATTCTGAATATTATTACCCCGAGTCTTATAGAAATAAGTGTGTAGTTCTGTTCGGGGTTTTAACATACCTATTCTTCTAAGATATTTTTTATACATAAGTTTTTGTAGAGCGTGAATACCCTTAGGATGATAAGTTCCATTTTTATTAAACTTATAGTATTGTCTTTTTGCCCATAATTGATTAAATAACAACATTTTATCAATAGGGACTGAATAACTATTTTTGTCATACCATAATCTCATAAGACTATCTACACATTTTGCTCTTTTAGTATGTTCTTTGAAGAACGCTTTAGATATCCATTCACCACAATCACATTGTTTAAATCCTGGAGCACCTTGTTTTTCTGCTCTTGTTCTAACCTGGCGACATACATATTCATAATCTGGGTTATTTTTCTTATACCAATTACTATTAGTAAGTTCATTAGTAATTTGTAATAAACCTGCTATCTGCTGGCGGAGGGCGTCATTTTCTCTTGTTAATCTATCATAAGTGCCCTTAACACTATTATGAAGTTCAGCATTCATTTTAGATAATTCATTAAAAGCGTATTCATTAATATGAGAAGTAGATTCCGAATCAAATACTCCCGATAAGGTTTCAACCTTAGTCTGAAGTTTCTGAATAAGATTAACTACAATAAGTTCCTGGCGTTGATTTTGACCTGGCATATTCTTTTTTGTATTATTATGTATTATATTATACTCTTCTTTTTAAATATGATTTTTCTAAAATTACGATTTCAAATTTATTCGGAGAACAGTATTGTATTCTTTTTGTTATTCTTTTTTAAGTTTAAACCTATATATTTAATTTTAAATAGATTTTTTGAAAAATAGATTTCAAATTTATTTTTTTTAATANTAAGATACAAAAGTAATTCATATCAATTTAAGTTTAAACTTAAATATTTAAAAAATATTATATTAATTATTATATTATTCTATTATTCTATTTGAAGATCTTTTCAGTTAATTTGTGGTGCCCACCAGTCTTCAGTGTGCCAATTAAGAGGTTCCGCTCTCCATTCTTCAGGTTTGTATATCCATTTACCTTCTAGTTCGTCTCGTTGCCACATACTGCTATCTTCAGGGTCGTAATCTTTCAGACTCCCATAACCAATGAAAGCGTGTCTCTGACGGCGGGAGTTGAATCCTAAGAAGTCGTGGGGTTCGTCTCTTATATCACCCATCGTAAGTGTTTTTTCATCGTATCTCTTCTGGTGAGTTTTACAGTATTCACCGTCTTTCATTACTTTGTTCTTACAACGGCAGTAGGGCAGACTAATATATCTGAGAGGTTGATTACAATCACTTTTATCAAGACCTACAACCTGACACCATACTCTTGCGTGGCACTTACCGTCAGATACAATAGGTTTCTTCTTCTTTTTCTTTTTGATATTCTGCTGGGTCTGAGCGACAATCGCCTCCATTGTGCTGGGTGAAGGGATTGCTGAAGCGACAACAACAGTGTCTTCTTCTTCGGCGGGTTCTACTGGCGTTGCTTCTACGACAGTAGGTTCTTCATCCTCCATAGGAGTGATATAACCCTTTTTAAAATCATTCTTAAAATCTCCCAGAGTCCCGCCTTCTTCTAGAAACTCTTGAAAGTTCATAGTAAGTTTGTATGCTTCATATCGGTCATACGCCTTAGTGCCAGGTTTCTTGGGGTTCTCTTCTTGGAAGAAGAACGCCTGACCATTGCGGAGCGACATTTCAGTTGCCATAATATTCTTTT
>FUFK010040404.1_pt1 | contig 28075 bp, 31 predicted proteins | sample 1021851 | NCBI WGS metagenome assembly FUFK01 (sample SAMEA51879418, study PRJEB19060) | metagenome
TTGATATTTTTTAATTTTTTTTTTTTATTTTTTTTCATTATTNCTGTTAATTATTTATCAGTAATATTTTAATAAATATAGTCCCGAGTGTTAGGAACAGAAATATTATCTTTTGATAATTGCAACTGAAATACAACCTGATCTCCCCATTTAAAAGCCATTTCACAACTAGCTAAGTAGAATTCCCACATTCTAAAAAATTTTTCATCAAACATCCCCAAAACTGTCTCTTTTTTCGACAAGAATCTTTCCTTCCAGTTTCTAAGAGTATGTGCATAGTGCATTCTGAGAACTTCAATATCAGAAACTATAAGACCTGACTTTTCTATAGGTTTTGCCACTTCACTCAGGCTTGGTGTGTAACCACCAGGAAAAATATACTTTTGTATCCATGGTTGTGGGTCTCTTGGGGGCATTGAGGAACCAATTGTATGGACTAATGCTATTCCTTTTTCATTCAAAAGCTTAAAGACGGTATTAAAATATGTTTTATAAAAATTTCTTCCAACATGTTCAAACATTCCAACACTTACAACTCTATCAAACTTCTCATTTAACTGTCTGTAATCAATAAGTTTAAAGTCTACTTGATTGGATAAATTCATTTCTTTTGCTTTATTATTGCTGTATTCAAATTGATTTTCTGACAATGTTATACCTGTAACACTAGAATTTGTTTTCTTAGCTATTGCTAATGCCAGTGTTCCCCATCCTGAACCAATATCTAAAACTTTTTGATTAGGCTGAATATTCAATTTTTTTATAATATGATCGATCTTGTTACTTTGAGCTTGTTCAAGCGTGTCATTATCATTCTTGAAATAAGCACAAGAATATTGTCTATTTTCATCGAGAAATAAATCATAAAGTTTCTCAGATATATCATAATGATGTGCAACATTTTCTTTTGATTTTATGATTTTGTTTAAATTTGTAAGATACCCAAAAGTACCTCTTATTTTTTTAATTATTGCTCCATAAGAATTAATATTTCCTCGACCAATATTTTTAAAAGCTAGTTCTAAAAAATCTGTTAGCGTTCCATTCTCTATAACAAGAGATCCATCCATATAAGCTTCACCAAAATACAAATCAGGGTTTATAAGCAATTTTTGCATTAATTTTTTATCAAATAGTTTTATTATAATTGGTTTTTCTTTCGTTGGCTTGCCAATTACATATTTTTTTGAATTTGAATCTATTAGTTCAAAACCATCATCTTTAAATAAATTATTTAAAAAACTTACTAAACTCATTTTATGCTGCTTTTAATATCTCCATATTAAAATTAAGTTTTTCTAGATTTGATAATAAATCTTTTTTGTCTGCTTCATTTAATAATTTTAATGGAGGCAAAAGATTTTCATAAATCGAATTTTTTTCTGCCATTAAAGTATGAAGACCTGAAATTAAGTTGTATTTATCAAAAGACTTTCTGACATCGCACAAGTTTTGATTTGATGACAATTCTTGATTATTGTGAAAATTATCATAAATTTTCCTAGCTAAGTGACCTGTAACATTTGTTGTCGCTGTAATTATCCCATCACATCCAAGCTCTAATCCTTTTAATAATTTGGCCTCAGATCCTGGAAAGATTGAAAAATTTTTTATTTTTAAAGTTTCAAATAAATTGTAGCTACTATCTTTAACACCAACGATTTGATTGGGAAATTTTTTAACTAGATTTTCAATGCATTGAATGCTAAATTTGTATCCGCAAAGCTTTTCAAAATTATATAAAATTATTTTACAATCATTAATTTCATTTATTATTTTTGAATAAAAATTGATTACCTCTTCATCGCCATATTTGTAATAAGCGGGAGGCATAATTAAAAAATTATTAAAACCCATAGATTTTGAGATTTTCATTAAATTGATCGTATCAATTAAAGAATTTAGACCAGTTCCTATTATAAATTTATTCTTGTACTTACTATTGGGTAGCTCATTAATTAATTGAATTTTTTCAGTCAAGGATATCAGTTGGGACTGGCCTGTGCTTCCAAAGAAAACAACCCCATGACAACCTAAATCAATCACATTTTCAGCATGTTTAATGGTATTTTTAACATCTAAGGCAAGATTTTTATCTAATACCGATAGTCCTGCAGCATATATGCCTTTAATTTCACTCATAATAATTTTTAAAAGTATTATAATTATAAAATTAACGAAAATAAATTTTATTTTATCAGAATATAATGAAAATTGGTGTATTTTTAAATTTTATCGGTCTCGGATCAAATTTATTACATTTAAGCTACTGCCATCAAATTGCTAAAAAATATGGTCCAGTTACTATTATAACTCAATGTGAGAAACTTAAAGAAGCATTAGATGATGATCCTTTAATAAATGATATAATCATATTTGAAAAAAAAAAGAAAACAGTATTTCATATATTCTATCTATCCAAGGTTTTGAAAAGATTAAATTTAGACAAATTATTTATATATTATCCAGGTAAAAGAATTTATTTAGCAGCAAGAATCTCTGGTATCGGTGATATTTGTTATTACAAAAATATAAAAAAAAAAAATTTACATTTGGTAGATGCTGCAAAAAACTTTACTTTAAAAAATCTAAATTTAAATTTGTGCCCAACTGAGACTAAATTTTTTGTTTCAAACAAAAATAGAGAAATTGGAAAAAATTTTATACACAAAGATAAGTTTAATATTGTACTTGGAGTGGGATCGTCTGGTCCAACTACAAAATGGGGTGCTGGTAACTATTCAAATTTAATTAATAAATTAAATTTAGAGAATAATTTTTATTTTTATTTGCTTTGTGGAAAAAATGAAAGCAATATATCAAATGAAATTATGGATAAAATAGTTAAAAAAAATTGTTCGTCACTTCACAACATGACTATAAAACAACTCATTCCAATATTGACATCATGCAACATGTACGTAGGAAATGATTCTTTTGGATCACATATAACCTCACAATCAGGTATAAAAAGTATAGTTATCCTATTAGACTCTCCGAGAGCTTATACAGATTACAGCAAGAACTTTTTCCGAATAATACCTAGAGGCTTCGATATAGATAAAATAAGCCATGGCTCCAATGCTGATCCAAATTTAGTTCTAGTTGAGGACGTTATAAAAAATATTAATAGATTAAAAAATTAACTAATATTTTTAATTACTATTTCTTTCGCTTCATTCACTATTGAGGCTAGCCTAGTTAGCTCTGGACTTACATCTGGATGAATTTTTTTCATTATAGATTTGTAAGACTGCATTACTTGTTCTTTAGTGTATTTTATATCAGATTTTAAATTTAATATTTTATACGCCTCATCTAAGGATATATTTTGTTTGTTTGCTGATTGATTAAAATTATTAAAGTTAAATCGCCCCGAGTTTCTTAAAACTCTAAAAAGTCCCCATAATCTTAGAAGTTGAAATAAAGATATCCCAGCTTTAGTTTTTATCAGGGGTAAGATTGCCAAAACAAAAGGTAGTGAAAATATATATCTTCCTGCATACGCCATGACAAGGGCTAATACTATTGCAGAAATTATAATTAATATTCTTATAAATCTTGAAATTTTTTTAGCAGAACTCCTGGCAAACCAAGTCAGAAGAACATATACAACTATAAAAATAATAAGTGTTATAAAAAAAATATTCATATATTAATTCGATTCAAAATGAAATTACCACAGCTTGAAAAGAAACCTGAAATAAAATCTTGTCACAATACGACTTGGACAGATGATTATAGTTGGATACATCAACCAAATATTCTAGAGGTTTTAAAGGATAGTTCAAAACTTTTGCCTGAAGTAAGAAAATATTTAGAAGATGAAAATAATTTTTTTTCTGACCAAATGAAAGATACACAAGATATTCAAAGAAAACTATTTGATGAGATTAAAGCAAGAATTAAACTGGACGATGAGTCACTTCCTTACAAGGATAAAAACTATGAGTATTGGACTAAAACTACTGCAAAAGGAAATTATTCTATAAAACTAAGAAGAAAAATTGGTGAGGAAAAAGTTGAGGAAATATGGAATGGCGATAAAGAGAAGAAGAAACTTCAAACAGAATATTTTGGTTTAGGAGACTTAGAGGTAAGTTTCAACGATCAGTATCTTGGATATTCTTTAGATTTAAGGGGATCTGAATACTACACAATTTATATAAGAAATATAAAGTCTGGAAATTTAGTCACTGAAAAAATTGAAGAGACGAGTGGAAGCATCGAATTTAGTTTAGATGATAAATATATATTTTATTCTAAATTAGACGAACATCATAGGCCCAGAACTATTTATAGACATGAAATTGGAACATCAACAAAAGATGATTTATTGATTTTTGAAGAAAAAAGTGAGGCATTTACAGTTGGTATTGGCCTAAGTTCAGATGAAAAATATTTTATAATTACAAGCTCTGATCATAACACCTCTGAACAATATTATTTTAGTGTTGATGAAAATAATCCAAATCCTAAATTAATCCAAAAGAGGGAAAGGGGTATAATTTACTCTATAAATTCTTGGGATGACTATTTTTATAAACATACCAATGAGAATGCTGAGGACTTTAAAATTGATAGGTGTGCTGATTTAGTCAAACCAAAATGGGAGACATTTGTTGCTGCAAAAGATGAGGTATTAATTGGAGGTTTGGTATTTTTAAGTAATTGGATAATTAGATCTGAAACATCTAATGCACTTGGAAAAATAATTTTACGTGATCCAAAAACAGACAAAGAAGAAGAGATAGTTTTTTGTGACGAAAAAGTAATTGTCCCGAGCATATCGTTGCTTCAAAAAGATAAAAACACAGACAATGTGTATTTATCATATTCTTCCCCTAAAACTCCGGGAAGGACTTTTTTATATAATTTAAAATCAAAAGAAAAAAAACTTGTTAAAGAACAAGAAATTCCATCTGGACATAACTCAAATGATTATGTGGTTGAGCGAATTGAATGTCCATCTCATGATGGAAGAATGGTGCCAATAACTATAACAAGACATAAGGATACGATTCTGGATGGATCTTCAAACCTTTTACTATATGGCTATGGTTCTTATGGAAATTCGATGTCTCCTGGTTTTTCATCTACACGACTGAGCCTTATAAATAGAAACATAATCTGGGTTACAGCACATATAAGAGGAGGAATGGAAAGAGGAATGAAATGGTGGAAAGAAGGAAAACTTTTAAACAAAAAAAATACATTTGAAGATTATATTGCTGTTGGAAAATTCTTGATTGAAAAAAAATATACCTCTAAAGGTAAAATTATAGGTATGGGTGGTTCAGCAGGAGGGTTGTTGATGGGGGCAGTTGTAAATGCAGCTCCTGAGCTATTTTTAGGGTTAATAATGGCTGTACCATTTGTAGACTCCTTAACAACTAACCTTGATCATTCACTACCTTTAACAGTTGGAGAATTTGATGAATTTGGAAATGCTAAAGATAATAAGGATCATTTTGACTATATTTACTCATATGCTCCTTACAATAATATTAAAAAAATGGATTATCCAAATATTTTAATCACTACTAGTCTTAGTGACAATAGAGTTCTGTTTGATGAACCAGCAAAATTTACTGCAAAACTAAGAGATTATAAAACAGATAATAATTTATTATTATTAAAAACTGAGATGAACGCTGGTCATGGAGGAAAATCTGGCAGGGATGGCGCAATTGAAGAAATAGCTCTTGATTACGCTTTTGCCTTAAAAATTGCAGAAAAAATTTAAATAATCTTGTATTGAAATTTTATAATTAGTTACCATATCAATACTGTAAGTTGCCTAATGGGGCTTACATAAATTAACTTGCTTAACAAAAGGAGTAAATATGACAAGTAAGGATCTATCTATCTTTAACTCACTAAGACCGTTTTCTATTGGTTTCGACGATATGTTTGACCAATTTGAAAGTATGCTTGGTAATGGTGGTATGACAATGCAATCAAATTATCCGCCATACAACATAAGAAAAACTGGCAAAGACAACTATTCAATTGAAGTTGCGTTAGCTGGTTTTAATAAAAAAGATGTCGAGGTTGAGTTCGAAGATAATATATTAACTGTTAGAACTAAACAGCTTAATAAGTCTGAAGATCAAAATGTAGACGGCGAAATAATTCACAAAGGAATATCACAAAGACAATTCGCAAGATCTTTTACTATTGCAGACGATGTAAAAGTAAATGGAGCTGAGCTGAAGGATGGTCTTTTGACAATTGCTTGTGAAAGAATTTTACCAGATCACAAGAAAAAAAGACTTATTGATATTAAGTAATAAAGTTTAACCTTGCTTGTGGGGTTCGCCCCACAAGTTTAAAAACATCCACTAGAACTGAAAGCAATAATAGTGCCACCAGCGTTGACTTCAAATCTTCTCTCGCACGGTACACCGTACTTTTTAGTTTTATAAATTAAAACTTCATTACCTGTATCATTAATAATGTCCTCACTAGGAGCCCCTAATTCTAATTTCATTTTATTTACATTNCCACCAACAAATAAACCATATTTTTTATTTTCTTTTTCTACTACCTCATCAGTTTTATTCTGAATAGTTTGACAACCTGCAGTTAAAAAAAGGATTGATATTAATGTAATAACGAATCTAAATTTCATAATTTATTTATAATACTGAAATGTGACAAAAGATTAACTTAAAAGTTGAAAAAAAAATAAGTTTTCTATCAAAATTAGATAAATATAATGTATTTATATTAATAAATTCTTTATTTTTAATACTATCAAACCGATTCTAATGAACACAAAGCTTAAAGTATCAGAGATTTCAAAAATATATCCAGGATGTATCGCAAACGACAGAGTGTCATTAGAATTTGGAAGTGGGAAAATATATGCATTATTGGGAGAAAATGGGGCTGGAAAGTCTACTCTAGTAAAAATCTTGTCTGGGGTAGTAAAACCCGATAAAGGCGAAGTTTTTTTAAATAATGAAAGCATTAAACTTAATTCTCCCTTAGATGCCAAAAGAAATAATATTGGAATGGTTTTTCAACATTTCAATCTTTTCGAAACTTTATCAGTATTTGAAAATTTGAGCATCGATAGTGAAAAAAAAGATGAAGATCTAAGAGTTTTGGTCAACGATATATTAAAAAAGTATAATTTTAAAATTGATCTAGATATTCCAGTTCTAAATTTATCAGCAGGCCAAAAACAAAAAGTAGAAATTATAAGGTGTTTAATTAGAAATCCAAAAGTATTGATTATGGATGAACCTACATCAGTTTTAACTGAGCAGGAAACTGATGATTTATTTATTTCTTTAAAACAATTTTCTAAAGATGGAATTTTAATTATTTATATTACTCACAAATTAAAAGAAGTTTTGTCGCTTTGTGATGAGGTAGCCGTCATGAGAAAGGGTAAAGTAGTTTCGGTTAGTAATACGATTGATGAAAAAATTGAAAGTTTAGCTAATAAAATGGTAGGTGAAAATTTAAATACTATTAAAAAAAAAATAAATAATTTTAAAAATAGTGAAGAAATTTTAAAAATTTCAAATCTAAATTTTAAAAGTGACGACCCATATGAAACAAACTTAAATGATTTAAACCTTTCTTTAAAAAAAGGAGAGTGTTTAGGTATAGCTGGAATTTCAGGAAACGGTCAAAATGAATTATTTCAAATACTGAGTGGAGAAATAATTACCGAAGGTACTTCTATAATGTTTAGAAATAAAGAAATTGGCAAGTTGAATCCTAGAGAAAGAAGAGAATACCTTATGGCTTTTTCACCTGAAGATCGTATCTCTCAAGCTGCAGTCCCTGAATTAAAGATATATGAAAATGTTGCATTAAACAATTTTAAGTCATCAAACTTTTTTGAAAAAGGTTTAGTGAATGAAAAAAAAATAAAAGAACACTCCAAAAAGATACTTTCTAATTTTTCTGTTAATACAGACAATGTTGAATTAAGAAGTCAATTTTTATCTGGCGGAAATCTTCAAAAATTAATTATTGGAAGAGAATTAATTACTTCACCTGAATTGTTGGTATGTTTTAACCCCACATGGGGTCTTGATGTTGGTGCGATCAACTACATTCATGAAACATTAATTCAAATTAACGAACAAGGAAAATCATCAATATTAATTTCTACTGATAACGATGAACTATTAAAATTAAGTGACCGTATTTGTGTAATTTATAAAGGTAAACTATCTAAAATAATGAATGCAGATACTGTTACTGCTGAAAAATTAGGAATTTTGATGGGTGGAGGTTCAATTGATTAAAATTGAAAAGCGTAACGATGTATCTCGATCGATTTACTTTTTAACACCGGTTTTAGCCATTTTTCTCACATTATTTGGGGGTGGGATTATTTTTTATATTTTGGGNTTTAATCCTATTGAGGCTTTAAAATTTTTTTTTATTACCCCCATTTCAGATTTATACGGATTAAGTGAACTTTTGGTAAAAGCTACACCACTTTGTTTAATAGCGATAGGTTTATCTTTTTGTTTTAAAAGTAATAATTGGAATATTGGTGCAGAAGGTCAACTTATTTTTGGCGGAATAGTCGGCGGTGGAGTTGCTTTATTATTTTATAATCATGATGGATTTTATGTTTTACCAGTAATTATATTATCTGGAGCAATTGGTGGAATGCTATTTGCAATGATACCTGCAATTTTAAAAACCTATTTTAATACTAATGAAATTTTGGTCAGCTTAATGCTGGTTTATGTTGCAAAATTATTATTAGATTATTTAGTGGTTGGTCCTTGGAGCAATCCCGAAGGTTTTAATTTTCCAGAAACAAGACAATTTAGTGAGTCTGCAAGAATGCCAATTTTATTTGACGGTTTAAGAATTCATGCTGGAATATTTATTACTCTCATCACTGTATTCTTAAGCTGGCTTATATTGTACAAAACTTATTTGGGTTTTCAAATAAAAGTTTCAGGCTTAAGTTTAAAAACTGCAAAATATGCAGGGTACAAAGGTAAGACAATGATTATAATTGTTTTTATGATTAGTGGAGCATGTGCCGGTCTTGCAGGTGTAGGTGAGATAACAGGACCAATAGGACAATTACATAGAAACATTTCTCCTGATTATGGCTTCACAGCAATAATTGTTGCTTTTTTAGGAAGATTAAACCCAGTTGGAATTATATTTGCATCTTTAATTGTTGCTTTAACTTATCTAGGAGCAGAAACAGCTCAGATTTTTTTGCAAGTACCAAAATATACAGGTCAAGTTTTTCAAGGAATGATTTTATTTTTTCTTCTTGGGTCTGATTATTTATTATTTTTTAAAATAAAATTTTTAGGTTTAAAAAAAAATGAGCTTTGATTTAAATTTTATAGGTATTTTAATTGGTGCCATCATGGCATCATCAGTTCCTTTAATACTTGCTGCGTCTGGGGAATTAATAACTGAGAGATCTGGTGTTTTAAATCTTGGAGTAGAAGGAATGATGATCATTGGAGCAATTTCTGGATTTGCTTTAATGGTAGTGACTGATAATTTATTTTTTGCAGTAATGGGCTCTATGCTGTCAGGTTTAATTTTATCTCTTATTTTTGGATTACTTACCCAATCACTCCTTACAAATCACGTGGCTACAGGTCTTGCGCTAACTATCTTTGGTATTGGAATGTCAGCAATGATAGGAAAGAATTTTGTNGGAATTCCAGGAAAGGAATTTCCNNTATTATTCNTTAATTTAAANGAAAGTATTCCTTTTTTGGGTCCCATATTCTTTGGTCATTCAATTATATTATATTTTGCATTTGGATTACCTTTTTTAACAAATTATTTTTTGAAGAAGACTAAAACTGGTTTAATTATCAGAGCCGTTGGGGATTCGCCAACTTCAGCCTCTAATCAAGGAATTAATGTTACATTAGTAAGATACAGTTGCATTCTTTATGGAGGTGCAATGTGTGGATTGGCAGGTGCATACCTGTCATTAATATACACTCCCCAATGGATTGAGAATATGACAGGGGGTAGAGGATGGATTGCACTAGCTTTAGTAGTTTTTGCAACATGGAGTCCGATTAAAGTTCTTATAGGTGCATTAATATTTGGTGGAATTACAATTTTACAATTACATATGCAGGCAGTGGGTTTAAGAATTCCAGTTCAATTATTAAGTGCATTGCCATATATCATGACAATAATAGTTTTAGTTGTAATTTCTCGTGATAGTAGAAAAATAAAACTAAATACACCAACTTCACTGGGACAAATCTTCTATAAGGAAAAGTGATGTTAGCTATTCCAAAATATATATTTTTTTTTATTAGAATAATGATTAGTTTGTAGTATCACAAATAAAATTTAAAGGGGAATCAAATGTATAAACTATTTTTAAGAAGTTTAATTTCTGTATTATTTTTGCTTGGCTTAAGCATAAATGCAAACGCAGAATTTAAAGTTGGCTTTGTTTATGTTGGACCAACNGGAGACCANGGATGGACATACCAACANCATGAAGGAAGAAATGCAGTNGANGCTTTGGGAATAAAAACTACTTANGTAGAAAGNGTACCTGAAGGTGCAGATGCAGAGAGAGTTATAAGACAATTAGCACAATCTGGTCACGACCTAATCTTTACGACTAGTTTTGGATATATGGATCCAACAAACAAGGTTGCTAAAGATTTTCCAAATGTAAAATTTGAACATGCAACTGGTTACAAAAGAGAGCATTCAAATGTCTCAACATATTCAGCAAGGTTTTATGAAGGTAGAACTTTATTAGGACATATGGCTGGAAAGATGACAAAGACAAATACTATTGGATACATTGCTTCTTTTCCAATTCCTGAGGTNATAAGAGGAATTAATGCAATGACATTAGCCGCTCAAAAAGTAAATCCTGATATTAAAACAAAAATTGTTTGGGTTTTTACTTGGTATGATCCAGGAAAAGANTCTGAAGCAGCTCAAGCTTTNATTGATCAAGGNGCAGATNTNATNATGCAACANACNGANAGTACTGCNCCNGTNCAAGTNGCNGAAAANGCNGGAGTTTGGTCNTTTGGTCAAGCNAGTGANATGCAAAGATTTGCNCCAAAATCNATNNTAACGTCNATTATTGATGATTGGGCACCTTACTATGTNGAAAGATCNATNGCNGCAAGAGATGGNACNTGGAAACAACAAGATACTTGGCATGGATTGAAAGAAGGAATGGTAGCTATGGCTCCTTATAATTCTGCAATGGGAAGTGATTTAATTAAAGAAGTTGAACAACTTCAAAAAGACTTGGCTTCTGGTAAAGCTCATTCTTTTACAGGTCCAATTTATGATCAAAAAGGAAACATTCTTGTTGCTGAAGGTGCAGTAGCGGACGATGGTATGTTAGCAGGTATGAATGTTTACGTTAAAGGAGTAGAAGGAGATATTCCTCAATAAAACTCAATTAAAAATTAAAATTAAAGGCCAGCTTAGTCTGGCCTTTTTTATTTAGAATACTTTTTTTTCAAACCGTCAATATCGATTTCATCATAATACTCTGATGGTTGAACAATCCATGGATCATTATCNAATAAAATTGGACAGAAATCAGGAGTAAAAGTGGAAGATTTTTTTTTCCAAAGACACGCTGTTTTAATTTCACTTATGTGGTCCTTAACAGGTTCATATTCTTTAAGCCACTCTATACTTTTATTTAAAGTTAATCCTGTGTCTGATAGATCATCTACTAACAATACATTTTTAAAATCTTCATTTGTTGCAATTGCACTTATATCTCTTGCAAATATTAGCTCCCCTTGTTTATCTTGTACCGTATCACCAGAGTAACTTTGAATTACAACATAAGCGGTNGGTAATTTAAAAATTCTAGATAANATATCTATAATTGGAGCTGCACCTCTCATGATACCAACTAATACTGTTGGCTTATATTTTTTTTCAATTTCTAAAGCAAGTTTTTCGACTACNTTTTTATATTCTTCATAAGTAATTATTAATTTATCAGCCATAAAAATTTGGTATCATAAATAAAAATATTAAAAAAGGATAAATATGAAAACTTATTGGATAAGTCTATACTTAGAAATCTCAAGCCAGGATAACTTAAAAAAATATGGAGAAAANGCTGTTCCTATAATNAAAAGTTATGGGGGGAAACCAGTAGTTAGAGGTGGAAAATTAAAGTCATTTAGTGGCCCAAACGTTNTGCGTACTGTAATATGGGAGTTTCCGACTTACAATGATGCTATGTCATGCCATGAGTCAACTGAATATAAATCTGCTTGGACTCATGCAGAAAATACAACTAAGAGAATAATGTTTATTGTTGAAGGAGTAGAACAAGAACAAATTTGATAAAGTAAAAATTGATTATATAATGATAAATATAGGAAAATTATGAAAGGTTACGTAGTTTGCGTGTGGGAAAAAATTAATAGTGAGGAAAAATTAAAGGAATATGCACTAAAAGCCAAGATTGCTGCAGATAAATACTCAGGGATATTTATAATTAGAGGTGGAAAAAATAGAACAAATGAGGGAATAAACTCTCCTAGAACAACTGTAGTTGAATTTACAGATTACAACACAGCAATAGAATTTTATGATTCCCCTGAATATCAGGAAGCACTAGACGTTATTAAAGGCCATGCTGTAAGACATCATCAAATAGTTGAAGGCACTTAATATTGTATAGGCTCGTCGTCTATGGAGCGCCATAAATACCAAGTAGCTACGGAACAATATGGAGAAAACCTCTTTTTCAATCGATTTACATAGCTCATGGGTGGTAAATAGCTTTTTCTGTAATTGTTTGAAATAGCTCTAAGTAAACCAATATCTTGAACGGGCCATATGTTAGATCTATTGTAAGTAAATAGTAATATCATCTCTGCAGACCATCTACCTATTTGTCTTAACTCAGATAAATAAAGAATTGCCTCCTCGTCTCCCATTTTTTTTATAATTCTTGGATTAAATGTTTTATTTACAAATTTTTTTGCCAACTCTTTAATTCCTCTAACTTTTTGTCTGCTTAATCCACATTTTTTCAAACGAGCCGAGGTAATAGCATTAACTACTTTTGGATTTATCTTTCCTCTACATTCTTTTTTAAACTTTAAAAATACAGCATTTGCTGCAGCAACACTTATCTGTTGTCCTATTATACTTTTGCATAGAGACAAAAAAATATCTTTTCTTGTTGTTAAGGTTTTGTCTTTGTATTTAGAAATAAGTTTTTTCATTATCTTGTCTTTAGAAAGGAACTTTACTGCCTTTGACCAATAAATCGGGGGTTTACTCATTTTTAAAAATTAAGTTTGGTTTTTTCAAATAGATTTCTCTTCTAAATATAATTAATGAAGATAACACTACAAGTAATGAACCCAATAAAGTTTTATAAGATGGTATTTCATTCCAAATAAAATAACCAAATATAATCGCAAATACTAAACTTAAATACTTAAGTGGAGTAACTAAAGAAACTTCTGAAAGTTTGTAAGATTGTCCAAGTAGTAAATTAGCAATACCTCCAAGCAAACCAATCATACACAAAAAAATAAAATCTATTAATGTAGGCATTACCCATCCAAAAGGAATTGTAAACAAACCTAAAATAGATATCGCTACTGAAAAATAAAAAGAAATAAGCCAAACTGGTTCGGATGTAGATAACTGTCTGATAGCAATTGCAACATATGACATTCCTAAACAAAAAATTATTGGGTAAATGTAATAAAAATTTAAAGTGGAAATACCTGGTTGTGTAATAATTATTACACCTATAAAACCGATCAAAACTGCTAACCAGCGGTATTTACCAATTTTTTCTGACAAAAAATAAATGGATAAAATTGTTGCAAAAATTGGTGCAGCAAATGAGATACCCACTACCGTTGCCAAAGGTAAATTTCTTAGTGCAATAAATACTGATACTATTGCCATTAATCCTGCAGCACATCTAAAGAAATGTAATTTAGGTCGATCTGTTTTATAAAAATTTGTGTAGTTTTCTTTTGGTATTAAAAAAAAAATAGGTATTAATCCACAAATTCCTCTAAAAAAAAGAACTTCACCAACAGGATAATTTTCAGACCACTTAACAAGCACATCCATCATTGAAAATGCACACACTGACAGAAACATGTACAAAAAGCCTAATTGATTTCTAGATAACATGGATTAGATTATATTATTATTATAACATTAATCTATGGAAATAGCAGTTTTAGCTTTGGGATGTTTCTGGGGTCCAGAAAAAAAATATGCACAATTAGATGGCATCTACAGAACAGAGGTTGGATATTGTGGAGGAAACAGTCCTAATACAAATTATAGAGAAGTTTGTACAGGAACAACTAATCATGCAGAAGCTGTAAAATTAGAATTTGATCCTAAAGTTATTACATACGAACAAATAATTAAGAGATTTTTTGAATTTCATGATCCAACTACACTAAACTCTCAAGGTCCTGATTTTGGAACACAATACAGAAGTGAGATATTCTACCTTAATGAAGAACAAAAAAATATTGCTCAAAAAGTAATAGACGAGGAAAATTTAAAGTTATCTGGAAAAGTTGTAACTAAGCTATCTGAGTTGAAAAATTACTGCACTGCTGAAGAGTATCATCAGAAGTATCTAGAAAAAATATAGAATGTCACTTGTTACATCAGATTGGTTAGAAAATAATTTAAGTGACGTCAAAATAATTGACTGCTCATGGCATATGCCAGGAATTGATAGAAATCCTAAAGAGGAGTACTCTAAAAATCATATTCCTGGTGCAATTTTTTTTGACTTAGACAAGAATTCAGATCAAGATACAGATTTACCTCACATGCTTCCTACAAAAGAAAAATGGGAAGAGATAGTATCTTCAATGGGCATATCAAATACCGATAGAATTGTAATTTATGATAACTCTGATGTCTTAAGTTCATGTAGAGGTTGGTACAATTTTATTTATTTTGGTCATGATAAACACCTAGTAAGTGTTTTAGATGGTGGTTTAAAAAAATGGTTGATTGAAAATAGGAAAACAACAAGTGAAAAGACAATTTTAAACAACTCAACCTACAGAGCAACAGAAAATAAAAATCTGGTAAAAAATATTATTGAAGTAAATGAAAACATTGAAAAAAAAAAATTTACAATAATCGATGCTAGAAGTAAGGAAAGATTTAATGGAAGTGTTCCAGATCCCAGGAAGAATGTGAGAAGTGGATCTATTCCAAACTCTGTATGTCTTCCATTTAAAGAAATTATAAATAGCTCAGACAACACTTTTAAAGGTGTAAGTGAAATCTCAAAAAAGTTCAGCGAAATTATTGATTTAAATGACGACAAAACTGTTTTTTCATGTGGATCTGGTATAACAGCATGTGTTTTAGGTCTTGCATATTCCCTAGTAAATAATACATATTCTCCTACAGTTTATGATGGTTCATGGGCTGAATATGGAAGAATATAGAAATGAAAAGATCTACTAAAATAACATCAATAATAGTAATTTTTTTTCTAATTATTGCAGGTGTGATCATTGCTCGAACAATGATTGGGAACCATTTTAAAAAAAAATTTAGTAAAAGACCACCGCCAGGTATCATTGTCAAAACAGTAGAGGAAAGAAAGTTTCAAAATATTATTGAAACCTTTGGAACAGCGGTTCCAATTAAAACACAGTCATACAATATTGAAAAATACGAAATTCTAGAAGAAATTAAATATAATACCAAGGTTAAGTCTGGTGATGTTATCGCAAAATTAAAAAATAGAACTATAATAGCACCCTTCGATGGAGTAATTGGTAAAAGAAACTTTTCTGACGATATTAATGTTTCGGAAAGTTCTGTTGTAATTGATATTGAGGACGCATCTTTTTTATTTATTGATGTTGATGTTCCAGAAATATTTGCACCATTTATAGAAAAAGGACTTGGAGTTGATGTAAAATTTTCTGGCAATAAGGATAAAACTTATAATGGAATAGTAGACTCTTTGGCTAGCAAAATTGATGTTAGCAATAGATCTTTAAGACTTAGAGTTAAAATGCAAAATTCAAATTCAGAGATTTTGCCTGGTGCTTTAATGGAAGTCACAATAAAATACAATGAGAGAGTTTCTTTAGGAATACCAGATACAAGTGTAATCTTAGAAGGTAATAAAGTTTATATTTATAAAGTAGATAAAGAGAATGTAACAAAAAGAGTTGAAGTTAAAGTTGGTAACAGAAACAAAGGATATCTAGAAGTGGAGTCAGGTTTAAATGCGGGCGATATAGTTGTTGCTGAAGGATTGAAAAAAGTAAGACCCAATGGAAAAATTAAACCCATTAAAGATGGTGAAAAAAAAAATGAGTCTAGTTGGGGTAAAAAAGAGAATAAAAGTAAATAATTAAATGTATTTAACTGATGTTAGTATTAGAAGACCAGCGTTGTCATGGGTATTATCCTTAATACTAGTTGTATTTGGAACTTTTGTTTTTTCAAAATTACCAGTTAGAGAATTACCATCTGGTCTACAACCACCTGTGGTTCAAGTCCAGGTGGAATATGCATCAGCGTCAGCTCCAATTGTTGATGAAGAAGTGACACAAGTAATTGAAGAAGTTATAGGTGGAGCAGAGGGAATAAAAAACATAGACGCTAAATCAGAGAATGGAAAAAGTACTATAAATATCGAATTTGATACAGATATAGACCTTGATAATGCCGCAAACGATGTAAGAGAGAGAGTTGCAAGAATTGTCGGAAGACTGCCAGCCGAGTCTGAGGCCCCAAGAATACTTAAGCAATCTGCAGGTTTTACAACTACAATGTGGCTTGCTTTATCTTCTGAAACCTGGAGTGATCTTGAGCTCGGAGACTATGCTGAACGATATTTAGTTGATCAATTTTCTAGCATTAAAAATGTTGGTCGAATAAGAACGGGTGGCCTTAGGGAGCAGAGTATTAGAGTATGGATAGATCCAATCAAATTAGCTGCAAATAATTTAACTATTCAAGAAGTAGAAAGATCTTTAAGAAACGAAAATGTTCGATTACCAGCGGGTACACTTGAGGCTGAAAATATAGATTTAACGATCAATATCGATAAATCATATAATGATTTAGAAAAACTTAAGGAACTGCCAATTAAGAAAGCTAAAGATAATATAGTAAGATTATCTGATATTGCAAATTTAGAATTAGGTCCTGTCACAGAGAAAGTTTTATTTAGAGCACAAAGTAAAGGAGCACTAAATTTAAAAACCATGGGTATAGGAATTTATGCAAGAAGTGGGGCTTCAACTGTTGAATTATCAAAAGATGTTGAAAAAAAAATCAAAGAAATTAGAAAAACTTTACCTGGTGATTTAAATTTGGAAATAGCTTTTAACAGAGCTACTTATATTGGTGAAGCAATAAATGAAGTTTATAAAACTTTGGCTATAGCCTTTATACTTGTTGTAATAATAATTTATTTATTTTTAGGAAATTTAAAAGCAGTTATTGTTCCTGCAATAGCTTTACCTGTAAGTCTAATTGCTACATTCTTAGGTTTGTATATATTTGATTTATCTATTAATATATTTGTCTTATTAAGTTTTATATTAGCAATTGGAATTATTACTGATGACTCAGTCATTATGACCGATGCGATATATAGAAGAATTGAAAATGGCGAGACACCACTGGTAGCAGCATATAAAGGCTCAAAACAAATTACGTTTGCAATTATTGCAACAACTCTTATTTTGGTTGCAGTATTTTTACCTTTAATTTTCATTGAAGGTATTGCTGGAACTTTATTTAAAGAAACTGCAATAGCACTATCATTTGCGATAGTAGTGTCATCATTTGTTGCTCTAACTCTTTCGCCAATGCTAGGTAGTAAATTTCTTGATAAAAAGAAAAAGTCGAATTTCATGACAAAAGGATTTGATAAATTTTTTCAAGGCTTTTTAAAATTTTACACTGAGACATTAGGATTTTGGATGAACAAAAAGAAAACAATAATAACATTCATAATTTTTATCATAGTTGCTTCTGGGGGTTTGTATAACTATACAAAAAAAGAACTGTTACCATTAGAAGATCGTGGAGTTTACTTAGTTATAGGATTTACTGATGAGGGAAGTTCATTCCAATATACTCAAAAAAGGGCGGAGGATGTAGAAAAAAGACTAATTCCACTACTTGATGGCGATAATAGTCCATACAATAGATTTTTAATGATAGTTCCAGGTTTTGGCTCTGAAAATAGCTTCTTGATAATCTCACTTTTGGACAATTGGAAAAATAGAAAACAGAATTCTCAAACAATAATGAGACAAGCAATTGGAAAAATAGTTACAGTACCTCAAACACTAGCTTTTCCAATTTCTCCTCAGTCCATAAGAGTTTCTAGTTACAATAAGCCTGTTCAAATGGTTATTTATGGAAATACATACGAAGAGTTAGAACAAATACAGTCTAGAGTTATTAGAATGTTAAGAAAGAACAGAAATTTATCAAGACTTGAATCTGACTACACCAGAAATAAACCTGAAGTGAATATAAAAATTAACAAAAATAAAGCAAAAGACTTAGGAATATCAACTGAAGCAATTGGTCAAACTTTAGAAACTTTGTATGGGGGTAAGACGGTAACAAAATTTAATAGACTAGGAAAAGAATACCCAATTATTTTACAACAATATTTAGAGGATAGGAAAAATAAGGAAAGCTTAAGTAAGATATTCGTTAGATCAGAAAAAACAGGTAATTTAGTTTCCCTCTCTAATCTTGTTGAATTTAATGAAAAAGGAACAGCAAGTAAGTTATCAAGATACAACCGACAACGTGCCGTAACAATATCGGCTAATATAAGTGAAGGTTATACTTTAGCTGAAGCAATTAAATATTTAGAAGAAACAATGACTAGAGTTGCTCCAGATAAACAAATTACTTGGAAAGGAAAATCTGAAGAATTAAAAGAAACAAGTAATGAACTTTATATCATATTTGCTTTAGCATTGTTGACTGCTTATCTTGTTATGTCAGCTACTTTTAATTCATTTATACACCCATTTATAATTATTTTAACTGTTCCACTTGCAGTATTTGGAGGGTTAATATTTATTCTATTCTTAAATTCATCAATAAATATATTTTCACAAATAGCCTTGGTAATACTCATTGGTATTTCGACAAAAAATAGTATTCTTATAGTTGATTATGCAAATCAATTAAGAACAAAAGGTAAAGACATTGAAAAAGCTGTAAAAGAGGCTTGCAGTTTAAGATTTAGACCAATTATAATGACATCCATAAGTACAATGATTGCAATGTTACCTTTAGTTATTGGAAATATTGGCCCAGGTGCTGGAGAAGGTTCGAGACTTGCTGTAGGTGCAACTATACTTGGTGGAATGATAATTTCTACCTTCTTTACTTTATATGTGACTCCGACTATGTATTTAACTTTAGCTAAAAATACAAAGAGAATTGATGCAGTTGATATAGAGCTTAAAAAACAATTAAACTAAAATATTATATATTTCCTAGTAGTAAGTGATTTTCGACAATTGTTTAGCTGTATCTTGTATTTCTTAGACTGATTTTCAACTTTTTTTGCTAAAAGAATGATTTTTTGATTCTTTTTATAATTTTTGTAATTTCCCCAACCTTCATGATAAGCAACATATTGTTTAAAAGCATCATTTTTTGGGATTTTTAGGATCTTTTCTGTTTTATTTGTATACCAACCAATAAAATCTACACTATCTTTAAATCTTGTTCTAGTAGCATACTTGTTTCCTGTTTCCTCTTTATATTGTTTCCAGGTTCCTCTTATTGCTTGAGAATAACCAAAAGAACTTGATGGTCTTTTATAAGGAATAACCTTAAATAATTTTTGTCTAGGTGGTTTTGCCAACCAATCAAAATCTGACTCCATTTTAATTATAGCAAGTTGCAAATTAATTGGAGTGCCCCATTTTTGTTCTGTTTTTTTGGCATGTTTATACCAAAGATATCTTTCTGAAAAAATTGAACAGCCATCAGCAGTATTTTTTGGAATTGAAGAGCAAGCAGAAACTATAAAAAGGATTAAAAATAAATATATATATTTGTTTCGAATCATTTTTATTATTATCTATTTTTTTTTCTCCATATCCAAGGATATTCGAATTGCATTTGCCATAAACCCAAAGAAAGATTTTTTGCATAAATCTGGTGCTTTCTAAATTTACCATTTGAATATTTAGGATAATCAAATGCATAACCATTTTTAACCATGAAAACTGAGAGACTCTTATTTTTTACAAAACATTCACCAATTAACCTACTATATTGATCTTTATTTTTTTCTATTCTACAATTGACAATCTGATTTCCAATTTTTTCTATAAGTTTTTCTTTGGATAGCTTTCCACATGGAATTTCAATATTATTTAAAATGCATAATTGTTTTTTTCCAAAAAAATAACTTTCAGGAGCATCAATTCCACTAAAACGAATTTTCTTATTATTAATCTTGAGTGTATCGCCATCTATAATTTTTGGTTTGCCTGAAATTAATAAATAATTGTCTTCTGAGGAGAGTAAGGAAATATTATTAAATAAGAGAAAAAAAAAACTAATTAAAATCAGTTTTTGCTTTTTCATTTAATTCATCCATTTTTTTTCGAAGTTCCTCGTCTGAAACGTTTTTCGCTTTCAAATCATCTTTAATTTTTCTAAAAACATCTTGATCACCTGCTTCAGCAAAATCTGCTTTTATAACTGATTGAATGTATTCTTTTTCTTGATCTGGATTAAAATTTAGCATCTGAGATACCCATTCTCCTAAATATTTATTCCTTCTAGCGCTAACTTTGAATTGAAGCTCTTGATCGTGAGCAAATTTCTTTTCAAAACTTTTTTTTCTATCCTCGAATGAACTCATATTAATTACTAATTTTTATTATTTTAAATAGTATATATGATAATACAACACCAAGGAGATTGCCAAATAAATCTTGTAATTCAAAAGATCTATGTGGAATTATTAAATGAGTTAGTTCTAAGATAATTGATAAAGATACTAAATAACACATAATAATTTTTATTTTTTTTTTAAAAGAGAAAAGCCCTATCAGTGATACAAATATAAAAGTGTAAAAATGATTTGATGAAACGTACAATAAATCTCTTGTTAATTGTGGTTGAATTTGACAATCATTATAAAAAAAACATCCCAAAAGACTCGCTGGGTATAAATAAAAAATAATTAAAATAATATTAGATAAATGAAATGATGATTTAAGAAATTTCATCTATAATCTATATTAAAATTATCAAAATGAGTCACTTAATACTTATCAGACATGGACAAAGCGAATGGAACCTGGAAAACCGTTTTACAGGCTGGGTAGATGTAGGTTTAGCTGCCAAGGGCAAACTTGAAGCTTGTAAGGCAGGAGAACTGATTAAGGAATTAAACCTCGAATTATCTTATTTTTACACATCTCTACAAACAAGATCAATTGAAACACTAAATCTAATACTTAATACCATGAGAATAAAAGATCAAAATGTTTTTAATGCTTGGGAACTAAATGAGAGACACTATGGAGCGTTAACTGGTTTAAATAAAGATGAAATGAAAAAACATTATGGAGAGGAAAAAATTCATACTTTTAGAAGATCCTGGGACAGCCCACCAGAGCCTCTAAAAAAAACAAGCCCATACCATCCTTTGAATATTGATATATATAAAAATGTTCCTAAAGATAAAATTCCAGATACAGAGTCATTAAAAAATACTTATGAAAGAGTAATACCTTTTTATAAAAAAAATATTGAACCTAAATTAGATAAAAATATTATTGTATCAGCTCATGGAAATTCAATTAGATCTTTATGTAAATACTTGTTTAATTTAGATAATGAAAATATTTCGAGCTTAGAAATACCAACTGGTAATCCTCTATTGATTGAAACTGAAAAAGGAAAGATTAAAAACGCAAGATATTTAGATAAAGGTAGAGCAAAAAATCTTTTAGTTTTCTAAATAAATAATTTTTCGTAGATTTCAAAATCAGTTAAATGCTTGAATTCACCTTTATGCTCATAACCATAAAGATTACTTTCTCTTAAGAGTTCATCCCATATTTCAGATATAGGAAAATAATTTAATTGTTTATGTGTTATTAATTCCTTATTAAAAATTTGACATCCAGTATATTTAAAATTATTTATTTTTTCTCTTAAAAGGATATTATTTTCTATCTCAAAATCTCCATTAAATCTTTTATCAAAACATGTCGAGTTATTTACTATTAACAAGATATTTTTTATTTTTCTTTCAAAGTAAATTTTCTCCATAGCGTCAATTGATTTGATATAACTATCATCCCAAATTGTATCTGGATTGATTACTAGAACATCTTCCTCATTAGATTTGTTAATAAGACTTAGAGTCCCTCCCCCTGTTCCCAAAATTGTTTCACCGTCATCTACAATTTCAATGTTAATTGGGAAATTTTTTCTATTAATAAAATCAATAATTTTTTCTTTTAAATAAAAAACATTAATTTTAATTTTTTCAATTTTTATTTTTGTAAGAAAATTAATTGTATTTTCTAATAAAGTTTCATTTTTATAAACTATTAATGGTTTGGGTAAACTGTCTGTTATCGGTTGTACTCTCTTACCAAATCCAGCGCATAGTATTAGAGCAGTTTTAATTTTCATATTTTTTTCTAATTTTTCTATCAAAGTTTTTACTTAAAAGGTAATTTAAGTCTTTAAATATTGGATTATTCAAAGCTCTGTAGTTAATTAACTCCCATGCATGCGGTATAAGTTTAAGATATTTATTTTTTTTGTCTCTTACAGATAATCTAGTAAATATGCCTATTATTTTTAAATTCCTCAACACGGATAAGATCTCAAAGTCATTTTTGAACTTTTTAAGATTTAATTGTTTATTTTTTTTTATGAATTCATCAAAAATATATTTTTTAGTCTTTACGTCTGTTTTAAACCTAACATCATCGATAAGAGAAGCTAAATCATATGCAATATTCCCATAGACAGCATCTTGACTATCTATCAGGCCTAAACCTTTTTTAGTTATCATTAAATTAGATATATGAAAATCTCGATGTACAAAAACTTTATTTTTATAATAAATATTATTTAGCAATTTTTTAAATATCTTATTAAATTTAATTTTTAAAATTCTATTTTTTCCTCTTTTAACATTTTTTGGTAAATACCAGTCTAAGAATAAATTAGACTCATCTAATAATTTTTTTAATGAATAGTCTGGTACTTTATAATTAGTTTTCAAAAATGTTTTTTGATACTTAGTTTTTATATTTTTGATTTTGATTAATAAATTTAAAATTTTTTTATAGTAAATTTTTTTATTTATCGATTTTTTTTGAAATTTTTTAAAAACTGTTAAATCTCCGAAATCCTCAATCTCAATATAATTATTCTTGTAATTCTGAGATATTAATCTAGGGGCTAAAATTTTTTTTTTAATTAATATTTTGTTAACAGCATCATATTCTAACAAATTACTTTTTTTGTTTTTTATACAATGAACAAGAATACTTTTTTTTCCTCTATAAAAATTTCTAAATGATGCATCTCCAGTTAGTTTTTTAAATTTATTTAAATTCATTAATTATTTTTCTGTTATTTGAAATTATTGTAAGATAACGCTCAGTATAGTCATTATTATATTTAAATATTAAGGTAATACTATTTTTAATTTTTAATTTTTTTACTATTTTAGGCCATTCAACTAGTGTTATTTGTTTTTTTAAATTTTCTTGGATACCTAAATTATTAAGCTCTTTTACATTTTTAATTCTGTATAAATCGTAGTGCTTTATTAAAATTTTTTTAATATGATACTCATTCGTAATATTAAAAGTAGGACTAGGAACTTCTGATATTTCCTGTCTATTTATTCTTTGAAGAAAATTAATAATGTATTTAATGAAAGTAGTTTTTCCTACACCAAGATTCCCTGATAAAAGTATTAAATCTCCTAAATTAATAAGTTTGCAAAGTCGTTCGGCTACAAGTTTAGTATCTTTTTCTTTAGAAATATTTATTTTGCCACTTCTAGTAGCGATAAGCATGAGGCTTGTATGGTCCCTCTGGTGTTACACTTATATAGTCAGCTTGCTCTTTTGATAGTGGTGTTAATTTTGCGCCAACTTTATCTAAGTGAAGCCTTGCCACCTTTTCATCTAAGTGTTTAGGAAGCACATAAACTTTATTTTCATAGTTATCTGAATTATTCCAAAGCTCAATTTGAGCAATAACCTGGTTAGTAAATGATGCACTCATAACAAAACTTGGGTGACCAGTTCCACAACCTAAATTTACAAGTCTNCCNTCAGCTAACAAAATTAATCTTTTGTCNTCTGGGAATGTNATTTCATGAACTTGAGGTTTTACTTCATCCCATTTATAATTTTTCAAAGCCTCNACTTGAATTTCGTTATCAAAGTGTCCAATATTACATAGAATAGATCTATCTTTCATAGCTCTCATATGATCTGCAGTTACTACATCTTTATTTCCAGTTGCAGTCACAACAATATCTGCCTGACCTATCATTTCATCCATTAAAACTACTTCATAACCCTCCATAGCAGCTTGTAAGGCACAAATAGGGTCAGTTTCTGTTACTAAAACTCTTGCTCCACTTTGTCTTAAAGATGCTGCACTACCTTTTCCAACATCACCAAAGCCCGCAACGATTGCAACCTTTCCTGACATCATTACATCGGTAGCTCTTTTAATTCCATCAACTAAGCTTTCTCTGCACCCATATAAGTTATCAAATTTTGACTTTGTAACTGAGTCATTTACGTTAATTGCTGGTACTAACAATTGTCCTTGTTCTTCCATTTTTTTAAGAGCTAAAACACCAGTAGTTGTCTCTTCACTTAAACCTTTTATGCCTTTTAATAAATCTTTATAATCCTTATGCATAAGAGCGGTAAGATCTCCACCATCATCTAAAATCATATTAGGGACCCAATCTTTTTTACCCTCGATAGTTTGCTTAACACACCACCAATATTCTTCCTCTGTCTCACCCTTCCAAGCAAATACTGGAATACCAGCTTTTGCAATTGCTGCTGCTGCATGATCTTGAGTTGAAAATATATTGCATGAAGACCATCTACATTCTGCACCTAAATCAACGAGNGTTTCAATCAAAACTGCCGTTTGAATTGTCATATGAAGACAACCTAAAATTCTTGCTCCTTTAAGGGGGTTTTTACCTTTATACTCAGCTCTTACTGCCATTAACCCTGGCATTTCAGTCTCTGCTAAAGAAATTTCTTTTCTTCCAAATTCTGCTTCGTTAATATCTTTTACTTTATAATCTGTCATAAGGTAGGGCTTGTAACAACTTTATTTGTATTAATCAACTTTTCATTGGGTCGCCGGGAAAATAATTTCAACTTTTGCACCCTTCTCTTTATTATTTTGAGCTTTAATTTGTCCATTATGTAATTCAACCAAGTTTTTCACTATATTTAGACCTAAACCAGAGTGTTCTCCAAAATTTTCAGGTCTATTGCTATAAAATCTATTGAAAATTTTAGTTGTATCCTTCTCACTAAAACCAATCCCCTCGTCGATTACTAAGAGTCTTGGCTTACCTTCTTTGTCTTTACTGACCTCTACTATAATTTCTTGATTTTCATCACTAAAAGAAATGGAATTTTCAAGTAAATTTGCAATAATTTGTTCTATTCTATTATTGATACCAAGTATAAAATAATTCTCAGATCCATTAGACTTTAGCCTTATTTGTATTTTTCTTTTAGAATTATAAATATTGTTAAAATCATCGACCACAGATTTTGCAATATCCTTTATATCAATTTTTTGCATTGTTTCTGTGGAAATTACTGCCTCGTCTTTCAGCATTTGAGAATAATCAGTAATTAATCTTTCTATTCTCTCAACATCATGGGAGACAATATTAATTANTTTTTCTCTTTTNGTTTTATCATCTGTTTCTGAAATTATNTCAGATGCACTTTTCAATGAAGCAAGNGGATTTCTAATTTCATGNAGTAGNTCNGTTGAATAATTTTCAGCAGTTGNAATTCTTTTNTTTAATTCACTAGTCATTTCATCAAGTGATTTTGATAATATTCCTAATTCATCATTTCTTGTCTTAACCCTTTCTATATCTGTTTTTTCGTTACTTTTGTCTTTTATGATTTTTGTATAAGTAACTAAATTTTTAATAGGTTTTAAAAAATATCTATTTAAGACATATGAAAAAATAATGATAACCAAAAGTACNACAAGAGCTGTTCTAATAATAAAGTTCTCTCTCTCNTCNATTTGNGCAATTATATTNTCAGCATTTTCAGATATAAGAATATAACCCTNNTTATTTAAATTATTAATNCTCTNAATACTAAAAACAAAAAACTGTCCTTGGANTTGTTTTAAATTNGTTAAAGATTTTTCAGATCCTGATAAATAATANTTNTTAAGATCNNNATCAAAAATNGTTTCATTTTTATTTNCTTGATTATTAAAATTTTTCTCATTTGANTNTTNNNTTAANTCTTCAATTAATAANGTTGAGGATGGAATAGATCTTGTATCNCCAATCCAATTTAATTTATNATCAAAAAATATTACTCTATCTAGTTTTTCNAAGTATGGAAATCGAGANTTTTTNGAAAATAAAAATTCGCTTATTCCATACTCATTTAATTTTATNTTTGATTTTTCAAGATTTAATATTGTTTGAGTTATTATATTTGTATGATTTTTTTGTTTTTCGTTAATCAAGTTTTTTTGAATAGCGCCTAAATAAAAGAACGTGATTATTATTATAAATATGAAAACTACTAGATTAATAAATAAGAATTTCTGTAATATAGAGAGATTTTTTAGTATTTTTCCCATAATTATTATTTAACATTCCATCTATATCCACTTCCATATCTTGTTTCAATTGCTGAAAAATCACAATCTACCTTTTTAAATTTTTTTCTGATTCTTTTAACATGACTATCAATAGTCCTGTCTTCTATATCTGTGTCTTCTCTATAAGCTACATCCATGAGTAAGGCTCTCTCTTTAATCATTCCTGGTCTTTTTGCTAGCTCCTCAACAATTTTAAATTCTGTTGTAGTCAGTTTATCAGGTAATTGTTTGCCATCCCATTCGCATTCGAGTTGGGAAGGATCTAATTTTAATTTACCATGAGAAATTACATTTTTATTTTCTTCGATATTGATATCCTTATCTTTTTTTCTCAATTGAACTTTAATTCTCTCAACTAAAACTTTATGTGAAAATCCTCCTGTTTTACCAACAAAGTCGTCTGCACCTAGTTTTAAACCACTAACTTCGTCAGTAACTTCATCCTTTGAAGTTAAAAAAATAACTGGCATAGAAGTTTTTTTTCTAAGTTTTCTTAGAAGTTCTTCTCCATCCATTCTTGGCATTTTGATATCAATAACTGCAAGGTCTGGTGGTGTTCTTGTTAATCCAACAAGGGCATTTTCACCATCTATATAAGTTTGAACTTTAAAACCTTCTTTTTCTAAAGCCATCTGTACAGATGTTAGTAGATTTCGATCATCATCTACTAAAGCAATTGTTTGTGACATAAATTAGAATAAAAATACTAAATTGTTCATATTAGGGCAATTGTTTGTTTTCAATGAAGTTCACCCCAATTTTCTCCAATATTCACATCGACTAAAAGAGGTATTGAAAATGAGTGAAGTTCACTATCTTTCACACTCAACATTAAATCCTTAATTAATTTAGTACTTTTTTTTGTTTCTTTTGAGCTTTCCTCAAAAATTAACTCATCATGTATTTGTAACAACATTTTTAGACTATTATTTTTATTATTTGAGATTTCTTTATTTATCCTAATCATTGCTAATCTCATTATCTCTGATGCCGACCCTTGAATTGGAGCATTTATCGCTGCCCTCTCCTGAAAATTTCTTACATTAAAATTCTTATCATTAATTCCGGTGAGATGTGTTTTTCTTCCAAATATATTACTTACATAGCCACTTTTTCTACAAAAATTCACAGTTGTTTTCATATAATCTTTAATTTC
>FUFK010041005.1_pt1 | contig 28075 bp, 35 predicted proteins | sample 1021851 | NCBI WGS metagenome assembly FUFK01 (sample SAMEA51879418, study PRJEB19060) | metagenome
CTTGGCTAATGAAACGCAAGTCCGCGTCAGTTGGGTTGTAACCGAGCTGCTTGACACGCGGCAGCACTAGCTCATTTGCCGCTGCAAGGAATTGCTCTTTACCGGCAACGTCCTTCAGATCAAAGTCNGGGTTGAAAAACTGACCNATNCGCTGNAANGTCAGCGCTGTTTCTGCNCCGAANCCAGTGTCTATTTNATCAAGCAACNCAAGCATTTGNTCAACGCGAGACAAAGCTGTTGTTGAGGCCGTCGCTGCTTCTTCAAGGGTGTCAAACTTCTTTAGCAACCCCTTACCAGATTCTTTGGCCATATCGACGTTGATGTTTGTTGTTGGCGCTGTGCCGCCGATCTGCGTGATTTTGTTGCTGCGATTTGATCGTTGGTACTTTTGACCTCTGCTTGTGTCNAGCCCGGCCTCTTNGGCTTGCTGGTCAGTCAATGGGCTAAATGTTTCTGGCGCAGCTCTACGCTGGACTGGGCTGCTGATGGTGGTGCTTTGTGCGCCAGTCAGCGGGGTTGTGGTNNTGTTNTGNACNAANGNCATNTCGCCCTGATCTACNAGGCTNGACNNGGTGGTCGGCTGCAACANGGCTGACATNAGTGCCGGCTCAAAAGTGCCAGGTGCNGCTTGAACCATNGCGCGGATCTGCGGCGANACATTNTCTGGNAGNGCACCCATCAGCGCCTCTGTAGCCTGNGCCTCACGCTGCGCCTGANCNTCNANNGCATTGCGCTGGAGGTATGCCCCNACAAGTGCGCTGGAGAGCCTGCCAAGCCCCTGTAGAGGCGTCCTGACAGGTGCTGAGCTTGCNCCCTGCTGNGCGAGTGCCTGACCCATGATACGNCGCGGATCTGACTGATAGGCAGGGTTCAGCCGCTGNAAGCCAAACGTGGGCATNGCGCGTGGTCTAANTGCCATTGTGTACCTCTATNNAAGCAAGTAAGCCGCACCCAGGTTGCCGGCCAGNCCGAACAACCCGCCAAGGTTTGCAGCNNGGTTNTGCATCGCCTGNTTGTAAGCGTTGGCCTGCGCTGCAGCCTGAGCGCCGTAAGCCCCCATGACATCAACAGAACCAGGCGCAAAGAAGCTGGCCTGCTGCACTTGCGGGCCGCCGAGCAACGCTGCCAGCTCATTGAAGCCCTGGCTGCGTAGCGCTTGCCGCTCAGCGATCTGCCGGTTGCGGCTTTGGTTAGCAATCTGGTTGCTCAAAAGCTGGTCAGCCACTTGCTGCTGGCGTGCGGCGTTCTGGAGCTGGGTATTGGCTGCTGCCTGGCTGAACGCTTGGCCCTGACGTGCTAGACCAAACTCACCAGTTGCGGCCCGCTCACCAAACTGCTGGGCGCGGATGTTGCGTGCCTGGTTGACCAGGCGATCAGATTCCTGACCCGCTGCCAGCGTGGCCTGCTGTGCGAGACGCTGCAGTTGTTCGTTCTGCTGTGTTTCAAGACGGCCAATCGCACTGTCATACGCCTCAGACGTGATCGGGATGCCACGGTCTGCCAGGTTCTGTTCCAGCGTGTTACGCTGGCGCGTAAACTCTGGCTGAAGCAGGCCGAGCTGCCTGTTGAACAGCGTTTGCTCAACATTGGTACGGAAGCCCTCTGGATCGCTTGTGAGGGCTGTCAGGCCGCTTGTATCGAGTGCAGACGGCAGGGCTGCATCAGTGCTGATGTTTTGCTGAAACGCCTGCAGGCCAGTGGTTGGGTCAATCTCCTGAGCGGCGCTGATGCCAGACAGTGTGGGCGAGGTGCGGAAAGGGTTCTGAAAATCAGGGTCATCCGCAAAGATAGGTGAGCCATCAGGGTTCTGGCCGATGACGGTCTGACCGGTCACTCGCTCAAACGCCAGATTGCCAAGCCCCAAGCCAGTGCCTTCTGTGGCTGCACGCATCTGTGCCTGGAACGGCGTCTCTTGCGTGAACGCTGCTGCCTGACCACCTTCTGGCACCGCACCCTGAACAAACTGCCCCTGGTCGCCCACAGATCCAAACAGCAGATTGCCGTAGGGTGTGAACTGCGTGATCCGGTTGGCGTCTGCCTGAGCTGCAATCAGCTCATTAGGATCAGGCGCTGGCGGTGGTGTAGGTGCGCTCTTGCCCATCTGTTACTCCGATCCACTTACATTCTTGTTTCAACATTCCGAAAAGCACTGCGTCGTGCTTGCCGAACATTTTCCGCAGCCGGCCTTCCTCTACAAAGCCAAGCTGCCGGTTCATCTTCATCGCTTTGTCATTGGCCTCGCTGCACGTCACCAGCAGTCGGTTAGCCCCGACCTGAATAAAGGGATATGCAAAGAGGCCATACAGGACAGACCGATTTGCCCACCGCTGGGAGGAAGCAGCTATCGACGCCTCGATCTGCCCATCTCGATAGTCGTGATACACGCAGGCTGCGATAATCTCGCCGTCACGTTGCACCCCGATGGCCGCGCTTGGGCCGAATCCGTCAATGCCAATACGTTGAGCCGCCCAGCGCTTTAGGTAGTCATCAGCGCCAAAGATTAGACGGTTCATTGCATCGCTTCCTTAATGGCGTCCAGCGCCTGCCTCAGAGTCATTGGCGGCTTTTTGTTTGGGGCATATTCACATAGGTATTCTTTCGGGATAAAATCCGTCGTCGAATTAAAACTCAGCAATTCGCTGGTATTGTTTGCACCTCGATACAGGCAATGTCTCATGCCATCCTGCATCTCGCATCCAGAGAGCCGGCAAACAACGTGCGTGCGCTCTTCAGCCATTGCCATCCAGGCGGCCAAGCCAACTACCAGGACAGCGACCAAAACCATCAGGACAATGAACACCGTCCATAAGTCTTCCATCATCTCCTTGCGCTGTGCTGCCTTCTGCTGCGCCTGCCGCTTGGCCTCTTCGCGCTGGGCTTTGAGCCGACGCTGATGTTCTTGCTGGATCGCCTGGAAAGTGCCGTGGCCAAAGCGCAAATTGATGAGATTGCCGATTTCATAAAGGGCCTCATCCGCGAGCTTCTTATCAATTATTTCCGAGGCGGTCGAACCGATGCTGTCAAAATTGCTGAAGCCGCCGGCCTTTTTGTTTGCCTGCTTCTGTACCTGGCGGTGGCCAGTCAGCAGCCCGTCGAGCTGGGATGCGATGTCGCGCACATCCTTGGCTGTGCCGATAGCAGATTTGATGCCATCGACACTCGCCTTGACCAGCGCAATGCCAGCCAAGGCCGTGCTGATCGGCTCGACCATGCTCGTCACCTATGTTGTTTGGTTATTGTTTGATGATGACGCCGATCAGAAGAATGATCGTGGTGCCGGCTGTGCCGATCATAATCGTTTCAATGCGCTTGATGCGCAGAATGGTTTCCTTCCACCTCTCAGCGCACACCGCCTCATGGGTGTCGAGTTCAGCTTTGATGGATGTGACGGTGGGCTTGCTCATCACTCAGCGTCCGCGATGGTCAGCGTGCCAGCCTCGACCCGACGCATGATTTCTGTGTAGTCGGAGTTATTTGAGTCAATAGGCACAAACATTTCAACATCATTAACTGTCGCTTTGATAACCCCATTTGCGACTACAGAGCCATCTGGTTTAGGGATATTTACATATTCAGCACTGGTTATATTCATGTTTATAACTCCGCATCCGCTGTGAATTTGAAATCATAAAAGCGTGATGTTCCGGTGACGGTACAATTAGCAGTAAAATCTACTCTATGAGGAGCATTTCCTGCTGCTGATATGGCATCAAATCCGTTCCGGTTTTCATCTGATACCGTAACGGTAGGGTTGGCTCTCATTTGTGGAATGAGAACATCTCTAGCATATGCAGTACCACTTTCTGCATATCCCTGTTGATGCCTGAATCTGTCTGTTGTGTAGTCTTGAAAATACCTCTTACATCTCTGCAACTCATCACCAAACGAACGATGCTCAAACGGCGTGGCCTGTCCGACCTCAAGCTGGATGCCGGTGATGTACCATTCGTTGCTTGTGCTTGCTGTAATATCAGTTGAGCCGGTTGCTAAAGCAGTTGAGTCGTAACTGCCCCACGATGTTTGTAGAGTGCTTGATTTAAGGTTGCTTCCTGCACCCAGAACCCAGTTGATACTCATAGCGTGAGAATTGTCTATAGTAAGCGCACCAGAAGTATCAGCAGGGAAGTTTACCTCTTTGCGTTCCCAAGTGTCAGCGGCATTGATTGTATAAGTTCCAGAGACAGACCTCGTATTATCTACGTCAAACAAATACACCACAAACGTGCCGGTAGTATTTGAACGCACATAAAAAGATAATGTCAGTGGCTTGGCATCTGATGTGCCTTTTGCAATCCCACCAAGTACATTGCCCTCATTCTTGTACTGGATATAGATTAAATCATCTGCCCCCAAAGTTGTGTCCGCTGTAGTTACATCTACCTTTAAACTTTTTGAAAATTCGTTGGGAGAAGTAGACGATTGTGTCACCGTCATCTCTGCCGTAGTGCTACCAGCTTCTTGCCACTTAAACCTATCAAGCGTGTATTGACTATCACCGTTACCCATTGTGGCAAATGACGTACCCCGCTGCGCCACCTGCATCGCACCGTTGATAATCAGGTTCCTGCCTGTCAGCCCACCGGCATCAGCCGAACCGGCCAAGTCTGCGAAATCTCTTGCTCTGCTCATTCTGCTGCCTCCAGTGCGGCGACCTTGGCCTCAAGGGTTTCGATTTTGGCGATGGCCTCTTTGAGTGCGCCGGTCAACAGCGGCACCAGCTTGCTCTGGTCGATGCCCTGCATGACTGCGTTGCCGTCGTCGTCTACCTCGTTGTGAGTGCCGGTAACAGCTTCTGGCACAACGGTCTGCGCTTCGTGGGCAAGGAAGCCGTCAACCGTCATGTCGTCAGTGTCAGCAATGAAGTTGAAGCGTTTTGGCGCAAGCTGCTTGACCCTTGCGATTGCGCCGGTCATGTCAACGACCGCTTCTTTAAGGCGATGGTCGGACGTTGTGTTGTAGGCGGTTGATGAACCGTTTGTTGTGATTGACCCTACGGAACTGCCTGACTGATTATAAAGCTCAACGAAAAAGTTGTTTGTGTTTGCTTGAATGTTGACGCGACCACCGCCACTTGTGCGTGCTACACACATAAGGCCGCCGCTGGTAATACGCACACGTTCTGCATATGAGCCAGCTTCAGGCTTAGTGTTAAATATTAAGTGACCACCAGAGTCATCCCCAGCATTGCTGTCACTTGTTTCCACTCGCGCATTTATGCCGCCAATTAGCTTCCCATCAGCATCTAGCCCGTCGTCGTCAGCGTTATTGCGATTAACAAACCGGATACCACCCACCTCGTCGTTATCTGTAGAAGTGTCACGAGACAAAACTAAAGTTCCTGAACCTCCAGACGGCCCTGCTGCCTCTATAAATGTGTTTGATAAGCCTAGTGTGCCTGTGGTGATAGCGCTAACGCCTACGCCGACGTTACCGTCAGACATGATGTGCATCCGGTCACTGCCACCAGTCTTGAAATCAATCTGGTCGTCAGTGTCAGCCGTGATGCTTGTGTCAGCGTCAGCGTCCAGCACAAGCTCTGTGCCGTTGAGGTCAAGGCCAGTAGTCGTGCCGCTAAAGACTACATTGCCAGAAAACGTGCCACCATTCAGTGACGACACAGTGTCAGCCACGGTAAAGATGTCATACACAACGACCTCAACCACATCGCCGCTTGCTAGGGCGGATAGGCCGCTAATCGTATTGGCTGTGTTGGTGTTGTAGTCTGTGCCAGCTACGAGCAGGACGCCGTTCAGGAATACATCAACATACTCACCGTCAGAAAAGGCAAGTGTGTTGCTGTTGTCATCAGAGCCGCTAACGCTAGTGCCACCGCCGCTGATCTGCGTGTAGTAGAAGCGGGAGCGAACGCCAGTGCCGTCAGGTGATTTGCCGATGTACGCCATTATGCTGTCTCCAGTGCTTCAATGCGGGCCGTCAGGTCGGCGTTGCTTGTCTCTAGCGCCTCAATCTTGGTGATGGCTTCTTGCAGTGCGCCGGTCAGTAGCGGCACGAGCTTGCTCTGGTCGATGCCCTGCATCACTGCGTTGCCGTCGTCGTCCACCTCGTTGTGTGTGCCGCTGACAGCTTCCGGTACGACTGTCTGCGCCTCGTGGGCTAGGAAGCCGTCAACCGTAGTGTCAGCGTCTGCGATGAAGTTGAACCGCTTGGGTGCAAGTGTCTTCACACGAGCAATCGCGCCGGTCATGTCAGCTACGTTTTCCTTCAAGCGATAGTCGGATGCGGAGTTATATGCAACGGAAGTGCTGTTCGATTTAATTGTGCCAACAGGAGTACCGGAACTATTCCTGAAAAGAACTGTTGTTTGATATGTGCCACCGTTTGCGTCGTCATTTTGCATAACACAAAGCGTTGCAGCACCTTTAAGATGCAACGCGCTGCTGCTCCCGCCAGACGTTGTGCCAATAAGAACCTCGCCGCCGCTGGTGATACGCATACGTTCTGCGGACGCGGCAGTTGAATAGAATTTCAATGCCCCGCTGGCGGATTGAACCTCAAAGCCACCGTTCAAATAATGGTCAAGCCTAAGTGCCGCTTGAGTGCCATCTTGAATATGCACACCGCCACCAGATGAAGCGATTGTAGGCGAAGTCGTCCCGATGCCCAAATTACCCGACGCCACAATTGTGTCGCCTGTCCCATTTGGGTCGAGCGTGATGTCGCCGTTTGTGTCGGTGCTGCTGATGGTGTTGCCGTCAACCTGAACATTATCAACATTCAGTTTGTCGGTTTCCACCTGTGTGGCGCTAGTTATGCCAGCGGGTTTTACGCCAAGGTAAGCCATCAGGTAATCTCCAGGATGCTCAGAGTTGTATCGGCGGAGTTTGCCGTGTTGCTCTGCACTTTGATCGCGTCAGTGGCTTGCAGCACAATCTTCTGGTCGCCACCAACCGGCACCAGTGTGCCACCTGACGGAATAGGCGCATCCTTGATTACAAACACATTGGCGTTTGTCTCGGTGTCGCTGGTGTCGCTCTCCAGCTTCACATCAACAGTGATCTGACTGCTGGTGATGTTGGCAATTGACATACCAATGATCGTCGTCTCTGTAGATGACGGACAGGTATAGATTGTCATGTCGGTATTAGCGCCAGTGCTGCTACCGTCAAAGGTCTTTAGTTTGAAATTGTTTGCCATGTCCTACTCCTCAGCCCAAAGCAATCGCCAAGGCCACCGCTGTCCCTGCCGCGTCAAAATCTGTGGTGTTTGAAGTGGCCGCTGAGCCAAGGCCCAGGTTTGATCTGGCCGCGCTTGCGCTACTCGCGCCGGTGCCACCGTCTGCAATCGCTAGGTCGGTGATGCCAGTCACTGAACCGCCAGTGATCGACACATTGTTTGCCGCCTGGGTGGCAATGCTGCCGAGTCCGAGAGATGTCCGTGCTGTCGCTCCAGACTCGGCAACAAAGTTGGAGCCGTCACCGACGATAAAGTTGCCGTCACTAACAGCCAAGCCGGCAACATCTTGGAGCTGCTGGTCAAGGCGTGCGTTGGCTACTGTGCCGGTGAGCTGGCTTGCATCTATAGATTTGTTGGTCAGCGTCTGTGCGCCGCTGAGCGTGGCAACCGTGCTGTCAATGGCTACGGTCAGTGTCTGTGCAGATCCTGTCGTGTCGATGCCGGTGCCGCCGGTGAAGGTCATCGACTGGCTGTCGAGATCAACGCTTTGAGCGCCGCCGCTGTCACCAGAAAAGTCAAAGTCCTGAGCAGTAACCTGGCTGTCTACATACGCTTTGACCGACTGCTGCGTTGGCACCATAGTCGCGCTGTCGCTGGCCATATTATCTTCATCGACAAACTGCGTGATGGTGATCGTGCCGTCTGACAGACTTGCATATTGCAGGATGCCGTGAACATTAGTGGTGCTGCTGGCGACCGTCGCGTTCGGCGTCAGTGTCATCTGCGACACAAAGCTGCCGCTGATCTTGCTATTGACGGTCATGGTGCCGCCGTCAGCTACGTTCAGCTTCCAGCTATCTGCATTGTCATCGCCCTGGTCAGCCTTGAGGACAACACCAAGCGCCGCACCCTCTACGTTGGCTGCGATCTCCAGAGCGTCGTTGGTCGTCTCATCATACTGAATGGTGACATCGCTATTCGTGCCAAAGACAATCGTCTTGTCATCAGGGATGGTCAGACCTTCAGCAAAGGGAATAGCTGCGGTGCAAGTCTGTGTGCCGTCTTTCAGGATTGTTGTGCTGAGGCCGGTCGCAAAGCCATCAAGCTCTGTGTCAAACTTAGACGCAAGAATCTTGACGCCATTGTCCCTGTCGGTCGTGCAGTCAAAAGTTCTGGTAAAAGTGCCGCTGGAAAAAGGCATTACAGTGGCCCTCCTGGTGCAAAGGTATAGTGTGCGGAGATGAAGCTGATGGTCTGCGTGCTGGTTGCTACCTTGATACGCAATGCACTTGAATAGCCGAGCCGGTTGACCGCCTTGCGCCGCTTGGTCACGCCAGCGCCGGTCGTGTCACCCCAGAAAAAGTCGTCCCAAGTCGCCTCATCCCAGGCAGCTAGGTTGGATGCAAATGAGACTTGCGTGACCTCAATGGCCGTCGGCGGGCCAAGATCGACGCCAACTCCAAATGAGAAATCAACAGTTGTGTCACCTTCAAGGATCGGCTGAACGCTACTAAACCGTTTGATGCCGGCGCGGTCGTTAAAGTAGTTATAGCTAGTGACCAGATCGCCAGTGATATCGCTGCCGCCGTCACTGTCACCGGTGACTTTGAAGACCTTGCCACCAGCGCCACCAAAGTAAGTATCGCCGTTGAACTGGCCCCACACATAGGACTCTAGGTTTTTGAACAGGCACCAAGCGCGAATGATCGGGTTAAAGACGTGCTGGTTAAAAGGGTCAGTTCCCTCGCCAGTCGGATAGTTGAAGTAAACCTTGTCGCCGTCAGGGCTGACAAAAATCTGCCAGCCAGTCGAGCTGCCAGTTGCTTTTACTTGGTTGATGACAGTGCCGCGGATCTTCTCAGATATTGCTGCAGCCTTGTTGCCAACTATGTCTTGACGCACGACCTGGCTGAGCGGCAGATAACCTTCTTTGGTCATCACGATCACGTCACCGCCGAGCTTGGCAATCGCACGTTTCTCGTTGACTGGCTCAGCAATCCGGTATGTACCGACCAGAGCAAAGTTAGACGCAGAAGGATCTGAGCCGCTGTAAATTAACACCTCGCCAGAACTCATAATCAGTGCCAGCAAGTCATCTACACCCTCGCCGCCGTCAATGTTGAGCGTCGAGATCATGATGAGGTTACCACCAAAGGTGCCAACCAGGCCGACAGGAAACTTGGTGAAGTTGCCCTGGAAGGTGTCTACCGTGGCCGAATAGTAAAAGTTCTGATCTGAGCCGGTGAAGTAGTAAACGCGGTTTTTGTAGGCATGAACACCAGTCAGCGTATTTGGGTTCGTGCTATCAGACAGCGTGATCGACAGGTCGCTGGCGGTTGTCCCATTCCAGCTAAAAGGCACGTTTGCCCCCGACGGCACAAAGATGGATAAATTATTGAACTCGATGCTTTCGGCCCTGCCGTTTGCGAGACCGGTTTTTTTGCTGACAGCCGTGCCAGTGTCGATCTGATACAGCGTACCATTGCTGCCAATAGCCAGAAGCTGCCGGTTTGCACCAGCATTGTGTTCAACAAGCGTCTCAACATTGCCAGTGCCTATGCCGGTGCAGAACTCTGTGAAGCCGTCGCGCAGGGTCACCTTCTCAACGGTCGGGAAGAAGTTGGACATGACGATGGCGTCTGTGGGCGGCATCGCATCCAAACTGTCACGGCTGTTCAGCCCGCCGACAGGCGCTGGCACAGATGCCGCTTTGACGCGATACCTAGAGGCTGTTGGCAGTGCTTGGAGCATTAGCTGCTGACCCCATACCCGCTGTCAGGCAGATTGTAAGAGTAAGGGCTGACCAAGTAGCGCCGCGCATCATCGAGCGTGATGATCGGCGCACCACCAGAGCGGCTGATCGCCTGGCGCAGCTCGAGTTGGTACTGACGGAAGTCCTCATCGTATGCCAGACCATGCGCCTGCTTGAAACGATAGGTGGCACCCATTTCAATCAGGGTTTCATCAAGGATCCCAACGTCGCTATCAGCAGCAAAAGCAGCCTGCGAGGTGCCACCAGTTGTCTGGTTCCAGTGGCTCGACAGATATTCAAAGCCGATGCTGTCAGCAGCGCTAGGCGTTGGCGTGATGTCAAACTTCAGCGCGTTACTGCTTGCCTTGAGACGAAAGCGATCAACGATGCCAGAATCAACAGTGCCGTGCCGGTCAGCCTGAAACTGTTGTGGCGTAATCGGGCCGACCATCTGATCAAGGTCGGTGCGATTGTAGGCCGTGCCACTGACAAAGCGGTCAAAGTCGCTGGGCAAATCATAGGACTGCGTGCCGTTGACCGTGGTGAAGGTATGCTCCTTCATCAATATCGGCCAGTTGGTGGCCCGCATGAGCTGCTTNCCCTCGCGGTTGATTATGACCAGGAGCTGACGTGCAATCGGATCTGTNTTGCCGACAACNGTGGTCGGGCGCTCAAATCCGGTGTAGTCAGCTACCGTCTGCGCTATCGTCAGCAGGCTCATCAGCTACTTCCTCAACCTTGGTCGCGGCTTTCTTGGCAGCGCGTTTCGGCTTGGCTTGCATCTGCAGCTCAGCAATCTTCTTGAGCTGCACATAAGGCTCACCCATCTGGCGCAGCTTTGGCTCCTCAGCCTCAGCAAGCTCCTCAATGGTTTCAATGTCGGCCAGTTCAAGTTCAATCCGGCGCGGCTCAGTCATGCCAGGCAGTTCACTCAAGCCACCACCCTTCTTCTTGGGCTTCTTCTTGCCGGCTTTGTACTCAGCCCATTGCTCAGGAAAGCGGGCCAAATCTTCAGGCCGAACCGGCCCCTCCCAAACGTCTCTGACGCCAGGAACAGAGATACGGCAGAAATCGCGCATATCACCGTTCAGCTCGCGCTCGAAAAAGATACCTTTCGCGGCCATTTAGTCCTCCAAATGTAGGGGCGAGAGGGCGACCGTAGCCGCCCCCTCTAGGGAGATTTACATCGGGAAATCGCAGATGACTTCCTTGTCGCTGATGTCGCCAGCAATAGCACAGATGTTGTCTGTGACTGCTGCCGCTACATCGAGCGTGCCGTCCGACGATCCAGTCGGGGTCAGCGGGTCGCCGTCTGCGCCTGCAGTGAGGGCAGTGTTAAGCGTTGCCGGGCCTTTGACCTGAACCCAGCAATACTGACCATCGGTCGGGGCGGACTGCAGAACACCAGCGCCGATCTCTACGGAATCCGAGAGGTCGGAGGTCACCTGGTTGTTCTTGTAGCCATCAAGCGTGTAGTAGTACGCCACGTTGCCGGATACGGCTGCAACCGAACCAGCGCCAGTGTCATACTGCACATACTTAAAGATCCGCGTACCGTTGGTGTCGTCAATGATGGCACCAAGCTGACCTAGCTGAAACTCAGGCGTGTCAGCGACTGCGGTGGGGTCGATCCCCATTACTGAAGCAATAGCCATTACCAGTCTCCTCTAGGTATGGATGACGCCTTGCAGCGCACGGTTGGAGCAAGTGATGTTACCGCTCCAGAACATTGGCGTTACAAGTGCATCTTGGTTGACAGACATCCGCGCCTCACCAGGCACGAAATCACGACCCGCAGCCACTTCCAGACGCAGATAGTCGGTGTTCAGGAAGTACATACGGTTGGTGTTACAGGCGTCATCGAACACGACATCCGAGTTCAGATACTGGACGCTGGTGAAACCAGAGTTAGCCAGATCGTCACTGGTGATGCGCTGGATGGCCTGCAGGCTTCCGAGGAAAGCCTTGTAGGCGTTGGTGCCGGCCATAACCAGGTCAGGCGAGTCAGCGCCNCGAACAAGCTGCAGATAGATGTTGTTCATATCTGCTTGCACGTTTGCTGTGCTGAAAGCGNTNGACGTGGCAGTGGTCTGCACGTTNTGCCAGAAGGTGTAGGTCGAGGAGTTGATCCCGCCCACAGTACCGGTGCCGGCATCAGCCACGATGAGCTGAAGGCCACCGACTTCCTTGCCGTCGCTGCCGGTGCCATCGGAGTAGATAGCAGTCGAAAGCGTGTTCATCATCGACTTCTCAAGGACGTTCACACGCGCCTCAAGCAGATTGATGATNGCCTCAGTGCCGGAGTTTTTGACTTGCTCCAGGCCGCTGATGGTGACGTTACCGGCAAGCTGCTTGTAATCNAATACAGCAGCCGTCAGCACGTNAGACGGCGANACATCNAGGGTNTCATAGCCGCTGTAGAACTGNACAGTTCCGTTTGCAGCATANTCNAGTTCACGCACGATATCGCGGCCAGTCACNGATGTCTGGTTGCCATTCTCGCGCATACGACGCAGCAACGCATTGTGGTTGCTTACGTTATCAGAGAGCTGTCGTGACCGGTTGCGAAGCGTGGTCGTGACGATCTCTGAGAGATTGGGGCTAGTCGCCATAGGTTCTACCTTCCATTCTCAAGTTGACGGATCGACGCCATAATGGTGTCACGGACAGACATCCCCGCTGGAAGCGCTTGTTGAGCTGGTGCGGCACTGCCTCTGACTTTCGACCTTTGCGCTTTTTTCGCTTTCTTNACGGCATCTGTCTTCACCGTGTCCTGCGACTTCTTNAGCGCGTAANTGTCCATCTCTGCCTTCCGCAGCTCAGGGTCGGCGTANACCGCCATTTCATAAGCTGNCTTCAGGTCTGGAGCNTTGCCGTTGCTGATNAANGTACCCATTACAGACCGCACCTTTTCAAAATGCGGATGCGCTGGGTTACCGTTTGCATCAGTTTCAGCGGCGAACTGGTCGATCAAAGACTGCGTGCTTTGCTGGACGCTTTGCTGTTGTTGTGTCTGTTGGTTTTGGATGAAGCCGGTGAGCTGAGCTACTTGCTGCTGCAACGCCTTCACTTGCGGATCTGCATACTCATCCTCTAGGGCGGCATCGTTACCGACTGCCCCGATATCCACGCCATACTGGTTGGCCAACCAGGCAATGGCGTTTTGAGGGTCTTTNTGCAGATATTCGTTAGCAGCCATCAGTTGCCTNACCGCTGCAACGTCATCCATGCCCGCCCTTGCGAATGTATCGCGGTGCGGNGCAAGAATCTCATCGAGTGCTTCTGAGCGCTTGCGGAGNGCCGCTACACCTTGGGTCTTCTTGGTGTAGTCGGCTTCCATCTCCTTGTAGCGCCGCATCATAAAGTGCTGCGCTGCAGGCTCCATAGAAGCAAAATCATTTTTGAACTCAGCAGGCCAATGGTTCATTGGCTCAAGCGCCGCAAGCTCTGGCGCTTCTGCTTCTGCCTCGTCTGTTTCGTCTAGGTCTTCTTCAGGCTCATCATCAGCCTCGCTGACCTCGACTGTCTCATCTGGCGCGGGTGGTTCACGCAGACCATCTTCCTGGTCGTCGCCGGGCTCTGCGTTCAGTTCTTGCAAAGTCCTGGCAACTGTCTCAGCGACTGTTTCCGGCCTTGCTGGCTCGGCTGGTGCGGCAGCATCGGCTGCGGCCTCAGCGGGAGTGCTATCAAGCGGGAGTTCTTGTTCTGTCATTTCAATAGATGGTCTTGGCTAGTGCCTACCTCCACAAAGTTATTGCGCCGCAGAAACTCGCGGTGCTGGGAACGGCTGGTGATCCAGCCACGATCTTTCATGTTCTGGTAAGGCTCGATGTCGCTCAAAATGGAAACGCCGCCCTTGGGGGCGGCGCTTGCCTTGGGAACGATCTGACCGTCCCTGAACACAAATGTCTGCTTGCTCATCCCATGAGCATCCTTGCTGCCATGTCACGCTGCGCCTGATCCATCTTGCGGCGCGGCCTGTTCAAGCTGCCAATAGCTTGCATCATCTCAGGGATTACTTTGCCGAGAACCGCCGCAAGCGGGCTATCCATTGCCTCGCGGATGATCTCTTTCTCTTGCTCCGACAAAGCCTGGTAGGCTTCATNNGCGCGTTCCATATCGACTTCCATCANNCAAAGTCCCTTGGGTTGCCAAAGATGTTGAGATTGGGCGCTGCTTGCTGTGGCTGTGTCATGCCGCGTGTTTGCAACAGATCAACCAATGTGCCGCCAGCATATCCATAAGGCTGGTACAGGTTGCCTTGCCCGCTGTAGAGATAGAACGGATTCAGCAAATAATTTGACGCCAGATCGTCAATAACCTCTGGCGTTGTTGTGCCAGGATCGACTGTGGCTGGCGGCTGGCTTGCTGGCTGAGAGGAGCCGCCGTCATCACCGCCACTTATGTTCTGCCCTGCGGTGCCGCGCACTAAGTTTGCAAACGGCCCTTCATAATTTGGATCGTTGCGCCCACTGTAGACGATGCCACCAAGGCTGTTCATGCTGAGCGTTCCAGGCCCAGCCTGTACGCCTGTAACTGCCCCAGTGTTTGGATCAATCGTGCCGGTGCCTGTTTGCTCAACCATGCGCTGCAACTGACCGATATTGAAGGCTTGCGCGTCTGCTGGATCTGGCGTGTTGAACAGTGAACCGAGCGGCCCGCCACCAAATATTGTAGCCATGCCAGTTCCAGGCGGGGTGCCACCATACAGACCCTCATAAGCATCTGCAAAGAACCCGCTCATCGGGTCATTGCGCCCTGGCGCAGCGGCAACTTGATTAATAGGCGTCGGCCGGTCAGGGTTTGCTAAAGACTCTTGTGCAGCTTGGTTGATCAGCTGACGCGCAAGCTCAGCCTGAGATCCGCCGGCTGGCGGCGGCGCTGCAGGCACAACCCGCTCCGGCGGCAACGCGGCAGGCGGGGGCGGTGGAGGTGGTGCCATTCGTTGCTCCAGCTCAAGCTGGTCAACAAAACGGTTCATATCGAGTTCATCTGTTATACCGGTATCAGTCGGCATCTCTTGCCGACCCAATCCCATGCTGACAATGTCAACTATAGGGTCACGGTCACGTTCAGGCCCAGGCGAGGCTTGCCTGACATTAGTTGTGCCGCCTACTGGACGATCCTGCGAAACCAAACCGGGACGTTCATTGTCGCGGAAAGATGCGTCACCGCCACCAGACGGACTATCATCCCTACCGCCGCCGTTGCCGCCACCGTTGCTGCCGCCGTCGCCGTCGTAGCAGATGCGGGTTTCAATCAGGTAAGACCGAAGCATTGCTTGCCCTTTCTGGATCTGAAGCCTCTGCACTCAACGCCCTTGCCAAGTACAGAGCGCAAATGCTCTCTACCCTCGCGCACCATTTGGCCGACGCCGCCCCAAGGCGCTATAAAATCAACGATCCAGAGGCGGTCGCCTGCGTTCCAATCATCAGGCTGCAACTTTCTGGTTCGCTCAACATAGCCTTGCTCGATCTCCTCATTGAACAAGCCCCAGGTGACAAAGCCGACCGGCTGATGCTCCACTTGCCAGATCCTGAACTGCTGCAACGCAACAGGCGGCAAAATCAGCCGGTGGATGTCGTCAACAGTCCAGTTGCAGTGTTGATCGCTCTGGCCCATAAGCCAGGTCATCATGCCGACAGCCTCGATGTTCTTCATTGCGTTACCACCTTGGCCGCATCAATCTCCAGCTTCTGCTGCTTAAACTGGGCATCCTGCGCCGCCTTCTGCTGATCGAGCTGCAGACGTGCAACCTTCACCTGGGCATCAGCAGCAGCCTGGTCGGCCTGCGCCTGAACCTTGGCAGCTTCAACCTCAACCAGTTTATCAGCCGGGTTGGGCCTGCCCTGCGGGGGCTGGATCGCCTCAAGCGTGTCCTCAAGATCACGCGCACCAGGGAACGCCCTAGCAGCAAACAGCAGCATCTGCTTGGCTTGCTCAAAGCCAATCGCACCAGAGCTAACCATCGGGCCAATCGCCTGCAGGAACTGCACTGTGGCTGTCAAAAACTCTGTGCGGCGCTGCTGTTCAATCGCGCTGTCTACAGCCTGGCTTTCGTCAGTGTCGATGCTGATGCGATAGCTACGCAGACGCTCATCACGCATCAATGCAACCGCCTCTGGCGATACCGNAACGCCTGTAATGCGCGAAAGCAGCTCAGGCTCCAGGTTCTCGACCATCANCTCNGCTTTCAGCTCNAGNATCTGGTCAAGGAACATCTCNATGCAGCGCTGGCGATTGACCAGGCGCATNGCACCAAACTGACCCTTGATACGCTGNGCTGTAGCCGTCTCACGGCTGGCGCTAGAGCCCCGCATGATGTCNGANATGCCNGTGATCTCATAGATCGTCTGGATCACGATCTGACGCGACTGGTAGAGCTGCGCCANAGCCTTGATAAGATTATCNAGCGGCGCTTCCTGCATCACNTTGGCAAGACCGCCACCAGCCTGCAGCATGGCCATGTTGTCCACCGGCACNAACTCATTGTCCGAGGCACCCGCNAGACGCTGCAGCTCCTGNAACGATGCGTCATATACACCGCGCCGCTTCANNGCNTCTGTCANATTGGCAATGCGCTGCGTAATCAGATCAAGCTCATAGAGCTGATCTTCATAGGTCAGNATNTCAGGGACAGGAAGCGTTGTATCGGTGGTCGATACGGCATANAGAGGCTCTGGAATAGGCCANAAACCGTCNAGATTGTACGGATCATCAAACTCCTCAAGCAGCTCATCATANTCGGCAGCAATAAAGATCTGCTTGCCTGACCGCTTGTCCCANATNTCATAGATTTCAGCCCGATCCGGCTGCTTGTTGTCCTCATAGGCGTCACCCTCATCGCCGCGATAGCTCAGCGGGATCATTTCGCCTTTCGGGCCGTAATAATCGACCAGTTCCTGCCTGGTCATCAGGTGACGAAACGCAATCCACGTCACATCAGGCCAGCCACGCGCCGGCGACATCACAAAGTCTTCCCAATGCACATATTCGCACCGGATTGACTGCTCACCGACATATTCAACCGGCTCACCCAGCACATACGGCCCCATCGGGCCTTGCATGACCATGCCAGCGTCTACCTGGTTGCCTTCAGCGTCTACAAACGCGCTGCCGATCGGCACATCACCGATCTGGCCAGGTGCAACCTCACCAATGCCAGTTATTGGCTGCTGACGCACCGGGATCATCTCAGGGTCACCCTCAACCACCACCGGCTCATAGGTAACCCGCAGAACACCGCGACCGACGATCAAATAGTCCTCAATCGCCCGCCGAACAGCCATGTCAAAGTTGTAGACATCGAGCTGGTACTGCAGCCCACGCTCCAGCACAGTCGCCACAGTGCGGCCCACAGGGTCATTGTCGCGAAAACGGCGCCGTACTTTGGGACGCGGCGTCTTGAAATACAGAGCCGACTTCAGCGTGTCCACGTTGCTATAGAAGATGTTCATCCGCGTATCGCGCATCATGCGATCAGGATTGTCGTCCCGATAGCGATCAATGATCTCATAGCAACGGTTGCGCCACGTCTCCTCAAAGCCACGCGCCCGCCGGATCTGGTCGTTCCAGTAACGCGCACGATCCCCTTTGCCTTTAGGCTCACGGTCATATGCGTAGGATTCAGCCATTACATTCTCCAGCCTGACGGCTTAGACGCACGCTCCAGACCATCCATCATTTCNTCNATGGTAGGCGGTCGCCAAGGGTCTTCTTCCAGTTCAGGTATGCGCCGCTGATACGGCCTCGCCATGCAAGCGTAACGAATGTCATCCGCCGCATGATCTTCCTGAGTCGTGTCAATGTCCTCAACCCTGTGCTTGTCGTGCGTAAGCACCGGCAACGTGCGGATTGTGTCCACACAGTCGCTGAAAACAAAAAGCATTGGGCAACCATCATCTCCAATCAGGCGCTGGCGCACCTGATCCCATCCGGCAACCCTGCTGTTGTCCGCGCGGCGAAAGCGGATGCCCATCTTTGACAGCCGCTCACCAATCGACGGCCCGCCGTCAAACTTCCAGATGCTTGGATCACCCACGCCAAAATCTATGCGCTCACCAGCCTCACGACTGCGGATGCCAGCGCCAACCTCCTCAGCAGTCATCCTCAGACCGCGATTAGGCCCAGCAGCGCCATACCACTCCCGATAGCGTATCAACGCCCCATCAGGAAAATACTCATGGTCATCAGCTACCGCCCACCAGCCAACACTGAACGGCGAGGCAGAACCCCAGTCAAAGCTGCGGAACTTAGTCCAGTGATCCGGTATCTCAAACGGCCTGACAACATGAAGATCACGCTGCCAGACGTCGCCAAAGAACGAACCGACAACCAGATCCCAGTCACCTTCACGCAACGCCCTGGCCAGCTCATCAGGCAGTGCCGAGAAGCTAGAGGCATATGAAGGGTCGATNTACTTGTTGTCAGCCATCTTGGCCGGGATGTACATCGTCACCCAGCCNTTNTCAGACGGATCATTCGGATCACGCATNGTGTGATCGTANAAATACTGCTCNGCNGGCGCAGGGTCGATATACAGCGCCTTCAAATAATTGTGGCTNTGACCACCAGGGTTGGCCGTCATCACCAGCCGGGGCAAAAAGCCNTCCTGCTTGGGCTGGAAGTTGCCNAGNCGCATCCTCGACTTGATGTAACCCAACTGATAAGGCGTCATCTGACCCGCCTCATCAACCAGCGCTATATGTATCTCAGTNCCCTGAATACGGTCACAATCACTGTCCCGCTCCAGATACTGGAACTGGATTGAGCTNCCATTGAAAAACTCNTANCGCTTGCGCGTCTCATTGTAGTTGCCAAGCTCTCGCGGCAGCTCACGCTTCAGCGGCTGTATATGGTTGGCATCCAGCTCAGGGAGCGACCGCCTGAAAATAAACGCCTGCAAGCCTGGGTTCTCCAGACAAAAGCCAATCAGGTCATAACGCCCCGCATGGCTCTTGCCGCCACCAGCAGCGCCGCCAAACAAAATCTGCTTGGCACGACACTTGTGAAGCAACGCCTGCTTTGGCTGCGGGTCATAGTCGATCTTGATGGTTTTAGGCATCAATGTCTCTGAAGAAGCCGCCGGTTTGCCTCAAGGTGTTTTCCAACCCAAATGGCGGCGGGTTTTCCATCAGACCTTCTTGTATCTGCGCGGGCGGGAAAAGCGTGCGGTTTGCATCGCTTTCTGCCCTAGCTGACACAGCCCGCGCAGCTCCACCTCTCCTAAGCTGTCCAAATAGACATTGAACGCAGCCTGCGGATTGTCAGTCGCATAGCGAGGATCGTTGTAAAATTTATCAAGCGCGTACCGCGCATTTCGCGCAGTTGCCCAATCGTCATAGTGCTTGTTGGCCAACCGGGTGGCCTTGCCCAACTTGCTTTTGATTTCTTTCCTGGTGAACTTGTCAGCCAGATAAGCGCCCTCTGCNGACTCAGCCCGCTCATATTTTGCNAATTTTGCAAAAGCNGCGGCTATCCATTGCTCACGCTTGGGGCTTTTACGNTTGTTGTAGGTGTAGCCAAGCTCATCGCTNAGCTCTCGACGAATTTCGTCACCGTACCTATACCANTTNGCCTGGTTGAACAGGCGACGTGGCTGGAAACTGTCNCGCAGCGCCATTTCTTCATAATACTTGATGCGCTCTGCATCAGCGAACCGAGAAATGTCAGACCTTGCTGCGTTGTACAGAAACTCATTGTTCCGCACTGAGGCAAGNACCGCNTCATTTTGATTTATTGCAGCCGTTACGGATGCNAGNGGGTTNGCCACGCTTGGATTCGACCCGCGTGCAAANCCTTCAATTTCTTGAACCGCGTGCTGAATTTCATGCACNAAGGTCGATTTGATGCGTTTTTTAAGCTCTTTGCCAGANATNGACTGGTCGGCAAACATCGGCCCCATGTCGCCNANGTTGATCTCNATGGTNTTCGTCCNTGGATTGAACGAACCNCTGCCTGGATCTTTGCGGTCATACTTGATGACNACAGGGTAGTCCTTGAGCTGCGGATAGTTCTCATAAAGCTCATCGTGGTCAAGAAACTCACTGAGGCGCTTTCTGACACCGCCGCGCACCTGTCGGTCGCTCCTTACTACGGTCGTATTTGGCAGAACACGCTCAAGGGCATCGCCAGTGATGTCGCCAAACAAAGCAGCAGAATCATCTGGTATGTCTAACTTGATCTGAGCCGGCCTATCGTCGATCTCAAACCTAAACTGGTTGTCAGGCAACTTGAACAAGCCCTTGCCGAACTCCTGTTCTGTCTGCCGGAAAAACGTCCTTTCATCAGTGCCTGCAAACCGCTTTTCTAAGCCAGCGAGAATTTCATCCTCTGTGCTACCAAGCTCAGAGGTGTTCGCGTCCATCTGATCCATCAATGCAGATCTGCGAGCATTATACTGGTCAGTCAGCTCATCACCCAAGGCCATGCGGCCCTTGGTCAGCTCCTGGCTTAAATAATTAAACTCACCCATCAAACGGCTTTGCTCATTCAACAGAGCTTGTTTTTTTTCAGCAACAGGGGCAGCGGCAGGGAAGTTTTTGGCCCTGCGGCCAGCAAAAATGCCGATAGAACCCTCTGGAATCGACCCGCGCAGCAAATTAGCGCCAGTCATCCCGCCACCCATCACCGAAAGACCAAAGTTGTTGATCTCATCAATGACCGCAGGCGGCAACTGACCGTTGACCGGTATGTACCGCGGATCACCGCTAAGCGCCCTGCCAGCAGTCCTTGCAGCGTCCCTAATGCCCGCCGCAGCACCCTGCAACAGCTTGGGGAACGCCGGCACTACGTCGCCTTCAGGCGTAGTCCCAATCGGCAGAATGTAGCCACTATCAACGTCCGTATCGCCTACCAGCGCACTGCCAATGCGGCTGAACACGCTAGGGTCACTCTCAACGCCCTGCGGGCCAGCCATCATCGCATCGTCAGGCGACATGAAGTCAGACGGCGTGGAACCAGCATTGAAAAACCGACTGTCGCTGAACGGATCGTCGCGCTTCTCTGCCATCAAGCGCTGCGCCATCATGCGCCGGGCGAAACCTTGCTCTGCCATGCAACCTGAAACCTTTGATTTTTATGCCGACGCGCGTGGTCATATAACGCATACGTCGCCGCGCAAGCCGGCCCGGCGGGGTCAGGCCCAGGGGGCCATCGTGTCAGAAATGCCTCGTAAGCAGGAGGTCGTCTACGCTGTAACGCAGGCCCAGCAAGAGTTTGCGCTAGTCTACAATGTCTGCCTGTCTCAAAACTGTCTCAGAACCACCGCGCTCGATATTGATCTGGACGTTTACAGCGCCGCTCTTTGCATTGTCGCTGCCAAAGCTATCCCTTTGAGTTCGCTCAAGATACCAGCTATCAGCCCGCCAGTCGCGTTCACCAGCCTGGCCGATCCGGCGCACCCTGAGAGCGACAGCAGCGCTTTCTGCTGCGCGTACCTCAGCTCCAAACCCATCGTCTTCATTGATCCAGCGTAGCAGCGTGCTTTCGCCAATCCCCACGCTTTGTGCCGCGTGCTTCCTTGGCACCCCATCTCTAAGCAGCTCAAGGGCTGCGCTACGCTTATCTGCCTGATCGACAACGAAGGCTGATGGTTGCGCTACTGCAACCGGTTGCGGTTGCGTCTCAGGTTGCATGGTTGCACTTGGTTGCAGCGCTTGGTTGCGCTTGAACCGCTCACGCCTGACGGCCATTGTCCGGTCTTTGCCTTTCAGCCATCCCTCTCGCTTGCAGCGCTTCTGTATGGCCTGGCGCGTGATCTCATAGTCCTTGGCAACGCTTGTAAAGCCTTCACCAGCTTCAATTCGCGCTTGTATGGCCGGCCAATCGACTTGCGCTGGCTGGTACTTACGCATGATCTACCTTTGCAATGAATCCCCAGCCACCGGCACCAAAGGCAAACCGATTTAGCCCATTGTCGGAATCTGGGGAAGGGTTGCGCAACCACATCTGGTTGCAGTCTACAGGAACGATACCAGATTTAGAGACACTTGCAACCACCTTATCGGAAAACATCAATCGAGCCTGTAATGAAGCTCAATGAGAGCGTGTCGATAGTTGCGCTTGACGATGCGCGGATCGTGTAGCCCTAGCATTATCGCCAGCTTCTTCCATGCTGGCCCTCTCGCCCGAAAAGCAGCGCTGTGCGCTACGGCCCAGACTAGGCGACGGTCGTCTTCTGGCATGATGCTTGTGAGGCGCATGGCTTCATCAAAGTCACTGATCTGCTTTGAGGTCGGTTGCAGTCTTGTTGGCCCGATCTGCGTCCATCCGTAGCCGTGCCAGTCTAGCGGGTAGTCTGGCCATGAGCTGAGCTTTTGCTTGCGGGTTGCCGGCGGCAACCTTCTGTCAGTCTCTGCGGCTTGGAGAAACAGGTCGTGAAGCTGTTCTACATTCATAGAAATAAGTCTCCCAGTGATCGACAAAGTTGCGCTGTTGAAACGGCCCCATATGCCAGTAGGCTTTCCGAATCTGCTTGTAGCGGTCGAGGCTGTGCATTTCCTGCAGTGAGGCGAAGACCTTTTGCTGCCTGACAAGGAAGTCATTCTTCTTCCGCTTCTCAACGGCAGTGCGATAAGGGTGTTTCGCCCTTTTCGCTACGCGGCCTATAAGTTGTTGAACTCGTTGCCTTTGCAACTTTTCACTTGACGGATTTTCGGGCCTCGATAAAATCATTGCTTAAGCAATCTCCTCGCTTACGCGCTCTCGATAGCGCTTTTTTTAATCAAGATTTTTGGTTCTTAGATGGCTTTGGTGATGGCCTTTGGTTAGGGTCATTAACAACGCCATATATAGCTGTGGGGCGGGCTTGCGTTCCGAATCGATCATCTTGCTGCCCTCTGATTGCTAAGTGGCATCGCTCTCTGGCGCAGATGAAGTGGCCGCTGGCCAGCATGACCCACGTCCCTTCCTTGATCCAATGAGTGTGGCCNCANGCGGCGCACTGGTCTGTCCTGCTGTCTTGTTGNTTCAATGCTNATNACCANNTCTGCTAGTTGCTCTCTGAGGTAGTCCAACGTCAGCGTTCCTGGCTGTCCCTGTAGGTACTCCGGCAACTCCAGGTGCTTGCTGGATCTCTGCTAGGAAAATGTCGGGACTGATGGCGCCGTATCGGCACGCCGTACAGCTCAGCTATGTAGAACAGGCCGCGTCCGTCAGCGATGAGCCGGCTGATCTCACGATCTGCATCTGCCAGTGCCTCATCCCTGGTCATCGTCTTCATCTTCTGGCAGCTCTACATAGCCCCTGCCCTCACAGACAGGACACTGGCCATGACCGGTGGCGAGGTCGCCGCCGCGCATATAATCAGGCACAGCGATCTCGACCTCGCACTCGCCCTGGGCATCGCAGTGTTCACACTCCAGCACCTCACGCCACTCCCCTGGCACAGTTGAGATGCGGATCTTCCGCGCCAGCATGGTGCTGAAGCCCCTAGCCATTTTCGACCGCCTTGATCGTAAGGCCGATCTGCATAGCAATCTGAGGCACGATGGCGTTGCCCAGCCCCTTGAGCCGTGCTGCCTTTTGCTTCACGCCGGTTGCTACTCTTGGGATGTCTCTAGGTTCGTCCAACCAGATGGATAGCCCATCAGCCATTCCACCCACGCTGGATTGAGTGACCCCATTTTCCATTCTTCGGGTGTTGTTCCTCTGATGTCTGGGTGATTGCCCAACTGCCTCTGCATGTTGCCGTTGGGTGTCCCCGCTGCATCCTCGTTGGCTGTCGGCGTGGGCCACATTTTCACCGCTGTCTGAATATTGTCGCCGCCTGCCCTGCCTTGGTTGCCCGGCCCTGTGTGACAGTTCGCATGAGGCGTCGGCCACATCCTGATTTGATCTGCTGAATTTGCCCCAAACACCAGATTCAGGTTGTTTTGTGAAATCCTGCGCCCCCGCTCGTCTAACTTGCGCGGGCCACCTGTCGCGTCCGTCGTCCTTGGCGTGGCCCACATCTGGGGCTCTTGCGCCGCCAACGACAGGGGCGTCCCCCCCTGCGAATATTTTTTCTTCCGCAACCCGGTGTCGTCTGCCACTGGCGTCGGCCACCAACCACTGCCCTTCTTCACCATGTCCGGCGACATCTGATTGGCTTTCGCTGTCGGCGTGTGCAGCAATGATCCAGACTCGATCGCGTCGGTGCGGGGCATCGACGGCGCAAGCTGGAACAACAAATGGTTGGACGGTGTAGCCTTCACCTTCCAAGTCAGATAGCACTTGGTCGAGGCCCATGTTGATGTGTCCAGAAACATTCTCGAAAACGCACCAACGCGGCCGCTTTGCTTGCACAATGGTAAATATTTCTGGCCAGATGTGACGGTCATCTTTCTCGCCTCGTCGCTTGCCGGCAAGGCTGAAGGGCTGGCATGGGTATCCTGCTGTGAGGATGTCGCAGTCTGGAACAAGTCGTCTTGGGTCACTGGCTAACTCCTTAACGTCATCTGAAATCGGGACATCAGGCCAATGCTTGGCCAGCACCTTGCGGCTCCATTCCTCAATGTCACAGAACAGCACCGGGCGGGACAGACCGGCCCACTGAAAGCCCAACGCGAAGCCGCCGATGCCTGAACACAAATCAACGTGAGCCAGCATCGCTGTCACCATCTTGGCCACGCAGAAGCAGGCAGAAGTCATCTAGGTCAAGCACCACTAGCTCAGGCTTGCGGTCAGCCTTCAGCACCAGCGCATCAGCGCCTTCCATCCACTCGTAGATTTGTTTGAAGCCGTTAGCGCGGCACTTGACCTCTAGCTCCCATTGGTCAACTGGTAGCGGGTCACCCTTGCGGATCACCAGGTCGTTCTTAATGGCGGCACCGCCTGACAGCGGCACGCGGTAACACTCTAAGCCGTTGGCTTCCAGCTTCTTGCGGATGCTGTTCTCGGCCCTGTAGCCTTTATCGCGTGACGCCTTACCCATCAGCCTGCATTGGGAAGAAGTCGTTTGGTGTGACCTTCCCGCCAGTCAGGTTGATGATGCGCTGCATATAATCTGGGTTTGGCACAGACCGCCTCGGATCATCGAGGGGGTGGCACCAGCGCGTGACAGTGATGGTCTGTGGCACACCAAGCTGACGCGCCAGCAGCGATTTCGACCAACCCTGTTCATTTCGCCAATCATCTAAAGTCATGCACAGGACATTAACGTGCTTGACGTTCAGTGACAAGGTAGCTTATTGATGTTTTAGCTTATCATTCAGCGACAGGGCCATTACAATGATACCCATGCCAAATAACCTGAATCAGATGATCCGTCAGGCAAATATGACGAAGCGCGAGGTTGCTGCCTTGAAAGGCATAACGCCGGAAAATTTGTCACGCCAAGTCAACGGCCACACCAACATAACCCTTGCAGATGCTGAACATTATGCAAAAATCTTGAACTGCACACCGCAGCAAGTCCTTTTTGTGCAACAGCCCGCCGACATCATTGGCTTCGTACACATTGATGCAAACGAAAGACTTTTGCGAGATATCACGCCAGAAACGCCGCGCGGNAAAATTTACGGCCACGCTCAATTTCACAGGAATTATGCTGTCGTTTTTTCCACTGATGAAGATTACTATGGCAAGTGGTCACATTGGAATGGCGCGATCTGTTTTATGGATCGTGGACCGGTTGATGAAAATCGCATTTCAAAGGATGCAATTGGCCGACATTCTTGGTGTAAGCTCAGCAATGGGCCGACCGAGCATGGCTCTGACGTTTTGTGCGGAAATATATTTCCCGAGCCAGGCAATCTATACACCATCGACAACCCAGAGGTCGGCCGCAGGATCGACGGTCAAAAGCTGGATTGGGCCACACCAAATATCATTAATTTTATGATGCCCGATATGCGAGAACTCCAAATCGTGATGAACGACAAACAAAAATAGCTTGTCGATTTACGACAAGGCATGATAAACCTCAAGACAAGGTGATTGTCTTGGGGTTTTTCTATGTCCTTCACTCTTCTGCCCACCTGGGCGACGGAAAAGCATTATTTTCATCATTCCAACCCGGAATCGCGNCCNATCTGCAAGGTTTTCTACGACAAGTGCGTTATCCGCCCGCTTGTGAACAGATGCTGGCAGATCCTGAAAGATGAGCTTGTCGGCGATAAGGACTACGCCAAGCAGCTAATCGAGATCTACAAAGACGACAACGCCAACATGATGGCGGGCCGTGTCGTGCAAGACATTGCCAACAAGCACCTTGTCGATGACATGACCTTTGATGAGGCGCTGCGGCACGGCATGGCGGCTGTGGACGAGTATGAGCCGCGCAAATGGGATCACGGCAAAGATGCTGACAAGGCGGCAATTAACCGTGATGAGCTGGCTGATGTAGCACAGCACGCCGTTGAAGGCGTGATGGCGGCGCATCGTGAACTGGGCCTGAACCGCATCACCGGCGAAAGTGAGGTGCTAACGCGCCTGCCTGGGCTTGAGCTGCCTTACAGCGGCTTTCCAGACTTTAGTGGTCAGGTCGAGCTTAAGACCAAGTGGTCACGCTTTAGTGCAAAAGCCAAGTCAGGCAAGTCCGCCGCCAGCCTGCCACAACAGCCAGACTGGTCGCACGTTTGCCAGGTTGCGGGCTACTGGTCTGCCACCGGCAAGCCGCAGCTCATCGTCTACGCCAATGCCACCAGCCACCGCGTCTTCAGCGCAGCCAACTGCGACCGCCTCACTACCGAGGGTTTGCAGGCCGCGCTGAACCAGATCACCGCGAAATGCCAGGTGCGTGAAAACCTTCTCAAAAAGGCAGATTCCGTTGAGGAGCTGCTNACGCTGGTCGAGCCNGATTTCGGCCANTTCTGGGCTTGGGATGTCCGTCCNGANGTNCTCAAACAAGCAAAAACAGCATGGGGGTTCCGATGAACAGAAACCTTATATGGCTTCACGTCGATGAAGCTGGCCGTCCTTTGCGTCCTTACAGCCGACTGCGTGAAGCCTTGAGAGTGCTTGGCGTATTGGTTGGGTGCTTCTTTGTCCTGTTCTGTCTGTGGTGCTTTGTCGTCCTTCTTTCGTTGTTGGGGGGCTGAGATAATGCAGCAGGATCTACTTGAGTGGCCTGGCCGCGCCGGCCCCAACGTCCACAAGGATGCGAGAGACACTGAGATCGAGGCTGCTGAGTTTGTGGCCCCAAAAGTCACCGGCCTACGGCTGAAGGCGCTTATCGCGCTCAGAGACGCGCCAGCAGGGCTGACCGGCAGTCAGGTGGCCCAGAAAATGGGTGCTTGGATTTACAGCGTAAAGCCACGCTTGACGGAGCTTGACCGCATGAAGCTGGTCGAAGACAGCCAACGCCGCGAGAAAAACGACCGTGGCCGCAAAGAAGTCGTCTGGCAGATCACAGCAGCCGGTCGTGAGTTTTTGGAGACACTGAATGACTGAGCGTAGCAACATCAACGCTGCCATTTCTACAGCGATGGGCAACGTCACAAAGCTGGCTAAAGAACAACGAAATGCACACGGCAACTACAATTTTGCGTCTATTGATGACTTCCTCGAGCTGTGCCGACCAATGATGGCGGCTGAAGGTCTGTATGTGAACATCAGTGGCACCGGTGCTGAAACTTTCATGGCTGGCAGCAACAAGCTCTGGTGCAAGTTTAGCTATAACATCCAGACGTGCCACAAGTCTGGCGAAAGCACAGAAGAAGCGGGCATGGATGTGATGCTGCCCCTGACTGGGGCGCAGACCAGCGGTTCAGCTCAGAGCTATGCGCTAAAGCAATATTTGCGCGGCTTGCTGATGATCTCGACTGGTGAGGCTGACGATCCAGATTTTCACAAACCGGCACCGAAAGACGGTGTAGAGGCGTCACCAGCGCCGGCTGTTAAGCAACCGGCAAGCGGGAAAAGCCCTGAACAAATGGAAGCCGAGATCAAAAAACAAACGACTTTGGTCGGGCTGAATACCTGGAACCAAGAAAATCTCGATTGCTTGTCGGCGCTGCAACAGAGCGATTATGACCGATGGCAACGTCTTTATAATGTGTGGCTAGAGAGAGAACAGGAGATTCAAAATGGCAGCACCTGACTTCAAGAACGGCAAGCTGCAGCTTGTGAGCGGGTTCAGTGTATCTGATCGCGTTAGCATGAGCTGTTGGCTGAACATCACAGATCCAGCACTGCTGGAAGCGGTGATGGCGCATTATCATTCAACCGGCCAGCGCCCAGGGTTCTCGATGCAGAAGAAGGTCAACG
>FUFK010041056.1_pt1 | contig 28065 bp, 25 predicted proteins | sample 1021851 | NCBI WGS metagenome assembly FUFK01 (sample SAMEA51879418, study PRJEB19060) | metagenome
ACGAGGCAGCACCGCGCGTCGCCGTTGGAAAGTTCCTCGGTGCAGTCGGAACCGGCGCCGCTCAAGGCGAGCACGCTCGTGAGCTCCAGCGCCTCATCATGACCCATCTCGGACTTGGCGTTCCTCTGGCAACGACCCAAGTCGTCGGGCGCGACCGCTACGTGGAATACATGTCCTGGCTTGCGAACGTCGCAACCACCTGCGAGAAGGTGCTTCAGGAAATTCGCAACCTCCAACGCTCCGAACTTGCCGAAGCGGGAGAAGGGTTCGACGTCAAGAAACAAGTCGGCTCATCCACGATGGCCCACAAGAAAAATCCAATCAAGTCAGAAAACGCCTCGGGTCTTGCCCGCATCGTTCGATCGTTCATCATCCCCACGTACGAGAATGCGCTCCTTTGGCACGAGCGGGACCTTGCGAACTCCAGCAGTGAACGCTTTACCCTCTCGCATGCTTCCGCCCTCGCAGAGGATGTGATGGCAAAAACCGCTGATGTGTTGACCAACATGTGGGTGGACAAGGAACGCTGTCTTGCCAACATTCACGCTCAGAAGGGCCTTGTCATGGCCGAGAAGGTGATGATTGAACTCGTCGATCACGGTGTAGCACGGGACGAAGCCCACGAAGTGCTGAGAGAAGCCTCCTTCACAGCGCTAGCAAACGGTGAGGAACTGATCGACGTTTGCAGCCGTACGCCGGCGATTTCTGCCGCGTTTTCAGCCGAAGAGCTCGAAGCCATGTTTGACCCCATGAACCATGTCGGGGTGTCGGGTGAAATCGTCGACGAGTGGACCGCATCGGCTATCGGCGTCGAGGACAACGCGGCGCTGATCCGACTGTATGACAAGGCGGCTTTATCCTGAGCATCACAAGGGGCGACACTTTGGTCGCTCATGGGTCGCCAGGGTCACCATGAGGTGAGGCGTTAATACGGTACTGTCCCTTCGATCGTGCATCGCTGCATGCGGCGGCGTAGTTCGGGTGGATAGTCGAAACGCGCTTTGTGTTGCACTGCGCAGTTGTCCCAGATCAAGAGATCGCCAACTTGCCATTCGTGGCTATAGCGGAAATCCGGCTTTGCGATGTGGTCGAATAGGAAGGCGAGACAAGCACGGCCTTGGCCCAAAACCTCGACCAAATGGCTGCTTGCCTCGCGGAATGCGAATAACTCAACTTGCCCAGGTGTATCAATAACCAAAATGTCACCAGAAATACCTTCAATTTCATCGAAGACATCTATAGCTTGTGAAGCAACTAGGTCGGCAGCAAGAATTTGAGCCCCATTGGGCCCAAGGTCATACTCATCCATTACATCGGATAAAGAGACCAGATCTCGCACGTCAAATTCTGGATCATAATGGACTCTTTCAGCACCTGGGTCGAGATTAATTGTTAGTACATCGATCTGTAAAAATCTCGACCATCGCTGAAAAGCAGTCACTAGGCTGCTCTTTCCAGCACCCGCTGTGCCTACTACAAAGATTACTGGTGGAGTGGTTCCGTCTTGATTGCTCACGGGCCTTTGCTGGGAGGAGCAGTAATTCAACCATTCGTGTTTGGATTCAGTCCGAAGGACTGTGGACGAGCAATGGTTAAACCAATCCAATGCACGTCAAGACCTACCCCAGAGGGTGCATCTGCCATGTCCGATACTCCACCGCCACCTCCGGGAATGCCCCCTATCCCTCCCCCTCCACCCCCTCCTGGCTTCGGCTTAGATGACAAAGAGGAAGAGGCCGGTCTTGCAATAGAAGATGAGACGGATGAAGGTTCAGATATGGAAAAAATCTCCCAATTAACAGATGAATTGCCTTCTTTAGATGATAGCGAGTCACCTCCACCACTACCCCCTGGATTAGATACACCTCCACCTCTTCCACCTAACTTTGACACACCTCCTCCTCCTCCGGTTGGTTTCGATACTCCTCCAGATCCTCCGCCTGGATTCGAAGCGAACGAAGAAGAGGAAGAAGAAGCATGGGATGTAGATGAACTTGACATTCATTCATTCGATGACAGCCTAGCTTCTCTAGATGAACTGGAGGATGAAGATTCTGATGACGAATCTCAGGAAATTTCTGACTTAAGTTCCGAAGATTGGAACAATGCTCTTGATAGAGCATTCGAGGATGAAGACGACTCTAAACCAGAATCTGAGGATATAGATGAACCTCAACCAGCCCTATCTAGTAATCTCCGGCCAGCTGGGGAAGTGGATTCAATTCCTGGAGATAAATTGTATGTCACTCTAAAGGAAAAGGAAGAATCAGTTCTCAATCCAGATGGCACAGTTAGACAACAATCCATCGATGGCGAACTAATCTTGAGAAATTCCAGTCGAAAGGACCGTGCTTGGGACATAGAAGTCTTGCTACAAAATACTGCTTCTACAGATATTGGCGGAGGGGCAATCACAGTACGTGAATTAGATGCGACACAAACCACAACCCTTCCATATACAGCATCAGGTCCTAGAATGTTGGTTCTTAGGGAGCATATTGACACTGAACCAGAACGCCCTCAAGAATCGAGTCTATCAATGGTATATTCCGAACATGCACAAGAGGTGCTTATACGACTAAGTGTTGAAAATATTGCTCCGGTGAGTTTGACAGATGTCGTCGTTAGAAGAGCCCTCCCGGAAAATTTTGAATTATCAGAAGGTCCTGAATACGACATAAAGGACAATGAATTGATTTGGCGCATTGGTAGGCTCCCAGTTGGCGATACTGCTTCCTTAGAAATAATTCCAAGAGTCACTACTAGGACGATTCAACGCTTCGCAACTGGCACAGTCAGTGCTGCATATTCTTGTGAAGCTACTGTCTCAAGGGCACAATTTGATTCGGTAAATTCTAGAGCCCGTCAATTTGGCTATGTTTCACCCAAGGAAGATGACAGACCAGATGTATTCCATTGCAAGTTAGTTGTAGAAAACCGGTCTTCTTTTGTTGTCAGCCTATCAGGTGCTACTGTTTGGCTGGCGGGTCGCAGTGATCCATTCTTAGAAATGGAAGATATCAGAGAAGAGATACCTCCGGAAGGGCTTTGGGACTCAATAGAAAAGAGAATCGAAGCAATAGATAAGCCCAATTTTACGCATGAAATTAACTACTCGATTTTACCAAGAGCTAATGTCGAATCCACTGGAATTTTAGAATTAAAAGAGAGGAGTTTCAAGGTCTTAGATGCTGATGTAAACAAACAGTACAGCATTTCCCGAATACGCTCCTATGTCGCATCGGACTTAGATTGTATAACGGTAATAGAAAACACCGGGTCTGCACCAATTAACGTGATGCGATTACTCGATGATATCCCGGGTATTTTCCAAGCACCTGCTACTAATCAACTACGAATTGAAATGGAAGGCTCCGATCTTAATGAAGATCAATACAGAATAGAGGTAGTCGATGGCACACAGATAGAAGAACAATTGGTGTCTCCAGATTCGCAAGGCCACGCGCTAAGAATCACCGTAGGGACATCAGCGCCTCTCGGATTGCAACCTGGTAAATCACTGACCATAACTTATCCATTACATGCCGATGACCCCTCTCCTCAAAATGAAAAACTCGCAGCTCCAATTCGGGCCGATTTCAGTATGGAAAGATTCGGTCCAGTAGCTACCCGTCACTGTAACCGCACTCCATTAATTCGTGTAGTTCATCGCCGCAGAAGGTTCTCAACCGGAAAAGAAGTGTTTCCAGCAGCAGGTCCTGGCAGATATGAAATCCTCTTAATGTTCCAAAACGACTCAGATAGTGCTCTAGAGGATTTATCTCTTCACGATGTAGTCCCTGGCACTTTTAATATCGAAAAATCTACTGTTCGCTCAAATCAATCCGGAGAGAGAGTTTTAGACTTTAGTAAGGAGTCTGCCAGAGAAGGGACGCATGTAACTTGGCCTATCGGTAGAATCGAAAAGGACGAGCGAATAGAGGTAGTTTTTGAAATTCAAGGAGACTCTGAAAGCGAATACAAAGTAGCAGATGCTCAAGACTACCATGGAGCAACTTTCGGTGACGAAGTAGATGAGGAACCGAACCTGCCAGACTGGGTTGATGAGTCCACCAGAATGAATCTAGACACCCCAGATGTTGTTCCACAATCCGAATTTGATTCAGAACCTCAAACCGAGGAAAATAAAGAAGAAGATGTGGACTCAAATTCAGATGTTGATGTTGACTTATCCATGCCTCAGGTACAGAATGTAGAATCGATGACTGATGAAAATGAAGAGACTATGGAAGATTCAGATGACCACGAGGAAGATCCGCAGCAAGCAACAATAGTGGCCCCTGATGTTTGTCCTGTTTGTGGAACAGAGGCTTCAGTTGGTGCATCTTCTTGCGAAACTTGCAGCTTCCAATTCAGTTAATTCCGGCTCACATAATATGTGAGCCGCGCCGAATCCTTCAATTGAGAGCCTCAGAGAGGAAGACACATGGCGGCACCTGCTGGACAAGGTGATGCTCAGAGTCAAGCGGCTTTGGGCATGATGGGTCCTATGTTCGTTTTACTCGCTGTCATGCTACTGCTAACCTTCAATCCAGGTCTTCGTTCACTAATGGCAGATTCCGCCGCAACAGTGATTGAACCAACTATACCATTTCACTCGGATTATTTCGTACCAACCGTCTTCATCATCGGCTCATCAATTATGATAGTCAACACAGTAATCCGTGGTTTTTTCATGGACCCGATGACCCAAGTTCATATTGGTCATAGAAATAAACAAATTTCCAAACAATTGAGAGAAGCTCAAGCCGAGAGAGATACTGCAAGAGCTGACAAGATGCGCCGTCTTCAAATGGAGTTGATGCCGGATCAGATGGCTATGCAATCTTCAATGATGAAACCGATGATGTTTACAATCATCTTCATTATAGGTATTTTTAGCTGGATGGCTGAATCTGCAGCAGGATTCCGAGTTGGTTACGTAAGCCTTCCTTGGCAACCGATGTGGGGTATGATGGATACAATCTGTTGGATTTTCCCTGCTTGGGTCATTACCTACATTGCAATGAGTGCTCCACTTGGAAGGATAATCGACCGTCATATCAAAATCATCCGATTTGGCAGACATCCATTAGTATTGGATGGCCACCCAATCCCCGAGCCATTGTTGCATTTGTTGAAGGATGAAGAAAAGAAATCCTCGGCCACCACTCGCCGTAGTCAACGTCGTTCACGAGACGGTCCTCGGAAGAAAGGCAATACAGAATCTCGGCGTGGAGGTAACCTTCATTCCGCTCCTCCNCAAATTGGAACCACCTGTCCGGATTGTTCCTCATCTATGGTAAATCGTACTAGTTCTGGCCGATTACGTTGCAGCGTCTGCCGAAATGAATGGAGGTGAGGTAATTGCTTAGAGTTACAATTAGTGGTGCCCCTGGAAGTGGGACTTCGACATTGGTAGCCAAAATTAAGCAATCCACAGGTTGGAATTCTCTAAACGGAGGCGAGGTTTTTCGTACAGAAGCCAATCGTCGTAATCTCTCTGTTGTTGAATTCAGTGAATTATGTAAGCAGGATTTGGATGTAGATCGCTCACTAGACAAACTTCTCAAAGATGCAATGACCCAATCAGGAGGCCCTGAAATCATTGAAAGTAGATTGGCGGGTTGGTGGGCTCATGAACTTGCAATAAATTGCCTAAGGGTATGGGTCAATACATCGGATGAAGAGAGGGCTCGTCGAGTTCAAAACCGAGAAGGTGGTAGTTTTGAACAAAGACTAACCGAATCGACGGCTAGACAAAGTGCAGACAAGGAGAGATACCGTGTCCTATACGATATTGATCTTGATGAAATGACTCCATACAATTTAGTTGTAAACGCNGACAATCTTACCGCTGATGAGGTATNTTCCATAGTAAACTCAGCAATCAATGGAGGCTAAATAATTGCTTATGCTAGATAATTCAGCCAAGACTGATCCAAAATTTGGATGCAATCCAAAAGATAGGACTCTCGAATCGCTATTGGATGCTGGNGTAATCTTAGTCGANAAACCCAGAGGCCCATCGAGTCACCAATTAACCGCGTGGGCTAGGGAAATGTTGGGTATACAAAGATTGGGNCATGGNGGTACTTTGGANCCTTTTGCNACAGGCTTACTTACCATGCTTTGTGGAAAAGCTACAAGGTTAACTGAAATGGTTCTTACTGGGGATAAGAAATACATCGCTGTAATCAGATTTGGGAGAGAAGTTACTTTACCAGAGTTAGAGGACTTACTTAATTCATTAAATGGNGAAATTTACAACGTTCCTCCGCTAGAGTCTGCCGTCAAAGTACGCGTAAGAACTAGGATAATCCATGAAATGAAGATTATTGAAGACGATTCAGAAGCTAATTTAGTAGCCATGTCCATTACCTGTAACGCAGGGACTTACATCAGGACTTTAGCCCGAGANATAGGACTTCTTCTGGATACAAACTGTGAACTTGTTGAATTACATAGAGACAAAACAGGTTCGTTCTCTCAATCAAATGCCTGTACTATGCAACAGTTAACCGATGCGGTGTTTCTTTGGAAAGAACATGAGGACGATAAAGCTCTACGTAAACTCATTGCGCCGGTAGAATCGATTCTCGGGGATTTTCCTCGAATTATAGTAAAGGATGGAGCTGCTGCTGCAATTGCACATGGCGCNGCTCTAGCAAGACCAGGAGTGGTAAGTATCGATGAAGGAATAGAAAGAGGTNACCTAGTAGTCATTGAGACACTTAAGGGGGAGGCGGTAGCAATTGCAGAAACNAACTCAGGAGTTGCCAAAATTGAATCTATGGAACACGGCGAAGTTGCTAGACCCAAGGTTGTTCTAATGCAAGCGGGAATTTATCCTCAAACATGGCAGAAAGGCTGAGATCAATGCANCTCATGCTCTTCGTAGATCCACTCTTCAGTCTCTATTCTGACCTTTAGTTTCATCATCGNAAACACACACCACCGGCTCGCTAGACGAGCGCGGTAGGCTGAATTGGCCGTCNATCATNGTATAACTATTCCCTGATTTACAACGATTATCAGCCGTACGGAGGTCTTCAGACTAGGGTTTCCGAATGTTGAGATATTTTTTGGATAACCTATCGCTTCCGATATGGCTTTCTAATNCGCCCAGGTCCAAATTGTAATGCGGCTATTGAAATCGCAATTAACCCAATAGATAAGATAACAATTGCAGGGCCACTGTCTTTGGAATCTTTACCAGTTCCTGTATCTTGGTCTTGAGAATTAACTAATATCTGGAATTCATTGTTAATTTCGTTCGATTCTTCTATTGAGGCTGTACCGTCTACTAAGCCTATGATGACAATGTCTCCAGAAGTAATGATCTGTGTATCACATGTAGCAATAGACAAGCCTCCTGGTGCGACGCTATCGACTATAGTTGAGCCTACTAACATTCCATCAACCCAACATCTAACATCGACTGTATTGGCAACACCTCTGCCTTCGTTTCGAACGTATATCTTGAGTTGAACTACATCACCTTCTTCAACAGAGTCAACGATAACATTCCCCTTCCAAATTTCCAAATTTTCTATCGTTAAATCCGGCTGAGCCGTTACAATCACTTCCAAATCTTGTACTTCAGAGTATGTCCCATCACTAACCGTGATTTCGACAATGTGGGTTCCTGGTTCAACAGGTGTCAAAATCAAATCTCCAAAAGAATCTACATTAGCCCAAGACCTTGATGTAGAAATTGATAATTCAGAGGAGTCAGGGTCGTTGATTTCAATATCAATTACTTTACTTTCCCCAAGATTGATGTAAGTCAATACTGGCAATCCTGTAATTGTGGGGGAATCTTCAACAGCAAGCACATTTACGCTAAATCTTCCATCCCACATATTGCCAGATTCGTCCAAAACTTCGACATTTACCAATGCCTCTCCATTGGCATCCGTCAGAGGCTGAATCCTAATGTCTCCCGATAATGCAGATACGGAAAGGAGTTCAGTGTTATCTGTCCAAGCATTAACTTGAAGATCTTGCCGATCTGTTAGGTCGTCTTCACACCTACTTGCCATTGCAATTAGTATACCACCTTCATCTTCAATCAATTCTTGCTGAGAGGGGGCGGAGCATACTACATCTCTGTCCCAAACTAAATTGTAACCTCCCTCGATGGAAATAGATTCAATGTGTACAACTGTTGTTTCTGCTACTCCGTTTGAAGACCACTGAAATCTTGAAGCTACACCGAATTCCAATTCATTTGTCTCAACGGGCAAGGCATAACCTATTGGAACTTCAAATGAAAATACACCCGTCTCAATTGGTACTTCTTGGAGAAGTTGGTTTCCAATTGCAAATCTAACATTGCTATATTCTTGAACTAAACCTTGAGTCGAACCGGCTATTGAACCAACTACCACTAGTTTTGGATCATTGACATCTATCCTAGCCGAACTTATGCAACCGTCAAAAATTGTTATTCGGACTGAATTTGTATCTTCTCCATGTTGTAGTAAATCTCCGTTGGAATAGGTTTCATAATCTTCCATCGATGTTTGGCCCTGAGGCATCGCTTCTATTGTGTAATTTCCTTCACCAAAGACATGAATTCGTCCTAATTCTTGGTCATAAGGAACTTCTACGTCAAAAGTCCAGAAACCATCTACACCTTCTTCAGGAGTTAGGCCACAAGATTCAGTTAGCAATCCAGAAATTTCTCCATCATAAGGCCCAAAGTCGAGTACGGGCATACTCTGACCTGCAATTTCATGAATCGCCTTAACAGTCTCAAATGAGTACCATGGTTGGTGATATTTTACTCGAATTCCAACTGCATCCACTCTGATTTCAGAATCATCAGGAGCACCGTCAGAGACATAGTCTACAGTTACAGACGCATCTTCCAAATCATCCCAATTCCAGTCTTGTAAACCGTCAATATTTTCCACAAGTGGAGTTGTCATCCGATTAATTGGTCCAAACGTCCTTGCAATTGTTTTGACTAATTTCTCCGGGCCATTTGCTTCTATTGTTATACGAATTTCATCTGAAGGTAGTGAATCTGGAATCGATATGTGCATAACCAACGAAACATTGGCTAAGACTCGACTTTCTAAACCACTGAAAGAATATCCTGACAAGGTAATATCAGGGCCTGTAGACCATGTGTAGGAGCCATCGGGATTTCCCAGNGAAAAGTTCGAATCTGTTGGGCTGAATGAGGCCCAAGCGGTTTGAGTTTGGAAATTATCAGGTCGGTTGTGTGTGAATGACAACTCTCCATCAGCAATCATACCCACACTATGGTCGGCTGGTTGATCCGAGAAGGCGGCTTTGGTCGAAATAGTCCAATCATTAACATCATCAAAAGATCCAGCTTCTAGTAGATCTATTCTATTTGATTCGATGACTGTGTCTCCTGTGGTTAACGGGGATAGAATTGCAATTATCGCNAGGGCGGTCAAACCCAAACTTAGGCCCTCGCCCCGCCTCATCAATTACTAACGGTTGAGAACGACGCTTCAATCCGTTGGTCTCTAGAGTCGGGGCTACTTCACGCGGAACGCTTGAAATATGGTCTATCAGTCGAATGGCTACATACGGCTGTGGTAGTGTAGCGGTTAGCACGGTGGGTTGTGGTCCCGCCGGCCCGGGTTCAAGTCCCGGCCACGGCCCCAAAAATCATACTTAGAGGGGATTTTGCAATTTGCATTAAGACTCAAAATGGTCGTCCGAAATTGAATGCCCCATTCTTTCTACCTTTGTTGAAAGGTAATCTCGATTATCTTCGTTTACTCCNACTACTAGCGGCATTCGTTGGTGTACGTCTACATCGTGATTTTGTAATTGGATTACTTTGTCTGGATTATTGGTTAGCAGACAGACCCTTTCTACTCCCACTGCGGCCAGTATCTTTGCAGCAATTCGATAATCCCTAGCATCTGCAGGGTGACCCAGCAGTAAATTAGCGTCTAATGTATCAGCACCTTTGTCTTGTAAATTGTAGGCTTGAATTTTGGCATGTAGACCAATACCTCTTCCTTCCTGTCTAAGGTATACCAAACACCCCCATCCAACTTCTTGTATACGTCGCAGAGCAGTATCGAGTTGAGGGCCACAGTCACAACGTAGACTTCCAAATGCATCACCGGTTAGGCACTCTGAGTGGACTCGCACAAGGACGGGATCTGGCCCCTGCATGTCTCCGAGTGTTAGGGCTACATGATCTAGTCCTGTAGTGTCCTCGTGAAATACCCTAATTCGAAAATCACCATGTTCGGTCGGCAACCTAGCATCGGCAGGGACATCGAGCAATTCTGTCAGATCCACAGGCCCATTGGGTGACGTCATTGACTTCACGACCTATTCTACTCTCAAGAACCCATCCGATTGGAATATTCATTTCCTAATCAGAAATCTATACTCTCCTGATTCTTCTGTAATGTTCAGAAGTTGAACTCCAATCCTATCGCATAGAGCTGGCATATCTTGGAGAGTTTCGGGGTCGTCAGCGTGTACTTCGAGAAGTTCTCCTTCTTGCATTTCATTGAGTGCCTTTCTTGCCTCGTGCACAGGGACTGGGCAAAAAAACCCCAATAGGTCAAGACGCCGATTTGGCGTCTCTGTTCGGTCCATTACAAATCCTCAAAATTCGACTATTGATGGATTTAACGCAAGTCCATCAAATTCCCTTTTCTTGATTACATCAATCACATAGGATGCTTTCTCTACGTGTATTTGAACGGTTGAAGATGCATCGCTCATCTGGATTTCCCCCAATGCGATTTCTGGAATGCGCGCTTCGCCGACAATCCAATCCGCCAGCGAGCGCTTAGTTGCCTTGCCGCTTCCAACCTCAAGTGTGACGCTGACCATGCCGAAGGGGTCTGTAACCTCGGACCAATCTTCTCGCTTTCTTACAGGGTCTCGAGTCATGCCCTCTGGTAATTCGGGGGCTTCAACATATGGAATATCGAGATTCCAAGTATTTGCAATCTTATCAAGAGCGGCCATATCCTCTTTGGATACAAGTGACCATGCTTGCCCTGAACGCCCCATGCGTCCTGTTCTACCTATGCGGTGGACGTAGGATTCGGTATCATCAGGAAGATCGTAATTGACGACATAAGTAATTCCGTCAACGTCAATTCCGCGTGCTGCTACGTCAGTAGCGACAACAATTTTTGTTTTTCCCTCTTTGAGTGAATCAAGGATTTTCTCTCTCTTGTTCTGGGCTTTATCGCCGTGCATTCCTGTTGCGCTCATCCCGAATTTCCCTAGTCGGTCTTCTAGTAACTCAACCATGCGTTTTGTATTGGTGAAAATTAGCATTTGGTCATCATCACTCATGTTGGCGATTAGTCTCCCCAGAACCCATAGTTTGTTTGAACGTCCAATTCTTACTGCGAATTGATCGATTTCAGGAACCTCAACTTCGAGGTCATCACTCATCACGTAAACAGGCTCATTCATGAATTCCTCAGCAGCATCTAGTACTTCTTGAGGGAAAGTAGCGCTAAACAACAAGGTCTGCTCTCTTGCAGGCATCTGCTCAAAGATCCAAAGCACGTCTGGGAAGAATCCCATATCCAGCATTCTATCTGCTTCGTCTAGACAAAAATGAGAGATTTCTGTTAGATTCAAATGTCCTCGCTTNGACATATCAATAACGCGACCGGGAGTTCCAACGATTATGTCAGAACCAGATTGCAATTCTTTAGCTTGTTTTTCGATGTCTGTTCCACCGTAAACAGTCTGAATCGACAATCCGCTTTCTCCTTGTAACCAAGTCAACTCCTCTGCGACTTGGACCGCTAATTCTCTGGTTGGACAGAGGATGATCGCTTGGGGTTCGCCCGAAGCACTAGCCGCTTCGATAATTGGTATACCAAAAGCCGCAGTCTTACCACTTCCCGTGCGCGCTTGACCGACTACATCGCGCCCCTGTCGCGCAACCGGAATAGACCCAACTTGGATTTCAGTAGGATTTTCCCAACCTTTGCTTGATATGGCGTCTGCAATCCTTGAATCAAGATTCCAGTCAGAAAATGCCTTAGCGGCTGGGCTCATTTAATCGCCTCAGAAGGATTCGGAATCGCTAATCTCCTTCTGAAGTTCTCCCATCCAGTACTTACGGCAGTTCTCCTTAGTGAGAAACTGATCCTTACTCGAGAAGCTGTGGTTGTAATGACCTTTATCAGCACTCGAGAATTGTTCCTTACGCCTCTTGTGGTACTTCTGTAGTACGTGTTGGCGCATGTACTGGCGGAACTTTAGGGACTTGGTACGATTAATCCCCTTCGGCGTCACGCCGTCCCAGAGTCGCTCGAATTGTTCGAGCTTCTCGTCAAAAGTCTCGCTCATCTTGTTTCCTCGCGGCCCGCCGACCTAACTCCTCTTTATGACCTTCACGGATGGCCTCTACCTCACCACTACGTGGTGGGACTGCCTTCTCTGTTGTTGAGACTGCTTCTTTCTCTGTTAATTCTTCAGGAATCGGCTTTAATCCATCAATTTCAGGTAATTGCATCTCGGAGAACTCCTCCGGAACTTTGTCGAGTGGTGCTAGTGCTCGATTTTTCTCGTCTTCTGTACCCTCCCAATCAACGTCTCGGGAGAGTCTTTCAAGTCTAGTCCTAAGGTCAGGTCGAGTTTCTTGACGAAGTAATTCTGCTGCTACTTCTCTCAATTTATCCCCTGTTAAAATAATTGATAATTGATCAATACAGGCTTTACGGAGAGCAGGATCTCTGTCCCTAGCTCCATCTTGTATCAATTGGGCGACCCTTGGATTTTCCATATCAAGAGTTTTCAGAGTCCTGATGATGTTCTTCTTCACTCCAGAATCCTCGTCAAACATCGATGCCTCAACGAATATCGTCGCAACTCTAGATTCCACATTTGCCAGTTTAGGTAGGCATGCTGAAGCGGATCGACGAACTTGTGCATCCTCGTCCTGTAAAGACCAAGAGATTAGATCCCAGCCTGTAGCGCCTCCTTTCGCAGTAATTGTCCGAAGAATTTTCGCACCCCTCCGTCGTAAATCTACATCTTCTTCACGAATCAACTCATCTATGTGCAAACAGCCTGTTTCTGCCCAGTTTTGCGAGGTGTCTTTGAGAGTTGCAAAAGCATCGTCTCTGTGTTGTTTAGTTTCATGTCTTAATTCCCGTCTAAGTATTTCTTCACAACCAGAGGGGAAAATTGGTGCTACCTTTCTCAAACATTCTCTAGCGGCCTTCCTCACATGTTCATTTTCTTCAAGTAATCTATCTGAAAGATACATGAATAAATCATCATGTTTCTTGATAGCAAATGAAGGCATGGCTTTCAGTCCGGCTATGCGGATAACTCCTTCATCATCATCTAATGCTTCACACAGTGCAGTATGTGCGTCATTTACCATAGCAGGAAGGACTCGATTAAGTGCTAGAATACCGTCTATACGCCTAGCCAACCCTCCTCCTTCTGAACGTGGTATTTCTACCATCTTTACTTGACCAGATGCCAGTGGGACAATGTCTCTTCGAGGAATACGTTCCCATACACCAGAAGTCGGCAACATCGAACGGATATCTACTTGCTTTACAGCGCGTCTTTGATTGATCGGANGTCCAGTTTTGGGGTCCCGAGCGATGTAGTCACGTGCCATTTCGGGGGGGCCCGAAAGCACGGTGCTTATTCAACCGAATGATTACAAGTTCTCAAAATTGCCAAATCCCAATCACGCAAGCCTCAAGCGAGACAACTGCCGGAGTGTGGAAGAAGAGCATGAGTGAGCAGACCGATATATCTCGCATACTCTTCACAATTTTTGATGGCTTAGAACCTCAAGAAATCAACAAAGCGGATGTTGTTCGTCTATGGTCTCTGGAAATGCAGTGGTTTTCCCCTGAAGAATCCCAAAGTGTAGTGGAGGCACTTACAGACTCTGGTTGGATTTCTCTGAAAGGTGAGACTTTGCACCTAGTTGAGGGGGTCAAATTAGAAATTCCAGGTTTAGGCTGGAGGCCAATGACTCGAAGGATGTTATCACCTCCTCCTTACATAACCTCAGCCAAAGAAGAGAGTAAGGATTCAACCTCGGATTTTTCTCAACCTAAGGTTAGTACTAGAGAAGAGAAAAACAATGAAACAAAAAATGGACAAAACTTCTCCAGTCCAAAGGTCGGTAGGTCGAGTAAAAATCCCCACTCAGAATCTTCTAATTCACCGATACCAATTGATCGTGCAGAGGGTAGTATCCCAACTCTAATCGAATTAATAGCATCACAATCTGGTTTAGAAAATAATGAGGTGGTTAGGCGGGCTCAACGAAAAAGACGAGCATTGGGCCCTGTTACTCTATGGATGGCTCTAGCACTTGTTGCAAGAGAACAAGGTTTGGATATGCAAAGGGTTTCCTCTGCCATTGACAAAGCCGCAGAATGAAAACCCTTCAATCTAGATTTGATCTTCGAACTTCTGCGGCCAGAAGTCCTGGGAGGACCATTAACGCTAGNATTAATGAAAAGGCGACAGAAATCGAACTTACTAGCCCGAAGTCCTTGATGACAGGTACCGGAGATAGAATTAGCACCATGAATCCACAGATGGTGGTACCTGCTGACATAATCAAGGCCGAACCCGTTGTAGCATACATGTCTCTCATTGATGCCCAAGTCCCCATCCCCGATTCTCTATTTGCCTCAAATTTCCTCCAAACATGTATGGAATAATCAATACCNAGGCCGATTGTCAGAGCGGTAATCATCACTGTCAACACGTTCCAATTGATACCTAAAACAGCCATCGCTCCAACAACCCAAGTTCCGGCTAACCCGACGGGCAGAATTACCACCATTGAAGGTCCAAACCTTCGTGTCAGGGCCACTAATACGAATAGGGAAACTGCCAAACTGAAAGCAGTAGATTCAACTTGAGAAATTACTAGACCTGACAAGACATTATGGACAAGAATCAGGTCTCCACTCAGATGAACTCGGGCTCCTGTAGCCTCTTCTAAACTATTTTCAAAATCCTTGAATTGATTAGCCAATCCAGAAGATTCCTCACTATTTCCAGCGGTAACATCTATTCGCATCCTGAGATACCTAAGGGCGTTACCATCATCGGTTAATGCAACATAATTTGCTGTTCTTTCTCCCCATGTTTGGCCCCGTATTGGTTCGCCAATTGTTTCGTTTGCTAGTAGATAGCCTACAGCTGAAGCCAAATCACCTTCTGAAAATTCTCCGGTTACATCAACAGCACCGTCGAAGACACCTAAGTTATGCATCTCTCCAAAGTTTTCATCGGTCTCTATTGCATCCCTTAAAATCGGGTATAATCCATCATAAGAGGGTCTAGATGTACCCTCTGGCGTTACAACATTTGTTGTCCATGCCAAATCCTCATCTAGTCGATTTAACTCCCTAAGAAGGTCTCTTTCACCAGTAAGTGCTTCCATTCCAGGAGATGGTTCAATAAGTATGTCAACCGATTTCAAAGCCTCAACGTCATATGATTCATACATCGAGTTTCTAACTTCGATTACTTCCATTTCCTCACCTAAAAAGTCGGTCAACTCGAATTTAGTATCTAACTGCCCAACAGAAACTACAACCGATGAAAGTGTAAGTCCTGCTACTGCTAGTAGAATTAGTGCGGTATGCCTTCTTTGAAACTCAGTAGCAATGGTAGTAAATCCGGGTAATTCCATTGACCTACGGGCACTGACTCCTGTAGTTTTCTCAACCAGTACGTGCAAGGCGCCCACGGTGACTGTGCTGGCAACAAAGGCAGATACAACACCCAAAGCCAATGTCAACCCGAAAGATTTCAGAGGAGGTAAAGGAGATAGGAAATTAGCAAGGAAAGCAAATGCGGTTGTTATCACAGATAGTGTAAGTGCTATTCTTAGAATAGAAAATGATTGTACCCATGCCTGCGCGGGGCTAATAGAAGTCTCCCGTGCCTTCTCATAGGCGCGTTGTAAGTGAATTGAATAATCGATACCTAAACCCAAGACAACAGGAGCAACGGCAACTTCTAGAATTGAAAATTCTGATCCCGCAAGTGCTCTAATGCCGTATGTCCAAACCAAAGCGGCCGTCAATCCAAGCAATGGAGCCGCCACCATCATTAGTGATCTGAAGGCAAGTGCTAGGACTAGGACAACCACTAGGATAGACAGGATAAGCAACCAGAGTAGATTATCCAAAGTTGATTCGTTAATATCATTGGTAACTAAGTCGTCTGAAACTACTCCATAATCCAAAGCAGAGCCTTCTGCTTGAGACCTCTCTTCCAACACTTCTCGTAGTTGTATCGCTTTTTGCAGTCTATCTTCTGCATCTAAGTCTCCTTCTATTTCGATAACCCACATTGTGCTCGATGCTGTTGGCGTCGGATCACCTTCACCTCCATTTGCCAACCAATCACAAATCGGTTCGTAGTCAAAATCGGAGTGAAGCATAACGGATCTAGCAAAAGAAGCCGTGGCAATCGCTCTTTCTTCGCCAATTGCATCTGTACATTCTTCATCTACAACGACCGCTTCAAGCAACTCTTCCCAATTATTGAAGTCTGATAGATTCCGACCTTCCTGATCTCTTTCCTCAAGAGCCACTTGAAGAATTTGAGCCGCATTTATGTGGGAAGTTATGAAATCCCCATTTGAGGTGGAAAGAGAGTTTATTGCTTCAAGATCCGAGTGAAGTTGCTGAAGAGCCCCCATTTCCAATACATTTGCTCCTTCTTGTGTTGGTTCAATGTGGACATAAATTCGATGTGGAGAGGGTGGCATCACCTCTTCCATTCTGTCATTTGCTCCATCAGCATCTGAATCTGGAGCGAATGCAGCAAGATCTGTTTGAAATTCTGGCATTGGGCTCAAAGCTAGGCCCGTGACAATGGTTAGCAGTATGCTGATTACGACTATTGCAGGAGCTGATTTTTCAAAGGCCTGGGCCACCCGAATCTCTAGTCCGGGGTCTGCAATCATTAGCGTTCCCATCACCAACGGCTAAATAATTCAAGCAGTAAATTGGACCCTAAGGGTCCAGCAATCTGATGAAAGGCCTCAAAAGGGAAGGTCCGGTGGCGCGCTCGTCATGCCAGTGAAGGTACTCAAAAATGAAGGGTCCGAAATCCGATTGCGTCTGATTGGCGAGGACCACTCCACACTGCAATTGTTCAGGTCTCGCCTGAACGCTAATGACAAGGTCGAGTATGCGAATTTCTTCACCGGGCACCCTGACCTTGACGAACCAGAACTCTATGTTAGAGTCAAGAAAGGAGCCAAAGCGGACAAGATTGTGAAGGATCTTTGTTCCGATATAGCGAAGGAGTTTGCCGACCTCAGCTTCTGAGGGCGGTGAAATTTTGGCTAAAGCCACATTTGATTTAGGCAACGCTGAGGATATTGAGAGGTATCTAGGTCTAGACCGTTGGGCCCATGATGGCCCAGGTATTGGCGGGCTACTGAAGGTACGAATTGAGGACTTTAGAGTAGAGGAAGTATCTCGTACTCCTGCCCTAGACAAAAAGGGTCGATTTACAGTTGTAAGGGCAACGCTCCACAACTGGGAAACCAATCGTTACCTGCGAAGGTTGGCCGGAGCTTGTGGAATTAGTCGAAAGAGAATTTTCTCATCCGGACTTAAGGATAAAAGGGCTGTAACAACCCAATTATTGGTTATCGACGCGCCAAGGCATAAGGTTGAATCAGTCGAAATCCCTGATACTGAATTGGAAATCNTNGGACGCACTCACCAGAAGGTGGGCATGAGTGACCACGATGGAAATCGCTTCACTATTACAGTGCGTGGATGTTGTGATGCTGATGGCTCTCCTCTTGATGCCAAAGAAGCGATGAGAAGAGTCTTAGAAATTAGAGAAGGTATGGCTCAAAGGCTAGGTGATGATGCCTTTCCAAATTGGATTGGACCCCAAAGATTTGGGGCAACTAGACCTGTCACTCCTAAGGTTGGTAGAGCGGTCATAGAGGGTGATTATGAGAGGGCAGTAGACCTTTATCTCGGTATGCCAGGGACTAGAATGACAGAGGAAGTAAGCGCTTTTCGCAAAATGTGGTTGGATAACAAAGATCCATCAGCATGTCTAGAACAGGCTCCCAGACACTTAGGGTATGAAAAGAGAATTCTAGAAACATTGATCGATAATCCTGAAAATTATCTCAAGGGGTTTAGGGCATTACCACCTTCGCTACAATTGTTGACAATACATTCTCTACAATCTCTTGCTTTCAACCACTCATTGGCTGGCCGACTAGAGGCGGGTTTGAACCTTCTTGAACCTGAGTTAGGTGATTTGGTTGTACCCATACAGGCCAGTGGCAGAGTTGATGTTTCTAAGATGGCCTTGGTAACTGAAACTAACCTAGATAGGTGCAAACGAAATTGTAAGCTTGGCCGACTAGCAGTCACGGGGCCTTTGCCAGGACAAGATGTAAGTTTAGCGCAGGGAGTTCCGGGGGGAATTGAGGCCGAGGCGCTTCAAAGTACTGAATTGGATAATATTGACTGGCGCGTGAAAAAAATTCCAAATCTCTCAACCAATGGTACAAGGCGTCCTTTGAGCGTGGTATTTCGAAATTTCAACGTAGAAGAGGCTACATCACTCTCCGAGGATTCTTTTTCCGAACGGTGGGAAAATGGCCCTGATGAGGCAGATAGGTGGCATCCCGAGGGAGCAAATTTGCGAATTAGATTTACCCTGCCACCTGGCACTTACGCGACTGTATTGATGCGTGAATTTATGCGGTCTCCATTAGACCACTATTAGACTTGATATGGGCCTCTATATCAGAGTCGACCCATTTCTAGAGCTTCGATTTGTCCAACATTTTCGTCGATTTCTCTAACTCTTGATTCGAATCCATCGACAATGCCTTCTCCTTCTCCGAGAACAGCTTGAACTTCAATGAACATCATACCGAATGCTAGAGGTTTAATCTCACATGCTTGGACTTCTTCCATAGAAGAAATGGTATTGGCAATACCCTCGTAGTCAGGGCTTCCATCTTCTGGCTGGTCAATAGTGACCTTGTACTTCACAACAACATGACCCATGTAGATTCACCTAGTGAGGAATCAGGGACCCTCAAAACCGCAATTTGGGCAAACATAGGCTACTGCCTGAACTCGACATCTCTCGCTACGTCCAATTGATTCTCCACACTCTGGGCATGGGAATTCAGTGCTCTTGTTCTCCACCAAAGGAAGACCGGACGAGGTGCAGATGTCTGTTCTTGCTGCCATTACGTTGTCCCTCAGCGAGGCGGGCGAGCGACCCTTCCCTTTTAGCGTTGACCGACGACTAGATGGCAGTAACATGCCCTCAGTATTCTCATTTCAAACTTGGAATGGGTTGAAATCCACAAGCCTTTACGGAATCTCAGGGATAGCGATGGACAAATCTGAACTTTCACTTAGTGGAGAACAAGTAGACCTTTCAAAATACATCGAGGATGCAGGGGGCATTCATGGTCTACGTGATGTAGATAAGGTCCGAGGTTGGAACAATATCGAATATGGTCCTGGTCTTTCAGGAAAAAACACCCCCTCTACTGCCTTATCTATGAACAAGGCATTCATTCCACCCGGGGGCATTGCTAAAGCCCACATCCATGTTGACTTCGATGTAATGATATTCCTACTCAAAGGATCAGTAAGGCACGAATTTGGACCCGGATGTCGAAAGTCAGTAATCCATAGTGCTGGAGATATGTTCTATATCGAACCCGGACTTCCTCACGAAGTTTTCAATTGCTCAGATACAGATTGGGTGGAGGCAATAGTAGCTCGTTCAGATGCCTCTGAATGGCAAAACATTGTCCCATACGACAGAGATTCCGAATAATTATTCAATCACTCGAAGAGTACCATTTCTACCAGTTGAAACCACTCTTTCTCCGAGTCTTTGTTTACACCAACCATTTGTAATTTGAACAATATCTCCCGTAGCAACCTGTTCGATCTGTTCATCCCAAAGTACCAATCCTANTACTCCCGATTCATCACGTCCGCAGGCGGCGGCCACTCGGCCGGTCCAATTTCTGTTAGAAACAACTCTAGGCGGATATCTACGTAGGACTAAAACTTCCAGATATGATACAGGGCTACCCGCTTTCAATCGACTTACTTTCGTCTTATCCCTTCTCCGAAATCGGTCTTTACTATTTTCTTTAGAATCAGTCAAATTTTTTTTTCTATATTGCTCAGTCTATTCATTTGAATCGGAGGAACTAATCACATTACAATATCAATTCCAATCAGGGGGGTAAGGTGAAACTGAAAGTCCCCTACGGGATAATTGAAAGTGAACGATTTCATTCCTCTTCTTTCTTAGTTAATCGACGAAAACCGCTTACAATTTCTTGTTTTTCATCATCTTCCTCTACATTGACTCCAACTTCTGTCAGGTGTTTTTGTACCTGTGAATAAGCACTCTTCCCACGTGCCCCCTTACGCGGTTTAGGCAAACGATTGCGACAGACTAGGTATGTCTCAGATGAGGCATTACGACTAGCCATGGGGGCAAAACGTTGGACGTTAGCGAACCGATCTTTTGCGGCCAAAATCAAACCTTCAATTCCTACTCCCTGGAATATTTTGGTAACAAATGCCCCCCCTGGGGCTAATATCCCCATCGCTACATCCAGAGTCATAGTCGAGAGTTCTAGAGAAATGGCTTGGTCTGTATCATATCTTCCGGTCAATTTTGGTGAGATATCCGACAAGACAACATTTAGTTCTCTCCCATCTAGTAATTCTTCAATTCTATCAATTGTATCTTGTTTTGAAATATCTCCTTGAATAATGCTTGCACCTTCAACAGGGGATGTAGATTTCAAGTCAACACCAATCACTACACCTTCTAGCCCAGTCTCCTCAACAGAAACCTGCGTCCATCCGCCTGGGTGGCATCCTACATCTAGGATAATATCGGATTTTCTGATTAGTTGAAATTTCTCTTGAATTTGCTTGAGTTTGTAGGCAGAACGAGCCCTGTATCCTTTGGACTTGGCTTGTCGACGCCATGGGTCGCGCCGATTCTCTTGGTACCAGCGCTTACTCATATTGACTCGTCAAGCCCATCAGTTATGAATCCGAGGCGCAGATTTAGCAAATCGGGTTTATCTCATAGGCCGATTTCGTCAATCAGTGCCCTAGCGGTATGTCTGATTGCTGCCTCTGATTGCATGGTAGGTTCAAATCCGGTTGAAAATAAATATTCTACATCTAGACTTGTCTTTGGAACATCTCCAGCCCAACCCCGGTCTCCACCTGTGTATTCAATTGAAACTCCCTCTAGACCAGACTCTTCTACAACAATTTCAGCAATCCTTCTGACTGAGCAAGTATCACCAGTACCTAGGTTGTATAGGTTAATTGACTCATCGGTTTCGTCCACGATATGTGCCATTGCTCTGACACAATCTTCCGCAGACATGTAGGATTTTTCTTGTAGTCCATTACCTAATACTTCCAATCTACTAGGGTCATTCTTCAATTTGTGAATAAAGTCGTAAATCACCCCATGAGTTCCTCTTGGGCCAACGATATTTGCAAAACGGTGAATCCAAGATTTTGCCCCGAATGTACCACACCACGCGGTGATTAGTGCCTCGCTTGCTAACTTACTCGCTCCGTAAAGAGAGATTGGCTTGACTGGCCCGTATGTTTCAGGCGTTGGCATTACATTCGCTTCTCCATAAATCGCGCTTGATGAGGAAAATGAAATTCTCTTTACGTCAGAATTTCTCATTGCTTCCAATACATTGTATGTCGCAACAGTACCTTGACGTAGGTCGGTATCTGTAACTTCTGTACCTAAACGAATATCGGGGTTTGCTGCTAAATGATGGACGGTTTCTACGCCTTCCATTGCTGAATTTAATGAATCAAAATCAAGTAGATCTCCTTTGACGATTTCAACCATCCCCGAATCCTTATGATGGGATAGGAAATCTTCTCTACCACTGGAAAAATTGTCAAACACGCGAACTCTTTTGCCTTGTGCGACCAATGTATCGACCAAGTGAGAGCCGATGAATCCGGCGCCTCCTGTGACTAGTTCCATGGTTGCGCCACCTACGCATCTACTTTGAGCCATTCGCCGAATTGTCAACTCAACAATCTATGATAATTTTACTTAATTCTTGCATATTTTGTCAATACCATGCACTAATTTCTCTACGTTCCCTGAGCATCCAGACAGAAATCAGGTATCCAATTAGTGCTAGGTGTGCTACAGTACAAAATGGGCATATGTGTTGAACAACGAAGATCTCGATACCTACTAGAATGAACAAAAATGGAACTCCAGCGAGACCTAGCCACCAAGCATAATTGGTATATTGTTCAGACCACTTAGCTAGTGGGTCCATTCGGATACACAAAATAAAGAAAAATAATGTTGCAAATGCAGTAAATCCAAGCATACCCCAAGATATGCCAAAGAAATTGTTGTATCGAGGGTCCCCTATAACAGAACCACATTGAACAAATCCTTCCGTCGCACAAAATTCCCCGCCAAGCGGATTTCTGACCATGTCATTGTAGATGACCCAAGTCCAAGCCGATCCAAGTAATCCTGTTGTGGCAAAGGCGAGGCTTCCGTCGAGCATTCTATTGGTTCCTTCAATGCCCTTTTTCCCTCTTCCATTGGTTAGAAGAAAACCCGAGCCGAATAATCCTGCGATGAAAAACAATAGTACTGGGTCTGCTAATGCGTTAGCCATTCACTCACCCTCTTGCGATAGACGCAATAATGCCTCTCCCATGTCTTCTCCAGGAGGGTGATTTTCAGGCTGCGCCTGATTCCAAACAACGGTTCCTTCCCCATCTAAAATTACATTGAAAGGTGTACCTGGAAGCTCCCAATCACTAGCGATTGAGGAACCGAGATCATCTACATACATCCACGAATGAGCCGCCCCTGGTCTTTCAGCACAGTTTTTCCTACCTGAATAGCAACCGTCGCCATTATTTTCATTGTCTCCATATTGTGATTTATCTCTGAATGCCTCTATTTCCTCTCTGGTGCTCTCGTGGCCTGAAATCTGCAGTTCAACCGCGATGGTGATGAACATAACCTCTCCAGATGTACCCTCAAAGATCTCTGAAAGATATTCTGCTTCTGTCCAGCAGTGAGGGCAATCAGTATCTAGGAATGTAATCAACACTAAGCGACCATCGTACAACTGGCTCAGTCGAACTTCTTCCCAATTTCCTCCATTGTATGCTGAAGCGACGAAATCTGGAGCTAGGGAGCCTTCCTCAGGTCCTACATTAGCAGGCGGGGCAACAAATATCGAAGCCACCATGACAATGCTAACAACACCTGCTGTAATTAGTCCAGCCATCATTCGGACGTCTTCGTCCTTGCCTTTTGGTTCGAGTTGCCTACGCCTGCGAGCCATGATTATCGACTCTTGGAGGAACTCATTCACTTTCAGCCGTTCGGCCAAGAGTTCCGCGCCCACAGCCTTNGGCGGTGTGCNCGAGGATCTAGTTTCACTTTCATACACCTCTACTCTATTCCATTCATATCTAGGGCCGCATTTCGAGCTTCCACTTGGAGGTAAGAAAATATGCCAAAGACATCAAGCAAAAAAGAACAGCCCGAGAANGAACAGAATACCACCCTTATTGGGTGGGCTAGGCAAAGCCAAGCCGGAGGTGCGCTAAAGATTAGTTTGCATCAAGACGCAATTGGTAATTGCCACACGTACACAACCGCTGACGGAACTGAGTATGTGCCACTTGTGATCAGTATCNCAGCTCTGCGCCGAGTATTAGAAGGACAGCAGACTGTAACCACAGTAAGTCAGTTCTCAGAGAACTGATTGAAAATCAGCCTCCCGCCGAGCGCTCATGCGATTGTTTCATGTGGGCTCGGTGGGGGCAACATCCTCGTGCCCGATGACGAGCGCGATGACGAAGCGATATTTTGGGAGCGCTTCTTTGAGCGACTTCAGCCCATAAGGGAGGCTGGAGGGAAGGTAATCCAGAAAGTTGATTCTTCTCCAATTGGCGATGCGGTAGATTATGTAGATTACCTGCTAAATGCTGGCTCTAAGCAAGGCCATGCAATAGCACAGAGACTCACTGAGTTTTGGTATTCAGCAATTCTTCGCAGCCCTGGTCTAATTGTTGCCTTGCTTGTAATAGCAACAGTTTTGGTAGGTCAAAAATCACTAGATTTCGGGCAACAGATAGACAAAGACGTGGAAATTTACCTTCCCGATGACGCAGATTCTACGGATTTGCTTAAACAGGTCCGAACCCAATGGTCTACCGATATTATGATTCTCTATGTGCAGACAAATAATGCCATTTACGATAGTTGCGAATCCGGTGTCCCAGAAGTTGATGGGAAGTACGAATGTAGAGGTACGGAAAACATAACCAGTGTCGATATTTTACAACAGTTATCTTGGCTAGAAGGTGACGACCTAAATTATGGAAATGGAGGTTATGGTTCAGGTTTGGATGAACATAAGGACGATCGAGGAGACCTCGATGGAGTCGTGTGGATACTATCTCCGGCACAGGTGATTAAGGAGGCAAATTCTTCCAGCTATCGCTTCAATTGTGCCGTAGAAAAATACGGGTTGCCTACTGGTCAACGAGATGGATGCTCAATTGCACAATTAAATCCGTTCTATGGGTATAGCATTCCCGATAACCAAGATAATCTTGACAATCTAGTTTCTCAGACTGAAAGTTTGTTGTCTTCATTTGTCATGGATACCCAAGACCATCCTTTGTTGGATGAGAATGGAGATGGTAATTACAATAATGACGGAGATGGAATTTGGGATACGGGAGTGATTATTCTTGGCCTAAAGTATGACATGGATGGGTCTGATATCCCTGCCAGACAGGACAAGAGAGACGGGCAGGTGCAGGATCATCAAGCCTTTATCCAGTACACCAAGCAGCTAATTGAACGAGCTAATTCAAACGATTGTGAGATTTGTAATCGTGTTTACCTTGGAGAGGTAATGTCTTCTTCAGTTAGTACCGAAATACATTCACTTTGGTTAGAAGAGGCAAGAAAGAAAGACCCCAATCTTGCATCAAGAACACCCGCGACAGGCGTTACCGATGAAATGGAAGCAGAAGCGATATCCATAGCCGAAGATCGTCCCGTTCGTAATGCTACTACCGTTACCGGACTAACCCCTGTAGTTCAAGATGTTTCGAACGCTATTTATACCCAATTAGTAACAAAAATGCTTCCTTTAGCTGGATTACTAGTAGCAATTACAATGTTTATTTTACATCGTAATCCTAAGGTCATAATTATCTGTGGTTTACCAATCGCAATGAGTTTAGCAATCACATTTGGAACTACTGTAATCGCTGATATTCCTTTGACTCCGATGATAATTTCTGCAGGCCCAATCTTAGTCGGTCTGGGGGTAGATTATTCCTTACACTTTACTAATAGAATTGAAGAGAATCGCAAAGAGTTACTTGAGGAACGTCTAGAAGAGTCTTGGAAAAGACAACGCGATGGATTCACCTCAACTGAATTAGATCCTTGGGACCCTGTGATTAGCCTAACTGCAACTGTTAGAGCAGCACAAACCACAGGTCATGCAATATTCCTTTCCGCAATTACAACGATAATTGGATTCAGTGTTTTAACTTGGCAATATCTTGTACCGATACATCCGATGAGGACTGTTGGAGTAACACTCGTCTTGGGTATTTCGATTACCTTCCTTCTATCTATGGTAATGGTGCCTGCATTGGTTCATATCTTCCGTTATAGAAAGACAGATATTGGGTTTGAAATGCCTACTTTGCAAACCCTTCTAATTTCATCAATAGTAGCATTAACGGCAGGAACCTATCTCTACATTCAAGGGACTACTACAATTGGCAATTCAATATTTTTCGGTTGTTTCTTTGGCGGCACAATCCTTCTCGCTTTCGAATCTGATATTTGGCGGAAAATAGGCGAAGTACCAGTAAAGACAACCCTTGTTGTTCTACTTGTTGCAATGATTTCTACCGCTGGTGGTGTGGCTATTCTTGAGGAAGAAATGGGTAAGCCGCTTACGGGTTCATCAGATGAAGTGCCTCCAAATATACCGAGTTATGATGCATTAAGAGAATACAGCTTCGTTTTCCAAGGCGGACAAACGAACATGTTCATCGTTGATGCGGAGGCAAGAGGCCCGGTTAATTCAACAGCACCAATCAGAGATTTGCCGATTCTCGATGCTATCGATAATATGCAGGAAAATAAGATCAATAACGTCCCACAAACATCCAGTATCAGCCTAGTCAACATCTTGAAAGCAATCCATGTTGATGTTAACTTAACAGATCCAGTAACGGGAATCAGTCTGGAAGTCTACGATAGGAGTCTCTGGGAGTTGCTCCATGACGAATGCTGGGATGAATCAACCAATCCACTTCGACCTGAGTGTTGGCCGTACGTTGTCAGTAGTAGGGAAGATATGGTCAATATCGCTCTTGACACATTGAGTCCTGAAATCCGTAGTATGCTGATGAATGCCGACCAAGACACATGTGGAGGTTCAACCCCCTGTGAAACCAAAACACTGGTCTACGTTACTCAACCATACATCAATTTGCAAGATGCAACACCTCTGAGAGATGCTATTGACGATCACCTTGATGGAGATGGTAATTGCCCTGATGCTCTTTCATGTTCGGCTTTTGGGATTGAAGGCGTAATCAATTCTAAGCTAACCGGCGGTTTACCTGTGAGTATCGATATTAATGAAGGAATACAAAAGGCTCAGAGTGAAACTACGATCGCTACAATGCTAATTTTACTAATTACAATGATGATCTTATTCCGCTCGCCTAGATTAGCCATATTCACGATGTCAGCAGTTGCCGTTGTTGTATTATGGCAGCCGTTATTGATGCGCCAAGGCTCAGTCAATGTCAACTTCTTCACTGCCATGGTCGGTACACTCGTCTTTGGTATAGGAGTAGATGATTCGATACACATAATTGACCGAATCAAAGACGAGGGTGAAACTCCTGCTGGCATAGTCAAATCTGTTTCAAGAACAGGTCAAACAATCTTTGAAACCACTACGACAACTTGTGCTGGGCTTTCTGCAGGATTATTTGTAGAAATTCCCGGTTTGCAAAATTTCTTCATATTGATGATGTCACTTCTAATTCTAGCACTAATTACCTCAAGCATCTTGTTACCAAGTTTCATCGTTGCATGGCATGAATTACGTTCAAGATTGCTGGGAAGAGGACCTTGGTTAGATTACGAGGATAGCGGGGCTCTCGAAGCATCCAGTGTGCTTGAGGCCACCTTAGAATAGGCTTGTTTTCACTGATTATTGTAAAGTGAGGGTGCAGGGAGTAAGCCCCTTTCTGTTCACCTTTCAGCTGGTCGCATTCAACTATGCATCCTACCCGGCCCTGTCGATGCACTACGGGCCTGCTTGGACTTGCTCCAGCGGGGTTGCTCGTTCCAGCCGCGGTCAGGAAACCTCACCCTTTCGGGATCATCGTGCGCCTGGCGCGGGACGTTTCTGTTGCAGAGCCGGCCCTCCCGGACCCCCGGCTTGCACCGGACCGCTTGCATCTTGGAGAGGGGACTTTCCTCAGTGTCTGGCACTGTCAGCGACCCTCCTGCTCCCTCATCCTATCGGTATGGCATCGACGAATGAACCCAACGGTTTCCAATTGTTGATAATTTTGACCTAATTTATTGTCTTCTTAGAAGGGTAACCATCATGGCCGTCTTTCATCTGCCTCAACACGTGAGCGACGTTGAGGCGCTAAAGCAGCAAGCCGGAATCGCGGCTTGCGATTTTGTCAAAGACGGTATGAAAATAGGCCTTGGAACCGGCTCGACCGTTCGTTACACGGTGCTAGAACTAGGTCGCAGAATGCAAGAAGAAGGCCTCTCTGTAGTCGGGGTTCCAACCAGCGAAGCAACTAGAGAANTGGCAGAGAGCCTAAACATCCCTCTAGTNCCCTTNGCGGAGGCNGGAGTTTTAGATTTGATAATTGATGGTGCAGATGAGTTTGATTCCGATTTCGCTCTAATCAAAGGCGGAGGTGGAGC